>Ga0172379_10003060_pt1 | contig 27573 bp, 25 predicted proteins | sample GrowelOW334metaG_FD_119756 | JGI IMG/M metagenome (GOLD analysis project Ga0172379, IMG submission 119756) | Groundwater microbial communities from an aquifer near a municipal landfill in Southern Ontario, Canada - Groundwater well OW334 metaG | ecosystem: Environmental > Aquatic > Deep...
ATAATTTTTTATAATACTTATTGCTTTATCTGAATATGATTTTTTTTCTCCGTTAGAAAAAAATTTATACTTTTCCACAAAAAAACTTTCCCAAATAGGAGAGAATGATACGATTCCGATTGTTGCCAAAAAAGAAAGTTGGAATCCGATGTCCCATTTGAGCAGTAGCGGATTGAGAAGAAGCATAATTCCCGCCGCAAAAATTATGGCGTTCCATGAATTGGCCAGTCTTCCATTTTTCATCGCCCAAAGCAATAATGACCCCATCACACCTGCGCGCACCGCTGAAGACGGAAATCCAGTCATTACGACAAAAAGAAATATACCCGCGATCGCCGCCCAAAAAGCTTGTTTGCGCCAAAGACCGAGAAAAATAAAAAATAGTATAAGATATTCGGCAATAATCGTCACATTATATCCGGAAACCGCCACAATATGCGACATTCCGGTTTTGGAAAAATTATTTTGAATTTCTTTGCTCATTGAACTGGTTCCGCCAAATATTAATCCATTGGCCAGCGCCGCTTCCGGCTGAGGAATCATTTTTTGCAACACTCCCGCCATTTTATTTTTGAAATTCAAAATACCAATATAAATTTTATTTCCATTGTTAATTCCGGTTTTTTCCATAGTAACTTTTTGACAAAGATAAAAAATTTCGTCTTTCGCTAGATACATTTGGTAGTCGAAGCCTTCAGAAAATTGCTCCGGAATTTTGAGATTGCATTTCACATTCATTTCGTCCCCATAATTTATTTCGGAAAATAATGGCGCGTTGATCAAAAATTTTTCTTTGTTCTGCGTTTGGACAATCACTTTTTGATAATTTTCTTTTGGTTCCGGCTCTTTCGCCACGAAAACTTTTCCAGAAAATTCCGTTCCATCGAGATTCAAATTATTTAATTTTTGAAGAGCTGTATCTGTCCGCCAAAGTCCTAAGGCCAGAAATAAAAAAGAAAAAGCGGTCACTGCCGCCATTTTGTTTTTCCAAAAAACCGCCAAAATAATTGTTGCCAAGAGTAAAAGCGAGAAACAAAAAAGAATATCTATTTTCCAAAAAGATCTGGCGAAAATTCCAACAATAAGACTTAGAGATAAAATCAGAAAAATTCTAGACTTGGTCATAGCATTAGAATGTCGATAATTTTTGTTTTAGCTGTTTTTCCTCCGACAATTTTCACCAAAGATTTTGAAACTGAAAAATAATCCGCCAATAATTTTATGACCGCTTCATTGGCTTTGCCATCCACCGGTAGAGCCGTGACCCAAACTTTATATTCCGCCTCAGTTATTTTTTCAATTTTATTTCTGGAAGATTTGGGAACGACTTTGATATATATTCGCATAGTGAATATTATAAAAACTCAATAAAATTACTGGCCTATTTGGCACCAAGAACTCTAAAAAATAAACTCGCGAGCTCGCCCGCCTCCGCCAAAGGCGGACAAGTCTGGCGGGGTTTTAGTTTCCTCTGATTTCTACTTTCCCGAATTTTTTGGAAATATTTTTTTTGATTTTTTCCATGTCCAAATATTTTCCTTTCGATTTTTGCCGTAGTTTCGGATCCAAAATTACCATATCGCGATAAACTTGCAAATAATATTTTTTTGAGCCGGATAGCCAATTGGCAATATCATCAAAATCTTTTTCTTCATGAAGTCCCGGCACTACGGTGGTCCGAAACTCATGGTCAATTCCGCTGTTCCAAATCATTTCCACGCTTAATTTTATGCGCTCCTGATCAATTTTGGCTCCCGCAGTTTTTGCGTATTTTTTTAAACTATTTTTGATATCCATCGCAATATAATCAATGAGTCTCGCGTCAATCAATTTTTTGAGAACATCCGGCCGGCTTCCATTAGTGTCAAATTTTACCAGAAATCCCCTTCTCTTCACTTTTTTAACAAAATCTATGATATCAGGTTGAATAGATGGTTCGCCTCCAGTGATGCATACCGCTTCCAATTTCCCTTTTCTTTTTTTCAAAAAATCAAAAAATTCTTTTTCCGATTTTTCATTGTGCAGCAATTTCAAATCCACCAGTTCAGGGTTATGGCAAAAAGGACAGCGAAAACTGCAGCCGACCGTAAAAACAGTCGTCGCTAATTTTCCCGGATAATCTATGAGAGTCAATTTTTGGTAACCACCTATCAACATAATTTTATAATTTCCAATTTACAATTTACAATGAATTTTCAATTAAACAAATTCCAAAAAAAATTGAGACATTGGAAATTGATTATTGATTGAAAATTGTGAATTGATTATTGAAAATTTTTAACATTTGGGGCAATCCCGCCGAAACAGGATTGCCCCACTATCTTTTCTACTAACTTTTTTAATTAACATCCGCAAGCAGTTGGCTCTACTGCATATTCCAATCTGTCTTTATATTCTTCTTGCTTGCCTTTGTTCCATTGTTGGACTGGACGGATATATCCGACAACTCGGGAATAAACTTCAGCCGGTTGAAAATTTCGGAGCACTGAATCTTTTTCATAACATCCTTTGCATTTTATATAAGTTTCCGCTTCCCCTTTATACGGCATATATTCTTCGTTTTTTCGAAGAGTTTTTTTGCAGTCGTGGCATACATACTTTTCCATATTTTTACTTTTACCCTGTTAAATTCTGCCCCCTGGCAGACCGCGGCTCTGCCGCGGATTTAATAGGGTGAATTTTTAATTTTTATTTTTATCTAAACGCTTTTTCAGCGATTGCTTGCCCTGACACCAATTTCGATAAAAATTTAATATATCTACTTTTGGAGCCGTTAGGCGGTTTTGCTTTCAAACTTTATAAATTAACGGATTTTATAAAATTGGTGTTAGGGATTATGCTTTTACTTTAGTTACCTTGGAAAAAACTTCCGTCTTTTGTTCAATCACGCATTTGGGACACAAAAAATGCTCGCCTGCGACATAGCCATGGACTGGACAAATGCTGAACGTTGGCGTAAGTGTGAAATATGGCAATGAGTAATTTTCCGCCACTTTCCTGACCAATTTTTTTACCGCTTCCACATCCTGCATTCTTTCTCCCAGAAATCCGTGCAGCACCGTTCCTCCGGTATATTTTGTCTGCAGATTATCTTGGAGATCCAAAGCCTCAAAGATGTCTTCTGTTTGCCCCACTGGCACATGTGATGAATTGGTGTAATACGGTTCTGCTCCTTTTTTCACCGCTTCCGTGTTGGCAAAGGCAATCTCAGGATACGCTTGTTTGTCCATTTTAGCTAATCGATATGATGTGCCTTCGGCAGGTGTAGCTTCCAGATTAAAAAGGTTGCCAGTTTCTTTTTGATATCCAATAATTCTTTCGCGCATATGCACCAATATTTTTTCCGCCATCTTCTGCCCACCTTTGGTGACAATATTTTTTCCGGTCAGATTTATCAACGCTTCATTCATTCCGATTAGACCAATGGTGGAAAAATGATTGGACCAATAATGCCCGCGTCGCATTTTTATGGCATCCAAATAAAATTTGGTATATGGATATAATCCTCTTTCTGTGAGCCGTTCCACCAGTTTTCTTTTTATTTCCAAACTTTCTTTGGCCATGTCCATCAAACAATCCAATTTTTTGAAAAAATCTTTTTCATTTTTGGCAATGTGACCCAATCTTGGCATATTGATTGTCACCACTCCAACCGAACCCGTCAAAGGATTGGCTCCAAAAAGTCCGCCTCCGCGTTTGTGCAATTCGCGATTGTCCAATCGCAAACGGCAACACATACTTCTGGCATCATCCGGATCCATATCCGAATTGATGAAATTGGCAAAATATGGAATTCCGTATTTGGCTGTCATTTCCCAAATTGGATCAAAGCGTTTGTCTTTCCAGTCGAAATTTTTTCCGATATTGTAAGTCGGGATAGGAAAAGTAAAAACTCTTCCGTTTGAATCGCCCTCCATCATCACTTCCGCGAAAGCGCGATTAATTACATTCATTTCTTCCTGAAAATCCCCATAGGTTTCTTTTTGCGGAACGCCGCCGATAATCACTGCTTCTTTCATTAAATTTTTTGGCGGAGTGATGTCCAAAGTAATATTGGAAAAGGGAGTTTGAAATCCGACCCGAGTGGAAACATTCATATTGAAAACAAAAGATTGAATGGCTTGTTTTACTTCATCATATTTCAATTTGTCGTGCCGCACAAAAGGCGCGAGCAATGTGTCAAAATTGGAAAAAGCTTGAGCTCCAGCCACCTCTCCTTGAAGAGTATAAATAAAATTTACCATTTGTCCGAGAGCTGATCCAAGATGTTTGGCCGGTTTGCACGCTACTTTCCCAGGAACACCAGTGAATCCTCTGCGGAGCAAATCTTGCAAGTCCCATCCACAACAATAAGCCGCCACCAATTGCAAATCATGAATATGAAAATCTCCTCCTTCATGAGCTTCCCGAATTTCTTTAGGATAAATCCGATTCATCCAATATTTGGAACTAACAACGGAAGAAATATAATTATTCAGTCCTTGCAAAGAATAAGACATATTGGCATTTTCTTTGACGCGCCAATCCACTTCGTCAATATATTTATCCACCAAACTTGTGGCTTCATCGATTGATTCTTCGGTTTCCCGGACCTTTCGATGCTGTTCGCGATAAAGGATATAGGCCTTGGCTGTATCATCAAAATCCAAAACCATCAAAATCTTTTCCGTCGCGTCTTGAACTTCTTCAATTTCCGGAATATAGCCTTTTTGATAATTTTTGTTGAGATATTGAACTACTTTTTCGCTCACTTTTTCCGCATCTTTCGGGGAACCTTCGCCCGTTACCGAAAATGCCTTGGTAACTGCTTTGGTAATTTTTTCTTGCTCGAAAGGCACAACCCGACCAGAACGTTTCACAACTTTCTTGATCTGATTTTGGGACTTAACCGATTTTTTGGTTTTCTTTTTCATATTCGCCATATTTGTCTGCGAGCGGAGCGAGTAGCTACAAATATGAGCGTCCCGCACCGATTTTTTTATTTTAATTTTTGAATAGTAATTAGTTGAGCCGTAGGCGATTCCGTGAATAAAACTTCATGCTTCATAAAACTATTTTCGAAATCTGGTGCGGGATCAACTGGCAATCTTTTCCGCTTCTTTTGCAAAACTTTCCGCGCTTTTGAAATCTTTATAAACACTCGCGAAACGCAGATAGGCTACATCATCAATTTCTTTTAATTTCCCCAGAACAATTTTTCCGATATCTTTGCTTGTTATTTCATTGGATTCGCTGGATTGGATTTCAAACTCAATGTCTCCCAAAAGTTTCTTGATTTTTTCTTCCGTCACTGGACGCTTTTCCAAGGATTTTCTGATTCCTGATTCGATTTTTTTCCGGTCATATTCTTCTTTCCTCCCGTCTTTTTTTACCACGGCCATGCGGAGGATTTCCACTGCTTCATAGGTGGAATAGCGCGCCTGGCACTTTTCACATTCGCGGCGCCGGCGGATGGCTTTTCCGTCATTGGTATCTCGCGAATCAATGACTTTGGTTTCACTATGAGAACAAAATGGACAATGCATGTGATTTCTCTACGAAGTACGAATTTTTACGAATATACGAATCTTAAATTATTATTTTCGTAATTTCGTATTTTTTCGTATTTTGTAGTAATTTATACTATATATTGTGTATTGTATGTCCATTTTACCACAAGAGAAACTTCTGTCAACTACTCTTATTTAAGCCAAAATTCTGAGTTATGCACACCCCGCAAAATGAATTTTTATGAAAAAATTCATCGCGGGGTAGCCACGAGATGAAAAACTTTTTCCAAAAGTTTTTTATTTTTCGTGGCAGCCAATTAAAAAAACCGTCCCCCAAATTCAGACGATTTTTATTCAAATATGCTATTAAAATAACACTATTCCCTTCTCTTTTCTTCTTTATGCATTATAGCATTTGTAATGGACAAAACAAGTCCCAAAAGCAAGGCCCACCAGAAATTTTTGACAAAAAATCCCGGAACGATAACGCTGGCCAGCATCACCATCAGCGCGTTGATCACAAAAGTAAAAAGACCAAGAGTCATGATATTTATCGGCAAAGTAAAAAGCAAAACTATCGGGCGAATTATCATATTGATGAATCCCAAAACAATCGCCACTATTAACGCCACCAAAAAACTCGTGACCATGATTCCAGGAAAAATATAAGACGCCGTAAAGATTACCAAAGAAACAGTCAGCCATTTTAATAATAAATTCATATTATTATGTTTTTTTAGAATTAAATTTTTCTTTAAAATCTTTTTTGGTTATATTTTTCCCTTTGGAAATTTCAACATGCTTTTTATACCGGAAACTGGACGGCGTCCGATAACCCGGCATCCCCCTTTTTCCTCCCACTTTGGAATAATTGCGCATAAACTAATTTATCAACTAACGATATCGCAAATTGACTTTTTTGCTTTTTCTTTTGAGATGCTTCTTTTTCGCCATTTTCTTCTTTTTGTACATAAAAATATGTTTTGGAATTACGAATTATGAGTTATGAATTATGATTTTTTAGATTTTTTTAAGTATTGATTTTAAATTGGCTAGTTTAATTTTTTTGAGTTCAGCTTGGCCTATTTCCTTTATTACCGGCAAATTAATCAGACCGTTTTTAATTTTCTTGTCGAACAATATAGCTTTCCAATCAATTTCTTTGTCATTATCAATTTCCAACCCCAAACCTTTAACGATCTTCTTTATGTATTCTACACTATTTTGGCCAGTTTCTCCAATAATTGCGCCAAGCTTGATTTCCGCGAGCATTCCTTGCAGAACCGCTTGCCCATGACTCAAGGAATACTTCAGTTCCAAGGCATGACCGACTGTGTGTCCGAAATTAAGCATCAGTCTTTCTTTTTTATCAGAAGGATCTTTGGTTATGAAAAATTGTTTTACTTGAATGGATTTTGAAATCAGCTTTTTGAGCGCCGATTCATTTTGAAAAATAGCCATTTTGTGTTTTTCCAAAAGACTCAGAATATTTTTATCTTTTATTATTCCGGCTTTTATGATTTCCGCCAATCCATCTATTTTTTGCGCGTCAGGAAGTTTTTTGATAAATCGCAAATCAATAATAGAAGCCATTGGCATATGGAATGTCCCCAGTTGATTTTTATGTCCTTGAAAATTGATTGCGGTTTTCCCACCGATTGAAGCGTCCACTTGCGCCAGAAGTGTCGTGGGAATATTGATATAACTGATGCCTCTTTGATATATGGAAGCGGCGAAACCAACCAGATCGCTCACTGATCCCCCACCAAATGCGATAAGAACCGCGCCTCGATCAATTTGTAATTTAGCCAATTGAAATAATAATTTTTCCAAATTTTCCCACTCTTTCGCTTTTTCCCCTTCCGGAACATACAAAATTTTAATTTTATTGCCGGAAATTTTTTGGATTTCTTCAATCGCCCATTTCAATTTTTTAGCTAATGATTTTTGCGTTACCAAAACCACTTTCGAAGGACAGCATCGCTTCAAAATCAAAGCTAAAGATTTTAGTGAATAATAAATGTCCATCAATATTTTTTAGATATTATTTTATACGCTTCGCGAAATGGCATACCTTTTTCAACCAATTCATAGGCTTTTTGAGTCGCATACAATTCATCTGTCATCCCTTTCGCACAATTCTCTTTATTAACTTTCAGCTTTGAAAATATTAAATTAATGATTGATATACTTGATTTGGTTGTGTCTAAACCTTTCATTACAGGTTCTTTTGTCAATTGCAAATCACGGTGATATCCGGAAATCAAGTTGACAGTAATATTTTTTATTTGAAATCCACATGCCACAACCACATGATATTTCGCCCGCAAAAGTTCCAGAACATCCGGATTTTTCTTTTGTGGCATAATAGAGCTGCCTGTGCAAAACTCTCTCGGCAACTCAAAATATCCGAATTCCGGCAAACTGAATAAAATCAAATCCGTCGCGATTTTATTTAAATCAAGCATTATTTGAGTGAGGGCGTGCAGAATTGTCGACTCAAATTTTCCGCGGCTGTTTTGTGCATAAATAGGATTTCGCTGGATTTTTGCGAATCCCAGCATTTTGGCAGTATAATTTCTATCAATTTTCAGCGGCACTCCATATCCCGCGCCTGTTCCTAGAGGTGATTGGTCAATCAACTCCATAGCAATCTTAGCGAGTTTTAAATTATCCCGCATGGAATCGCGGAGTGCTCCCGCCCACAAAGAAATTGAAGACGGCATAGCTTTTCTCGTGTGAGTATATCCAGGAAATTTTATTGTGCTATATTTTTTAATAAATTTTCCCAAAGTCTTATCAAAATCGCCAATTAAATTTTCTATATTTTTTATTTCTTCTTTGTAATATAGCCGCAACGCCGTTAACACCTGATCATTTCTGGAACGGGCAGTATGAATTTTTCCTCCGAGAGATCCTAATTTTTTTGTCAGCTGATTTTCAATCGCCGTATGGCAATCTTCCTGTTCTTTTTTAATTTTAAATTTTCCCATTTTATCCAACGAAATAATATGCGCCAATTCTTTGGTAATTTTTTGAACTTCTGATTTATTTAAAATACCAATTTTCCCCAGCATTTTGGCATGAGCAATGGAAGCCAAACAATCATATTTTATTAATTTCTGATCCAAAATATAATCATTTCCTACAGTGAATTCTTCTATTTGCTTATTTAATTTATACCCTTTTTGCCAAAGTTTCATTGTTTTTTTCGTCTTAATAAATGTCGTGTAATTCGTAGATTCGCATGTATTCGCCCGCCTGCATCGTTATGCCAGTCCGCAGCAGATACAGCGTTTCTGGCGGGCGAAGCATTTCGGGCAGGTATTTTCGCATCGCTATAAAATAATAGCACATTTATCCCTCCAAAAAAAACTGCTACTTAAACTATGCTTTTTTAGCCTGCTACCGCTTGTTAAAAAAAGCGATGTGTCATTTACTGACGGCCGTAGTTTCGTGACACAGCTAAAAAAAAGAAAATGGGAATCAGCAGTTTTGCTAATCCCCATTTTTGTTGAAATCTTCTTTAACAATGATTGTGAATCCTTTATAAATCTTTGCGTTTGTTCCATATAATTTGTAGCAATCTTTCACCAAAACATTAACCAATTCTTTACTGAAATTTATCCGCTCCCATAGTTCGTCTCTTTTTTTGCACAAACTTTTTCTTTCCTCATCCGACAAATCCGGACCCATCTGAAGTTTGGCGATAATTTTTTTATGCTCTTTATCTATGTTCATTTTCCACTGATACGCCGCTTTTTGGAAATCATTCATCAAATAAAGCGACTCTCCGTTTTCCATGCTGTGTTCACTAAGATTGCTATCGTCATATTCGCCTTTTTCCATAATCTCCATTATTTCTTTGATAAAATCCGCACCCAAAATTTCATTTATATCAATCATTTATATCAACCTCCTTCGGTTTTTTTCTTATGTTTTTAAAGAAAATGTGTTCTTTCTATTGTAGAGCCAAAACCAATGACAGTCAACCCCGCACTAACTTTCCGATTTTTTAATCCATTCATTTTGCTTTTGCAAAATGAGAGTCGGAAAGTTAGTGCGGGGTAAAAAAATAGAGGGCATTCGCAGTTATGCAAATACCCTCTCTAAATTTCTTAACCTCGACTTAGCACCTCCCACGTTAAGTCGAATTTTTTCAGATAAGATACGGTTTCCAGTGGAACTTTTTTCGTCCAAAGTTTTCCATACTTATCCATTAATATTTCCGTCCGGCCCGCTCCGCAATTATACGAAGAAGCTAGATATCTTCCTGCCTCCCTAACATCCTTCCAGAGAATTTGTCTGGCGTTTTTGCTCAAAACGCTAAGATCGGAATCCAAAAGCAGCAGTGATGCCATAGCTGCATTCGAATGATTGTCCATTCCCGTTTTGAAATCTCTAACGAGATTCGCTTTGGGATATTGGACAATTATTTTTGAATAAGTGAGGGGAATAAATTGAAATAATCCCCGCGCGCCTGCTTTCGATATGGAATATCTGAAAGCCTGCTCCTTGTTCAACCCTACAATAACCAGCACTCTGTTGATCAGCTGCTCAATAGGAACGGTTTTGATCTTCGCGGGATCGATGTGCTCAATTATTGATAATATCAGAGCGACATCAGTTGGAATTGCATCGGAAACCAATCCTGAACGAGCCTTGGAGATAACTTTACTTTCCCTTAAATCTGTTTGGGCCTTTTGAAGATTGCTGTTTAAATATGCAAGACCCATTTTCCTGATCTCGGGAATATTCAGCTCTTCCGTAAAAGGAGTGTACACCACTTCTTCGAAGCCATTTCCTTTTGACACAACCCTCTTGATGGCCAGCACGACATATCCTTCCGGATAAACTATGTTGAATTCAGTGTTGACCCCATTTGACTGGTCATAGTTCACAATAAAACCTTTCGTCACTGAATTGCCATCAGAATTAAATTTAACTATTCTGATGATTTTGCTATTCACATCTCTGGCCGCCAGAAGAACGTTGTAGCTCTTCAGCTTTTTTTCAATCCAAAAATGTTTTTTGCCTTTTCCGGCATATCCCCATTTTTTCTCATCAACAGTCGTATAGCCGGCTCTTTCACGCTCCAAAATTTTCCGAGCTATTTTAATATCCTCCAAAATATTGACATCCACGATTGTTTTTGATTTGCTAGGCGCATCCAGAAAAGATATTCCGGAAACTTTTTTGGCTGTTTCTCTCGGCTGATCTTTTTCCTTAGGCCTGACAATTATAAAAACTATCGCGATAATCATAATGACACAAGCCAAAAAAAGTAATGCTTTTTTCATCTTTATCCCCTTTATTTTTTAAACGATTTTTATTGTCAAAATAACTTTACCCTGTACCAGAAAATACTATATTTTCTTGGTATAGTGGCTTGTTAAAGCCTAAAAAAACCCTTTTTTTAAGCATTAACCTTACATTATACACCTAAATTCAGATTTAGTCAACCCCGCACTAACTTTCCGATTTTTTACTCCGTTCATTTTGCTTTTGCAAAATGAAAGTCGGAAAGTTAGTGCGGGGTCAAGTTCCCATTAAATACAAAAAATCTCGGGATTTAGCCGAGATTTTTTTATATGAAGTATTTTTAAAATATTATTTTTCCATTTTCCTTCGGATGAAAGCCGGGATTTCCAATTCGTCATCACTGTCTTCCAACTCTTTGGATTCCCCTCTCATTGAAATACCTTTAGGTTGAATCTTTTCCTCAATAATCATTTTGGATTCTATATTTTTTGAAGGAAAAGTTATTTTTTCTTTTGGTTCCTCCGTTCTGATAGCGGTAGCGGAAAAAACATTGGATGCCGCTTTGATTCTGGAAGTTTCTCCTTTCACTCTGGCTGCGTCAAAACCGGTAGCAATAACGGTAATAATAATTTCGCCTTTCTTCATCTGATCATTAGCCACCGCTCCAAAGATAACTTTGGCATTCGGATCAATATTTTCTGTGATGATATTAGCAGCCTCATTGATTTCCAGCATCGTGAGATCGCTTGATCCGGAAACATTGAACAATACTCCTTTGGCTCCATCAATGGAAAGTTCTAGCAATGGGCTGTTGATAGCCGCCTTGGCCGCTTCCACTGCCCGATTTTCTCCGGTTGCAATTCCAATTCCCATCAAGGCTGAACCGCTGTCCTGCATAATAGTTCTGACATCGGCAAAGTCCACGTTAACGATACCATTGCGAGTAATCAAATCGGAAATTCCCTGCACGCCTTGTCGAAGAACATCATCCACGATTCTAAAAGCATTAATCAAAGTTGTTTTTCTGTCCACGATGGAAAGCAACTTATCATTCGGAATAGTAATCAAAGTATCCACTCGATCTTTCAAATTTTCCAAAGCTTCTTCAGCAATCGCTTTTCTTTGCGCGCCTTCAAAAGCAAATGGTTTGGTAACCACCGCAACAGTGAGCGCTCCCAATTCTTTGGCAGTTTCAGCCACGATTGGAGCAGCGCCCGAACCGGTTCCCCCTCCCAATCCGCAAGTAACAAAAACCATATCAGAACCTTTCAACACTTCTTGAATTTCATCGCGATTTTCTTCGGCGGCTTGGTGTCCGATTTCCGGATTCATTCCCGCCCCTAAACCTTTGGTTAGGTTTTTTCCAATGTGAACTTTTTCAGAAGCTCGGCTGTTATGCAGCGCCTGAGAATCGGTATTAATCGCGACAAATTCTACGCCTTTGATTTTGCAGTCAATCATCCGGCTAATAGCATTGCCTCCGGAGCCTCCGACTCCCACGACTTTTATTTTTGCGAAAGTTTCCATATCTGGCTTTATTTCTGCCATACATTTTTCAACCACCCCCAGCCCAAGCTTTTTATTGCTTCAGCCGAATTGATAGTAAATTAGGATATAAAGAATACGAAATTAGTTATATTAATCAGTAATATAATCTATCATACAAAGAAATACCATGTCAAGAAGACCGTTTTTTTTGGTTTTTTGTTTTTATTTTGAAGTTTTTTAGGGTAAAAACTTTTCTACCCATTTTTTTATTTTTTTCACAGTATCTCCGGTAGTCTTGGCAACTGTTTGAGTAATACCGCTGGAATTTTGTCTGGCTTCTTTTTCCCACAAAATAAGTCCGATGACTGTCGCAAAAGACGGGTCATCAACTTTATCCATCATACCTCCCAAATTTACCGGAAATCCAACTTGCGCCGGAAGGCCGATAACACTTTTTGCCAATTCGGAAATTTGAGGAACTTTTGCTCCGCCTCCCGTCAAAACTATTCCGGCCGGCAACAATCCTGATTTGCCGATTGCTTTCAATTCTTTGTTTACCAAATTAAATATTTCTTCCAGACGCGCTTCAATAATTTCCGTCACATGAAAACGAGAAACAAATCCTGATTCACTGGAATCAACTTGCGACAAATCAATTTCTTCTTTTTTGTTTACTTCTTTGCTGATGGCGCATCCGTATTCCAATTTTATTTTTTCCGCCACGTCCACTGTTGTGCGAAGTCCTATCGCAATATCATTAGTCACATGTCCGGAACCGATTGGCAAAACTGCCGTATGCAATAAATCGCCTTCTTCAAAAACCGCCAGTGAAGTTGTTCCGCCTCCCATGTTTACCAAAACTACTCCCAATTCTTTTTGTTTTTTATTCAGTACTGATTTTGCTGCCGCCAAAGGTTCCAAAATCAGGCTATTGATTTCTATGCCTGAATGATTGATGCATTTCCCGATATTTTTCACGTGCGCCGAAGAACCTTCAATAATCAAAGCATTCACTTCCATCCGCACTCCTTTCATACCCAGAGGATTTTTGATATTTTCCTGATCATCCAAACGATAATTTTTTGGAACTACGTGAATTATTTCTTTGTTAAGAGGCAAGCTTACTACTTGAGCTTCTTCCAAAGCCCGGACCAAATCATCTTCAGTCACTTCTCCATCGGCGCGGCCGACAGCGATTATTCCTTTGGAATTTTGAAATCCAATTTCAATTCCTCCGATGCTAACGTTGGCTTCCCGAACAGTGGTGCCGGCCATCCGCTCGCTTTTTTCCACCGCTTCATCAATAATTTTATTCACTTCCTCCGGATCAACAATAACTCCTTTCCTGATCCCGAAAGAAGGCACTACTCCAACTCCAATAACTCTGGGAAATTCCAAATCAGGCAAGTCTTGAGCAATGACCGCCCGAATATTTGATGATCCCACATCAATGCCAACAATAATATTGTCTTTACTCATATTTTGAAACTAGATGTTTTTTTATTTTTGCAGATCCCGCACTTTCCAAAAAATTTTGTGGCTTGTGCAAGAGTAAAAATTTCAATTAATTCTATTTTTATTAAATTTAACAATCATTAAGAAAGTGCGGGACGAGCTAAATTATATATCAATACAGGTGAAAAATCAATTTTAATTTTATCCCAATAATGCTTTGAAATATGGATAAAAAATAATAACTCCGACACAAATGGCGACAACTGAGGAAATCAGAACCACAGCTGCCATAATGTCCTTCACTAATTTGGCATAGGGATGAATTCGAGGTTTCAGAATGTCAGCGATTCTTTCCACGACAGTATTGGTCAGTTCGGTTATCAAAACCCACATCACCATTAAAATCAAAATTACCGCTTCCCAATTTTTCACCTTAAAAATAAAGATCAAGGCTATCACAAAAAGACCTATGAACAATTCAATTTGAAAATTTCTTTCACTGCTTATGGCATATTTCAATCCACTCACAGCATGACGCAAGCTTTTTCCAAATCTCTTTATTTCATTTTCATCTCCGTTTCCATTAGACATATTTTATCGGAAGAATTCCGGCATCTTCAAAGCGCCAAAATTCTTGAAATTAAATTATTTATATTTTTCAGAAACTTTTTTTTGAATATCAAACATTTTCTTTCCATGCTTAAAATCTAAAAGGTGCAATACTCCATGAGAAATCACATTGGCTAGTTCTTTTTTTAATTTTATCCCTTTCTTTTGGGAATATTCCCTTACATCATCATAGCACAAAATCAGCTCGCCTAAAAATAGCTCTCCCGGATGCTTTTTTAGCTCAGAAATTTTCTTGAATTCCGAAAAAGACAAGATGTCCGTGACTTCATTTTTTTTGCGGTACAATCGGTTGATTTTCTTGATTTCACTTTTACCAACAATGGCCACGCTCACGGATATATTTTTCTTATCAAAAAAATTCCATTTTATTTCTTTGATGGTTTGTTTGATAGTTTCCTGAACAAAATCTTTTTTTACCGGTTTTTTTTCCGGATTGCTGATTTCCAAGTTTAGCTTCATTGTTTCTCGAATTATTTTTTTAGAAATTTTTGTCTTTACCGGATCCACTCATATTGGCATTGTCATAGAAAAATTCTTTTATGCCGTCCCAAAATGAATGGAAATATTCTTTCTCCCTTTCTCTGATTTTTATTGTATAACTTCTGCCATTTCTTTGGAAAGAAACAAGAGGATCACCGGAATATTTCTGATTATAGATAAAATAAAAGATGAGCCAGGCCAAAACCAGCAAAACCGCTATTGAAAGAATGGAATTAAAAATTCCTTTGAAAAAATATTTCAGCTTTTCCCAAAGTATGAGCATGGGCTTATTATAGCACAAAAAGAAAAAGGCGGAATGCTTGTTATAAACATTCCGCCTTTATTATTTTTTACACTTTCAATAAAACAACATTTCATCGTCTCCGAATTTTGACTTGATGGCCACAGTATAATCCCTCTTTTCTGTAATTTTTCCTGCCACCCTAGCTTCAATATTAAACCCTTTAGCTAAAGATAAAAACTTTTTTTTATCTTCAGGATTAATTACTGCGAGTGCGCCTTGTCCTCCATTCCAAGTTTTATAGCATTCTCTCGGGGTCATTCCTCTCCATTCAGCGCATTTTTTCATAATTTCAGGTGGATCAAAAAGATTGTCCAATTCAGCTGAAAGTCCAAGCGGTTTCAACATATCTGAACCAAGCTTTGATTCAAAAGCTCCTCCGGAAAGATGCACAATCAGATGCATTTTTATTTCTGGTTCAAAAATATCCTGAGTAAACCATCCGTGAGCAAAATTCAACATCCTATCATACAAAACTGAAGGCGAAGCGCATTCCATAATATCCTTGACCGCTTCGATGTTCTCCCACCAACGTAGCCCATATTTGAATGCTAAAGATTTCCTAACAGTGCTGTGTCCATTGCTGCGGAATTTATCGGGAAGCGCAATGATTAGTTGGCCGGGAGCCAAAGTATCCCCAAGAATCATTTTTTTCGGATGATATACTCCTAGCATTACTCCTCCCCAATTAAAAATATTTTTTGCATTCAAATTTTCCGATCCGACACATACTCCCAGTTCCGCTGTTTCTCCAGTCAACACAACATAATTATTTTCATTGGCCACTTCGCCTAAGCCAACCATCATTCCTTGAAATTCTTTGAAAGTTTCCGAACCGCATTCCCCAAGAGAATTGACGTCCAAAATATTCATAAAAATCAGCGGCAATCCTCCATAACGCGTGATATCCATAGCCGTCATTGCGATAACATCATTGGCTGTTCTCCTAAGACTGCCCGAAGATGCTATTACAACTACTTTTGTTCCAACTCCGTCCACTGCCCCAGTTTCCAAATAATCTTCCGGCAAATTTGTAAGCCTGTATCCTCGGGGTCCACGAAAATTCCCGCGTGATAAATCAGTTACCTTCACAAAGTTAGAGTTTTTGTATGTCCGCCTGCTTATTTCCCCGCAAAAACTGCTAAACACATCCCCTGCTTCAATATTTACTCCATCCTGACTATATTTGTCTTTTTCCACTTCACACTCCTTTTTTCATTGTTATTATGATTTCAAACAACTGCCTCTTTGGTTTTTTAATCTATCAATTCCAGAAAATAAAGTCAAACGGAGCGAAGCGTAGTCCCGCACTGACTTGTCTTCGGCAAGTTTAGCACGTGGATAAAAAAAGGGTTGGATAATTTCTATCCAACCCTCTGTAATTTTTCCTCCTTTTTTATTTCTTGTTTTTTTCACACCATTCTCTGGCATTTTGAAACATTTTTAGCCATGGCGATGCTTCAAGTCTTTGTTTCAATTCTTTAGGCATCCAAGGCCACTGCCAGTTCAAAAACGCTCTTTCCGGATGAGGCATCATTGCGAGGTGCCTTCCGTCAGGCGTGCAGAGTGCGGCTATTCCTTCCGGAGATCCATTCGGATTGAAAGGATAGCTTTCTGTTGTGTTGCCTCCGTCATCCACATAAACAATCGGCGCAAGATTCTTTTTTATTATATGCGCCAATATTTTTGGATCAGGGAAATGCAACCTTCCTTCGCCATGCGCCATCCAAATTCCCAAAGAAGATCCATCCATTCCTTCCAACATTATGGATGGACTTTTAATTATCTTTACTTCAGACCAGCGTGATTCAAAACGGCCGGACAAATTACTTGCAAAACGAGGCTGCATGTGATCAGGAATTCCATACCATGGAACCCATCCCAAAAGAGCCAGCAACTGACAACCATTACAAACTCCCAAGGAAAATGTATCGGATCGCCTATAAAAATCTTCGAACATTTTTTTGAGTTTTTCATTGAATCTGATTGTTGATGCCCATCCCTTGGCGCTTTCCGGAACATCTGCATAAGAAAAACCTCCGACCAATACCAATCCTCTGAAACGGTCCAAGGAAACTTTTTCTTCAATCAAATCAGACATAGTAATATCCCACGGACTGAATCCGGCCTGAAAAAAAGCCGAGGCCATTTCTCGATCGCCATTACTGCCTTCTTCACGAAGTATTGCTACTTCCGGTTTTTCTTTTATCTCAATAATTTGCGGCGACGTTGGCTTTGGTTCAAAAGAAACAACATATTTTGGACCTGTTCTTTTGAATATATTTTCTCTTTCCTCATCGGCGCATCCGGAATTTGTTTGCAATCTTTCCAATTGATAGGATGTTTCTTCCCACCGACTTCGCAGTTCCGGCATTGAAACACCGAGAACAGTCTGGTCATTGTAATTGATATTGATACGATCATTTTTTTGAGTTATCCCAATAACATCGGGCCACAACATATTCCGGTGAAGAATTTTAAGAACTTCGAGAGATTTATCTTTTTCATATTCAATAACCAAACCCGCTTCTTCAGCGAATAATTTCCTGATTGGATTTTGTGCATTTTTCATTGAAATATCCAATCCGCAGTTTCCTGAAAATGCCATTTCCAAAAGTGTTGTAATCAATCCGCCATCGCTAATGTCGTGTCCGGACAAAATCAAATCTTTTTCAATTAATGTTTGAATCGCTTCAAAGGCTCTGACAAGAGAAAAAACGTTTTCTACATCAGGAGATTCTTCACAATTGTTTTGTCCATAAACTCTGGCTAATGCAGATCCTCCCAATCTAGCTTTTCCGGCTGAAAAATTGATGAAAGCTAATTCACTTTCTCCAGGCATTTTAATGTCAGGTGTAATCACTTTACGGATATCAGGCACAGGAGCATATGCGGAAATTACCAGTTGGCGAGGTGATTTTACCAAATTATCACCGATTTTTACCGCCATAGACAAACTGTCTTTTCCGCCATCAATTGCAACTTTCAATTTCAGCATAAAATCTCGGAGAGCCGTAGCGGCGTCATAAAGCGCGGCTCCTTCTCCGGAAATCTTTGGCGTCCACATCCAATTGCCGGAACATTTAACGTCTTCCAGTTTGGTAATTTTCGCCCAAACTAAATTGGTAAGAGCTTCCGTCATTGCCATGCGAGCTCCGGCTTTAGGGTCAACCATCATCTTCATCGGTTGTTCGCCAATAGCCGTCGCTCCGCCGGTAAAGCCAAAATGGCTTTGAGCTATCACCGCCACATTGGAAACTGTCAGCTGAAGCGGTCCGCAACATTGTTGTTGAGCAATTAGTCCCGTGACACTGCGATCCACTTTGTTGGTTAAAAATCTTTTTGATCCAACAGCCAGATCGCGTAACACCTCGTGAAGCGCTTCTGAAACACTGAGATTTTCCGGAAGTTCCAAGGGTTTTAATATTGTTGCGATTCGTTTGTCTGAAAAAGTTTTTTGCGGAAGACCGGTGAGTACTTTTTTCAAATCAAGATCTACCAGATTCGATTCGCTCTTATCGCTATAAACAACAAATCTTCCGTCTTCGGCCACTTCTCCAAGAATTTCGCAATTCACTTTTTCTCTCTGACAAATTTCTCGGAATTCTTCAATGCGGTCGGGATAAATCAAAAAACCAAAACGCTCCTGATATTCAGAAACCCAAACTTTCAAATCTGAAAGAGTTGAATCCCCGCGAATAATTTTATCAAGATTGATTCTCCCGCCTGCATCGCCAACCAATTCCTTCAAAACATTGGCCGGACCGCCTGCGCCTTGGTCATGAATACTAACGATTGGATTTTTATCCTCCATTTCAACGCAAGCTCTTATCACTCGATTGGCTTTGTTTTCCATTTCAGCATCACCTCGCTGAACAGAATCAAAATCCAATTTCTCTTCGTTTTCTCCGGAAATTTTGCTGGAAGCCGCTCCGCCTCCGAAACCAACGCCATATGCCGGGCCTCCAATTTGAACAATCAACATTCCTTTTTCCGGCTCTCCTTTTTCCGTGTGTTTGTCATCAATCTGGCCGATTCCTCCGGCAAATAATATTGGTTTCACAAATCCGCAGCGTTCTTCATTTGCTAATTTTTGATCAACTGATCTGGTAAATCCGCAAATGACCGGCACACCAAATTTATTTCCATAATCACTGGCTCCATCGCTGGCCCGGATTATGATATTCAAAGGAGTCGCTTTTGATTCAGGATAAATTAAATTTTTATCTTCCCATGGAAGATCATACCCTCCAATCAAAAGATTTCCAACACAATATCCGGCAGTTGCTGCGATTATCAGAGATCCGCTTCCGGTAGAATTCATATCCCGAAGCATTCCGCCGATACCTGTTCCCGATCCTTGGAACGGTTCAATAAGCGTGGGATGATTGTGGCTTTCCGCCGTGAACAAAATGTGATAAGTGACTTTTTTCTTTTCAAAGCGCGAAACTTTTCCGGAAAATTCAGGCATTATTGTCCAGATTTCAAATCCGCGAATGGCACTGGAATTATCTCTAATTCCAATTATGCTGTTTTCATGATTCGCTTCCAGCGTGGATCTCACAATATCCATCAGTGTTTCCGGCATTTCAATTCCATTGATAATTTGTTTCGCTTTAAAGTGTCCATGCCGCGAATGTTCGCTGTTGGCATTATTCAAGTCCATAATTTCCATTATGGTCGGATTTCTTTTTTCATATCCGACAAAATAATTATAATAGAAATTTCTGTCTTGTTCATCCATCGCCAAGCCATTGATTCTCAGAAGAGCATCAGGCCCTTCCTCAATCATAGGAATCGTGTAGTTGTCACTAAAATCAACAACCGACTGAAAGGAAACCAAAGATTTCACATATAAACACTCAGTCATGCGATCATGATTTTTTTTGACAAAATCATGCAAATCAATTCCTTTTCCCAAAGAATGCCTGCGCGATTTTTCAATGCGAGAAATTTTCTTCAATCCGCATTTATGGCAAATCGCCACCAAATTAGTTGAAGAAGCTGTCGCAAAATTAATTCGCGGACCAAGTTCTATTATGCCATTCTCGTTCACAATAAACGGCTTTTCAGATATAGTCTCGGCCACAAATCCATCCGCTAGAATATATTTGAGAATATTCAATTCTTCTGCAGTTAAAGGTTCATTCGCTTCAATATTAAAGCACCACTCCAGCTTTTTATCTTTTTTCAAAAAAAGATGCTGCATCTCATTCTCCTTTCAAAAAATAATTTCTATCGATTATTTTTCTTTTATGGTAAACTTTTCCATTTTTCAAATGAATCTCACCTTGAATAACTTTATTCAGAATATACGCCTGCCATGCTCGTTCTTTTTCATTTACTCTTACAGCTAAAGTTTCCGCTGTATCTTCAGGACGAATCAAAACAGGAAACTGGAAAATCATTGGTCCGCGATCATATTCAGCATCAACAAAATGCATTGAAACCGCACTCTGTTTTGTTCTTCCTTCTCGATAGGCTTTGATGACTGCTTCATGGACATAATGTCCATACAGACCCGCCCCTCCAAATTCAGGAAGAGGTCCTGGATGAATATTGACAGTTTTAGCCGGATCTAATCCGAAAACCATTTTCAACCATCCGGATAACATCACAAAATCTGCGCGATATAATTTCACAAGATGCCTATACCCATCAGGAGTAAAAGGTCCCGGCCAATATTTGAATGGCACTTTCAAGGCATTGGCTTTCTTGAAAACTCCGCCTTCAGAATGATTAGAAATTACCCTGACAATATCCGCATCAAGAATCGGCGGATTAGTACGAGTGAATTCAACCATTTCCTGAAATCCCGATCCTCCTCCATCCTTGTCTCCAGAAGCAAAAACCAGCAATCTTTTTCTTTCGTTCACAATCAATCCTCCATTTTAGGTTTTATTTTCCATTTTATTCTGTTTTCAAATGACAGCTTTGGAAAATTCCAAAGTATTTTATCCTATCAAAAACATTACCAAAAGGCAAATTGAAATTTTTAATTTGTAAAATATTTAAATTTCCAAATATTTCCGCATTACGAACCAAACGGAGATAAAAATTGAATGAGCGAGCGTTAAGAAATTTTTAATTTGAAACGTAGCGGAGACTGAAATTTTAGCGAGGGAGTGAAATTTTCCGTTTGGTAAGTCTTGCGGACAGTTTCCCTGCCTCGACGGCTCGCCTCGCTGATGCTTATGCGAAGCGGGCGGGCGGGTTTCTTTCCACTAACTTTCGCTGACAAAGAAAGTGGATAAATAAAAAAATAGCCCAGAAAAATTCTAGGCTATTTTTAAAAAATTTTGCTTTAGTTTATTTCAACTCTTCTCCGACAATTTTTTTGACCGCATTGCCATCAGTCTTGCCTTTCACTTTTCCCATCACCGCACCCATTACTTTTCCAGTGTCTGATGCGGAAGTGGCGCCCACCGCTGAAATTGTTTCTTTCACAATCACTCGCAATTCATCCTCGCTCAACTGCTGTGGCATATATTGCATCAGGATTTCCAATTCTTTTTTCTCTTTTTCCACCAAATCCGCGCGGCCGCCTTTTTCATATTGTTCCATGCTGTCCTTCCTTTGTTTTGAGAGGCGCGCTATGACTTCAACAATTTCCTCGTCAGTGAGTCCGGTTTCTCTTTTCTTTTTTTCAATTTCAACATTTTTGACCGCGCTGTCCAAAAAACGCAGAACGTCTCTTTTGAAAGAGTCGCCGGATTTCATGGCGGATTTCAAATCTTCACTTATTTTTTGCTTGAGCATATTATTTTTCCATTTTTCTTTTAACGTTTCGCAAAGCTTCTTCATCGAATTTGCCGAATTTCTTCAGCTTGTCAATTTCTTTGCGGATTTTTTCTTTATACAAAGCTTCTTGTCTTTTTTCAAGCTTGCTTTTTTCTTCAGTTCTGAAGCGTGACTTTCTGGCTCGCATCAAAACACCGCTCTGTTGCACACGGCGGGTGAATCGCCTAATAAGGCTTTCCGGAGTTTCTTTTTCTTTTTTTCTAACTTCTATCATACAAACCCTCCCTTCTAAAAAATATTTATTACTTATTGTTTGGCTACAATAACATCGCTTTTCAAAATTTTCTTTATCGCATTCACCAGCTTGTCGGAAACTACCGTTTCTTGAGTTCCGGTTTTCATATTTTTCACAATTGCGGTTTCATCCAAAGCTTCCTTCTGTCCAAGAATCAAGGTTATTTCCACTCCCAAACGATCCGCCACGCGAAGCTGTGATTTCAAACTGCCTCGTCCAAAACTTTCCGCTACCATTATGCCATTCTTTTCCAATTCCGCAAATAATTTCAAAGTTTTCTTTCTGGCCAAATCTCCCAGCTGCGCCAAAAATACTTTCGGTTTTGGCGGTTGATAAACTTTGGTGTTTGTTCTTTTCATTTCCAAAACGATGCGATCCAATCCCAAGGCAAATCCAATAGCCGGAGTTTGTTCGCCTCCCATTTTTTTGATCAGATAATCATAGCGTCCACCTCCACCCAAAGATCCTTTTTTGCCTTCTTCGGATTCATTCCAAATTTCAAAAACTGTTCGACTATAATAATCTAAGCCTCTGACAAGGCGATGATTGATTATATATGGAAGTTCCAATTCGTCCAAATATTCCAATAAATTCTTGAAATGCTTGTGGCAATCATCGCACAAATGATCCACTGATTGCGGAGCATTGGCGGAAACTTGGGCACACTTATCTTCTTTACAATCCAAAATGCGAAGCGGATTAGTTTCCAATCTCCTGCGGCAATCTTGGCAGAATTTTTGTTTTCTTGATTCCAAATAACTCATCAAAAGATTTCGATAATCTTTGCGGCATTGCGGGCATCCGATGCTATTCACTTGAAATTGAATATCTTTAAGCCCCAAACTTGTCACAACCCTGTGAGCCAATTGAATCAGATGCGCATCCATAATCGGATCTTCTTCGCCGAAAATATCAAAATTAGCTTGAAAATGTTCACGATATCTTCCTTCCTGAGGGCGATCATAACGATAAACAGGGCCGGTAGAAAAAAGTTTTACCGGTTTATACAAAACATTCATTCCGTGCTGGATATACGCTCTGGCAATTCCGGCAGTAAATTCAGGGCGAAGAGCCACTTTGTCTCCTCCTTTAGTCACAAAAGAATACATTTCCTTTTCCACAATATCAGTTTCTTCTCCGATAGAGCGGATGAATAAATTGGAATATTCCAAAGTCGGAATATCGATTCTGGAAAAACCAAAATCTTGAACGCATCGATCAAGAGCTCTTCTGATATGATTCCAATAAATTTGCTCTTCAGGCAAAATATCCCTCATTCCCCGGAGTGGTTGCAAAATAAGCGGTTCCGCAACTGCAACTTTGGCGGATTTAACAGCCGTTTTTTTTGTGACAACTTTTTTGCTCTTCTTCACCTTTAATTTTTTCTGAGGCATTTTATAATTGCTTGCTTATACTATTTGGATAGTATAAACATAAGCGAAAAAAATAAATCTAAAAAATTCCTATGCGTTTGACCGGCCAAGCTCTGACCAAAACTTTTCCGACCACCGAATCTTTTTTGATCGGACCGAAATTTCTGGAGTCATAACTTTGAGAACGATTATCTCCCATCACAAAATATTCATCTTCTTTCAATTCTATGATCTGACTGGTATTGTTTTTTAATTTCGGAGAAAGATAGACGCTTTCATCCAAAACAAATCCGTCTGGACTATTTGAATTGAAAATAGTTATTTTATCGTCCTCCACTTTAATTTTTTCTCCCGGAAGTCCAACCACTCTCTTGATGAAAAATTGACGTGGATCCTTTGGATAGCGGAAAACCACAATATCTTGGCGATTCAATTCTTTGTACGGGCTTATTGAAAAAAAATCTTTTTCTCCCACTCCGATATCCGTACTTTTATATCCTAACTCATTAACTATCAGATATTCCCCATTTTTGAAATTGGGCTCCATGCTAGCGCCTTGAACAAAAAAGGGCTGGAAAAGAAAAACCCGTATCGGGGTAATAATGACCAGAGCCAAAAAAAATACTTTGACAATTTCCAAAAGAAAACCGCCTACGCCGTAATTTTCATTTTTATCTTGGCCGTTCTGCGGTTTTTCCCAATTTTCGCTTTCTTTCATGAAATGAAAATGATAGAATAATTAAAGAAGATGCACTATTTTTTTATATTTATAGCTTACGCGTTTGACTATGACAATTGCTTTTCGTAGGCGCGATTCAGAAATTGTCCGTTATTGCGCCGAGTAGCGCCTTGGTCAGAGGCAAATGCGTAAGCTATAATTCAAATAATATATGCGTTTTCAATGAATTTATCTAAAAATACTGAAAAGTATAGCCATCATAGCACACTTTTTTGCCCTTGGCAAGGGCTCATTTGAAACTCAAAATGGACATATTAAAAAGAAAAAAAGACCCTTCCAAAGACAGCTATAATTCTCCCAATTTTATCGGAGGAAATACTTTTACTCATTCCCAACCGGAAAAGTCAGGAATTGGATATCCTCCACCCCTGCCGGAAAAAAAACAAAAACACAAAGTCTTGAAAAAACTTTTTATCATTTTTTCCTTGGCAATCTTTTTTTATTTCTCTTTTTTCACCTGGAAGATTCATTCTTTCAGCAGAACCATCAGCATCAGCAATGAAACTCCCGCTTCGCTTATCAGCGATACTGGAACCATTCTCTCTTCCGTTGTTTCATTGAATCGCAAAGTTTTGAAAGGCGAAGAAGACGGCCGCATCAATATTTTGCTTCTGGGCGCAGCCGGAAAAGGCAATCCGGGACAAAATCTCACCGACACCATAATGATTGCCAGCATTGATACCAAAAATAAAAAAGTTGGGTTGTTTTCTCTCCCTCGCGATTTTTATGCCAAAATTTCCGGAACCAATTATTTCACAAAAATAAATTCCATTTATCAATATGGGATTTCTTCAGAACAAGAAATTGAACCAATCAATAATACTATTGAGGAAATTACGGGATTGCCCATCCACTATTTCATTGTGTTGGATTTCAACGGTTTTAAAAAAATTATTGATGATATTGGAGGAATCAATGTGGAAGTCAAACGGGATATTTATGACGCCAGTTATCCGGGCCCCAATTATAGTTATCAAACTTTTGAAATCAAAAAAGGACTGCACAATATGGACGGAGAAACGGCTTTGAAATATGTCCGCGAACGCCACTATGATCCCGAAGGAGATTTTGGACGCGCCAAGCGCCAGCAAGAAGTGATGCAATCCGCCAAGAATAAAATTTTTTCCGCCAAAACATTTTTGGATGTTTTCGCTTTAAACAAACTTTTCGACGATTTGGGAAATAACATAAAAACCAATTTGTCTTTGGAGGAAATCGGAAGTTTGTTGAATATGAGCAAGCAACTGGACACTCAAAATATCGCCAACGCGGTCGCTGATGCATGGAAACCGGATAGCATTCTCAAGGTCTCCCATATTGAAACAGAAAAAGGGCGGGCTTTCGTTTTGATTCCACGCGTGGGGAATTATTCCGAGATTCAGGATTTGGCAAAAAATATTTTTGATTTGGATTCACTCAAACGCCGCCGAGCGGAAATTGAAAAAGAAGAAGCAACTGTGATGCTGACAATTCAAAATGGCGGAAGCGCGACGGCCTACAAGATAAAAAATCTTTTGGAAAATAAATTAAAAATAAAAAATGTCAAAATTCGTTTGACTCAAGAAAACAAAATCCGCCAAGAATCCTCTGTCATTGATCAAACTAATGGCCAAAAACTTTTCACGTTGGACGAAATAGTCAAAAAATTACCGGCTAAATTATTATCAACCAAAAATAATATTACTTCAGACGACGCCAAATCAGACTTCGTTGTTTTTCTCGGAAAAGATCTGGATAAAATATATTCCTTGGAAGAAGACAGCATTGAAAATCTGAATAAAACTCCCGACAGCCAGGATTACTTCAAAGTGATTGAAGGAAAATAAAAAAGACACTCCGTTTATATAAACTCGGCGTCTTTTTTGCTATATATAGCAACTTCTTTATTTATATTTACTTCTGTGTTTCTTCTGTTTGCTGATAACTTTTCTTGCGAGGGCAAAAACAAATAAATGTATCAGTTTTCGCTCCTGCAACTTTTTCCGATTCCATCTCTGGAGTGTTTTGTATTTTTAAATCATACTCAACACCCTTTCTGTCATTGGATATTTTTGTAATATCCAATAATGTATACTTCCTGCCGTCCCCCATTATTTTCACCTTTACTGTGACATCGGCAAGAATTTTTTTTCCGAAATCCTGCTCCTCAATGCCGTAATAATGGCAGTTTAGGATTACTCCTGAAAGTGGCATTCCGAACTTCCAGTGAGCTTTCATATCTCCCATTTCTGGAACCGATCTGAAATACGGATTTTGATTAGGAATCTTAACTACAACATTGCTTGCCGCTCTTAGTTTATTATAGGCAGTCACTTCTTTTGGATCTACTACACTTTTTAGATTACTCTTCATTTGCTTCTCCTTTACCGTGGTGGGTTTTTGGTTGACTTCTGCTCTATTCAATTGACAAAACTACAATTTTCCAGTATAGCACATCCTGTCTTTTCTGTCAAGTGACACGAAATTAGCCTTAAATTCCCTTCTTTCAGTTCTCTAAAATCATTTGTTGTGCTATTCTATATATATGAAAATAATCATCGGTTTGGGAAATCCAGAAAAAGAATACGCCGGCACCCGGCATAATGCGGGATTTTTCTTTGCGGACAAGATTAAAACGGAATGGAATTTCCCCGAATTTGAAATGAATAAAAAATTGAATTCCGAGATTTCGGAATTCATCCCGAGCGCGTCCGCTGGAAGCGGGCAAGTCGAGAGATCCCAAAAAATAATGTTAGCCAAACCGCAAACTTTCATGAATCTTTCGGGAGAAGCCGCGAAAAGCATTTTGGATTTTTATAAAATGACTCCCGATGACATTATCGTTATTCACGACGATTTGGATATTGAAATCGGAAAATATCGCGTCGCAACCGATTCCTCTTCCGCCGGACACAACGGCGTGGAAAATATTATTGAAAAATTGGGAACGCAAAAATTCAAACGAATCCGCATCGGCATCGGGCAAGAACAAATTGACGGAGCAGTAGTTTGCAAAATAGACGCTCACAACTATGTGCTCCAAAAATTTTCTTCAGAAGAATTGGAAAAAATTGAAAGCCTTTCTCCAACTATTTTAGAAGAACTCCAAAAACTTTTATAATTATTATAAATTTCCTATTGTCCTCCCGGAGTCTTTCAAGAGTCTTTTATATTTTCTTGATATTCAACTTTCATAAATTCCAATATTCCTTTTTATCGCATAGGTAGATTCAAGTTTCTAATGCACCACTAGCTTTTCAAATACTTTTTCCGGAGTTTCCCAATTGAGAGTTTTTCTCGGTCTTTGGTTCAAAAGCATTTCCACTCTTTTAATTCTCTGA
>Ga0172379_10003061_pt1 | contig 27568 bp, 11 predicted proteins | sample GrowelOW334metaG_FD_119756 | JGI IMG/M metagenome (GOLD analysis project Ga0172379, IMG submission 119756) | Groundwater microbial communities from an aquifer near a municipal landfill in Southern Ontario, Canada - Groundwater well OW334 metaG | ecosystem: Environmental > Aquatic > Deep...
GCCCTGAATCCTAACTCCTGATCTAAGATTGTCGCAACACTCTTATTCCACACAACCCGACCGTTTGCACAGCCCAGCTTTTTCTGTGGAACCAAGGCGCACGCCGCTCTCACGGTCCGTGTCTGCCTTCGACGTTACTATCTCAAGTCTCGTCGGTGTTGCCGCCTCTGTTTATAACCACGCTCGCTTTCGCTCACGCAGCCGAGGTCTTTACCTGTCGCTGCAATCCGGTTTCTTTACCCGAACTGCGCTTCGCACCGTCAGCCTACGTTTCTCGTCTGCCGGTGGTTGCAGGTTCCTTTACCCGATGCTAACTCGCTGCCTTTTTGTTCACGAGCGCTCTTGCTGTTCAGCGTCGGCTACGATCGCTTTATATTGATGAACTAACTTGTATTCATCAACAGCAGTTGCGGGGCGGATACTTCCAGCGAACAGCTTACAAACACAAGGTTTATAAGGCTTCAACCCGCTGGTCGGCACCCAAGTTTTCAGTTGTAGTTAGCAACCTGTCCCTGAGGGCGAGACATAGTTTACCACTCATTTCCATTCCTGTCAAGCGATTTAAAAAATAATTCGAAATAATTCACAAGTTTTTTTTCATAGCCACCGTAAAATGCCTCACGTACACGTGTGCGCTACAATACAATATAAATGTACCAAATGACAATAACGCTCTAGTAACATCTGCTCAATTGTGTCCGGCTTTCATACGATCCAGCGCGATGATAATCGGCATCAGACCAGAATTAACCGAGTCATCTACCTGAATTATATTCAAAGGATATTTCTGCCAATCACCCTGCAGTTTTTGCGCTATCAACGCGTTTGTATCGACTGCGTTCTGCACCTTGCGACCGGCCGTTTGCATCGCCTGCAGTATCCGCAATTTTTCGGCGCAATCGCCTCTCGCCCAGCCGCGCAACACCTTACGCTGCAATCTGTCGCAAAGAACCTTCGCCCCCTTGACATTCATCCACTTGCTATCCACATGACAATCATCCCAGATAATCTGACGACTGGTATGATCATCATCTACATTGCCTATAACAATTATCCGGCCAGCTGTTTGCCATATTTGCCCAAGCGTCATTGTGGAAAAATTACCACGCGGTACCAATAGATTACCAAATTTTTCATTAACAAGATTATAAAAATCCGAAGTTTCCAAATCATTCATCGGCTCGGTATCTGAATATAACTCATTAAGATTCAAGATGATTATTTCGCCGGGATGGCTTTTCACAAAATCCAAAAACTGGGTAAATACGCCGCCGGAACCTAACAACGGCGTCGACAACCACATATGACAGCCCCAGTATTCGCCATTCTGATAAGCTATCCGCATATCAAAATAGCGCACGCCGTAATTCAGTTGAGCGGTAATTGAAGCCGACTGGCATACACCGGATTCTACATCTTTGGCACGGGCGTAGCGACTTATATGTTTGTCGTGATGTGTAAGATAACCAGTGACCGGCGGGCTGTCCACATGAATATCGCAGGAAGCTGCATCGTGGCTGCCCAGCAGAACAACATTATTCAACGTAAGTCCCCGTAAAACCGTTATGTTTTGCTTCATCCAATCCGATGAACCTTCATCAGCACAAGCGCATTTCGCCAAAAACAAAACACCCGCTATAAGTACGATTATTGTAAGAAAATGCCTTTGTCTTCTCATACTGCGTACCTCCAACCAGTAAAATACCATTCGACAACGCCATTATACGGGATATAACGCCTATCTGTAAAGCCAGATACTAATGATATTCGTCGCGGCATTTTTTCTACATTTCAGCAAAACGTAACCCAAAAAATATATACATAATTAATTCAATTGACGCCTAGTCGATTACCTGAACGCATCTGGTAACTTTCCAATCCTTAATTCCAATTAACACACAATTATGGACAAAATATGAATTATTCACGCGCCAGTTCGAGGAGAAATTATGAATGACAATTGTTCATCTCAAATTTGCATTGTTTCCGGCAAGCTAATTAATCGAGAAAACACCCGATAGTTGCCGCCATTTTGCGCGGATACTGATACATCAGTCCATGTCCGCCGCCCGCAATCGGAATATACCAGGCTGTAGTCAACTTTTCGGCAATTATCCGTGAATTGTCAAGTGGAACAACTACATCCTCGGTACCGCTGATGAGCAACACTTCACATATTAGCTGGTTCAGGCGGCTGTAGCTGCCACTCCAGCTCATCAGCGCACGAAGCTGCGGCTCCATGACCGCAGGAGTTGCAGCAATCTCGGGTATCGGAAAATATTCTGACACACAGGGATTTTGCATAAGCCAATCTGCCGGAAACAAACTTGCAAAAGCGCGCGCCTCGCGCTCTTCCATCGTTCCGCTGGTGTCGGCAAGCGCTGCACTGGCTGCCGGTTCCGGCGGTATCGCTTCTTCCCCGCCCGGTCCGCCGGCATGCAGTATCAACTTGTCCACCACCAACGGATAATTCAATGCCAGCTCTTGCGCAATATATGTGCCCATTGACCAACCGAGAACATGCGCACGCTTAATCCCCAGTCCATCCAACAATTTCGCCGCGTCATCAGCGAACAAGCGGATGGAAAATGCGCTCGTCTCGTCTGAAGTACTGCAGGCAATGCCGCGATTATCAAATAAAATCAACTGGTATTTTTCCGCCAAGTCCCGCAACAACTCTGGTGCCCACATATCCATCGTTGCCCCGTAACCGGTTATAAGCAATAACGGCTGGCCGCTGCCGATTTTCCGATAACCGATTTGTGCTCCATTGATATTCATTTTTTGCAAAGGATATTTTTTGATGTCAAAAGTGTCAAATACATTGCTCATCAGCTTACAAATACCTCATTTTTTATTAACCAGGCAACGATAATTTTCCAAGCAACCACAATATTCTTGTCACTTCAAGGCAGCCAGTGCTGCCTGTTCATCAGCTACAATCGGAAACACATCGGTAAACCCGGTTATGTCGAAAACTTCGTAGACAATTTCGCTTAAACCGAAAATTGCCATTTTCCCGCCCTTTTCTTCAATGGCGTTATAGGCTTCCATAAACGCGCGCAAACCGGCGCTGGACACGTAAGTGTTATCGGCGAGATCACAGGCTAATTTGCCAACGCCACCTTTAATAAGCGCGACCAGTTCGGTTTCAACGGCTCCGGCGTTAGCATTATCCACCGACTCAGGTATTTTCACGATTGTGATTTCACCGATTTTTCTGTTTTCCACTTGCTTTACCTCCGCTTATTCTTTCTAATCATATTTTGGTGTTTAGTGCCATCGAGATCACGTTTTTTCCGTCGCGATGTTCGTAGTCAACCTTTTCGGCAAATCGTTGCACCAGCTTTATCCCCCAACCGCCGACCGTGTTCTTCTGCCGTGGTGCTTCGATTTTGTCGGTTAACGGATTGAACGCCTGACCGGTATCGGCGACCGTAATCAGCAAGTACACATCTTCCAATCGTAGCCGGATTTCAATTTTGTCTTGTACGGAACTACCGTTCGGAAAACCATATTTAATGATGTTTACCGTAAGTTCTTCGAGCACCAACCGCGCGGCGACCGTCAGTTTCTCGGACATTGCCTGTTGCTTTGCAAATTTGGCCAGCCACGATTCCAACCGCGCGGTCTCCGTTAAGTCAATTGCTAATGTGAGCATTGCTTCTGGTGAATGAAATCTAATCGTCAGCAACGTTTCGCTGGCGGACAAATCAGTGGTTGTACTATCACTGTTGCTGCCGACAACCAAGCGTTCGCCGGGGCGCAATACAGTTTTTGTCGCACTACTATTTATTAATCTACAGTCAATGCCGTTGTCACTAAAGATAGCTGCAAAGAGATTATTCGCTGCCATATCAACCAGCTCGCCGCTATCGACAGCAATCACTCCGGCAAACCAGCAACTATGTCCGACCTCTGCCCTTACAGCTTTGAGCTCATACTGCAAATCACTAATAATATCCGGCAACGATGCCGTGTGCTTGGCCTTAGCCCTAAACAATGTTTTACATACCAATGCCGCCATAGTTGCCGAAGCGCTCAACTCCGATAGCGTAAAAACCGCGAAGTATAGCCGGCGAGTATCGGCACAAAAGTAATGCTCAAAAATAGCGTTACCGGTTTTTCCCGCTGTAACAGTTCCTATAACCAAATCAAAATTAGGCACCATGCTGTTATCAATCGCAGGTTTCTTCGCCAATAACACTTGCGCGGCTTTTACTGCCGATAATTCCCCGTTCATGCGCCCCGTTTCTATTAGCGCTTTTTGCTCCTGTAGCAAGTTTCTGATAACGACGATCATCATTACCATACCGGCCGAAGTCGCCAAAATCAAATCGGCGAAATAGCGCCACGAGCCGCGTAATGTTATGGCACCGGCATTAGAAAACAACAACACCAGCGGCAATTCAATTGCTAAAATAAACGCAGTGCAAAAGACTAACGCACACCATATTTTTGGCAATTTATTATTTAACCGGGAATGCCACAATCCGCCCAAAAAACCTGCCAAGACTGCCGCAATTGCCGTCGGGAAATAATTACTGACTAACAGTTGTACTCCGGAATAGTAATCGAGCTCAGCTTTTGCGGCAATGGCCACGACGCCAAACACACTAGTTAATAATCCGTAGCGCCAACCGGCGATTGTTCCGACAAACAGCGGCCCCAACGCCACTGCTGAAGCTCCGGCTGCTGTTACGATGAATGCAGTATAAATCGCAAACACGCCGTACCAGATGGCAAACCACAATTTACGCCCCAAAACAATTTCGCTGTAGTGTCCGGGAGTTTGTTGTTTACCGAATTGATATTTGAAATAAATATAGGCAAATAAAGCGCTGGTAATACCGTTGATAAGTACCAGTGAAAAATTGTGGTTGCTCATGTTTTTTCACCATCGGCTGCGTATTTAACCGCCAACACTGTGATATCGTCACTCTGCTCGTTCCCCGCCGAAAAGTTATTCACAGTAGCGACGATTGCCCGACACAGCGCGGCCGGGGTTGCGATGTCAGTCGCAGCCAAGAAAGTTTCCAGCCGCTGACTGCCGAACAGCTCCCTTTGGTGGGTTTGCGCTTCGGTTACACCATCAGTATATAACAAAAATTGATCACCCCCATATAATTGTATACTGTTGTTGCAATAGGCCTTGTTGCGGAAACAACCCAGCAACCCTTTATTAGTTACCGGCAAATCGACTAAGTTACCTCCGGCTTTTTTCACATATACCCGCGGATGACCGACATTGCAATAGACTAACTCGCCGGTTGCGACATCCAAAATCGCACAAACCGCTGTGATAAAAAGTTTGGCGCCATTGTTGTCACACAGATCAGCATTGACCTGCTCCATAATTTTCGCCGGATCGGCAGCGAGAGCCGATGATTTAAGCGCCCGAAACAACATACAACCGACAACCATAAACAACGCCGCCGATACGCCCTTACCAGAAACATCGGCCACGACAAAACAGTATTTGTCTGCTCCCAGTGCGAAATAATCATACCAGTCTCCACCAACTTCTTTTGCAGGATACAACGCACCGGCAACTTGTAACCGCGGATCAGCAGCGGTTTGCTCCGGATGCGTTACAATATCCAGCTGTAGCTGGCGCGCCAGCCGCATTTCACCAGCCAACAGGTCGTAGCCAGCAAGGTGTTCGCGTTCGATTATAATCCGTTGAACCAGGAACAGTAACACTAAAAATCCAGTCATCTTCCAGACACTAAAGTTCAGTTCTTCAACGAAAACAGTCCGACCTGCTTCCATATACATGGCTGTATCAATCGACAACAACGCTCCGGTGAACAACACCAGCGCGACAATCAATGTTTTGGTTCTGCCGACCCAGATGTTGCCATAGCGCTCCTTGTAGCACGCTGCTAAAAAACCGCTTAAAGTAGCAACAACAACCACCGTCAATCGGACTGTCATCGATTCAGCTCCCTGGCTCAATACCAGCAGCCCGCCTAACAATCCTGTCAACCAGCCGGAACTGTACCCGAACAACAGTCCGGCCAACAGGCTGTTGCGAATGACGGTCGCGCTTACCAACAGCTGCTCGCCTAACGGGTTATAGTAGCAAGTAAGTTCGGCTTCCATGAGTGCAACTACTACAACTACCGCCGCTTGACGGATGTTAATCCGACTGACCAAAAACTTGTAGACTGCACGGCTGCGCAGAATTACATAAAAGATAAACAACGGCAGCACATTGAGATTTATCAGTGTTATGAACTCATTGATTTTGGTTTTTAACATCTATCCTACCCCAAACTTACTACCAGTCGTGACAATTTGTCGACACGGTCGTTCATTACCTTGAGCATACCCAGCAACAACTGCGGATTGGTTTCGCCATATTCCCGCAGCAAGTCCCGTGGCAGCGCCAGTACCAACGTATCGCCCATGGTAGCTTCTGCAGAAAGAATTGCCCGGTCTGAAACGCTCGCCAGTTCCAAGCCGACAATTTCGTTTTTCTTCGCCATGCCGACCATGCCCTGCCAACCGCCGACTGACGAGCGCAATAATTGGGCAAAACCGTGAATTATCAAATATACCACCGGGCTGGCTTGGCCTTCCCAGAGAATTTCCGACCGGCGTTTCCATAACAGCATCCGTGAGCTGCCGGCCAATTCCAGCAACAACTGGCGCTCAAGCGTTGCAAATATAGTATTACCGGCCAGCAGCTGCACCCGTTCAGCCAAAGCGTGCTCAACCATCGGCTGTAATTTTCCGGCGGCAAACGTCGGCCAGCTGAATCCAACTTTTTCCAGCATCATCAGCGTTTTGTCCATCTTGATTGTGGTTGCTGTAGTAATTGTACTTTCTTCGCCCATCAGCCCCATACGGGTAAGAATATTTTCGACATGCTCCCTAAATCCCGGCCGCTCGCTATTCTCATAGAGATAATCGAAAAATTCTGTGACTGATACCGCCCGGACATTCAGCCCCAGACAGGGGGCGGTCAGCGCCTGCGACAGTTTCATGAGTTGCGGATTTTGCATGTGATATATCTGATTATGTGCGCCAGGGCGTTCGCTCAACCGGACTATCGCCTCCGCCAACCGGTCGACATAAGAAAATTCTTCGCTATCCAGCTTGTTCGGCACCATACCAACATTGATAAAACCCTGCATGTACCGGTAGAAAGCGTTTGAATCAATATTCTCCTGATACAACCCGGTGCTTTCCTGGAACGCGATGTTTCCGGCACGGTAAATGTTGGTGTTCAACCCGTCTTGCCGGGCAGCAACAACCAGTTCTTCCGCAGCCAGTTTCGTTTCCACATAATAATTCCCGGATTTTTGTCCGATATCCGTTTGATTTTCCGTGAAAACGTGATATTCACAGCCGTTGATTTCACCAACCGCTACCGACATCGTGGAAATATGATGGAAATCTTTTTTGCGGCCGGTTTTTGCGAGCGCTAATAATTCGCTGGTGGCCTGAACATTGGCTTCGAAAAACTCACTATAATGTCCGTAATGACGAACATTCGCGGCGCTGTGGATGATGGCATCCAGTTCCGTGCACAACCGGTTATAGAGATCATCCGACAATCCCAGCCGTGGCTGATGCAATTCACCGCATAACACTACTAATCGTTCGTCAAGATGCGCGTTGTTCCAAAACTCTTTGCCGAAATAGTAGTCGAATTTAGCTCTCACCCGGCTGGTTGCGTCATCAGCGTCTCGGCCCCGAACAATCGCATAAACGGTGCCGCTGCGGTTGGCAACGAGATACTGTACGATATGCACACCCAAATAGCCCGTAGCGCCGGTAACGAGTATGTTTCTGTAGTCAAGCGCTTCGCCTAGCTCTAAGCCGCGCAGTTCTTCGATAGATCGCTGATATTCGATCATACTCGCATCATGAACTGCTTTAAAGCGCGGATTATCCGTAAGCGGTGTATCCAGCGTGGCTTCTTGCTGGCTTAATTCTGCTAACCGCAATTTCAACGTATCCTCAGCCGGTTTAATGTTTTCCGCCAGAGTGCGCAATACCGGATAGTTAAACAAATCGTTGATACTGATTGTGAATAGCTTTTGTAATTTAGCTACAGCCGAAATCGCCTTAATAGAATTACCCCCGATACAGAAAAAACTATCGGTAGCACTGACGGCATTAACTCCCAGCACCTCTTGCCAAACACAGGCAAGCTTTCGCTCAATTTCGCCCGTTGGCTCGATAAATTCACCAGCTGTAGTTGTGCTTCCGGCTTCAGGTAACGCTTTCTTGTCGATTTTTCCGTTCGCGTTCAGCGGCATCACGTCGATTTGCATCATGAAGGCCGGTATCATATAGCCAGGCAGATCCTTTGCCATAAATTCCTGCAGCTGTTCCATCTCTATAGCGGTATCAGCCGTGAAATAACCACAAAGGAATTTGTTGCCGCCAGCGTCATCGCGGGCAACAACTACGGCTTCGTTTACCGACTGGTAACTCATGATCTCCTGTTCGATTTCGCCGATTTCAATCCGGAAGCCGCGAATTTTTACCTGCTGGTCGATGCGGCTCAAAAATTCCAAATTGCCATCGGGTAGCCAGCGCACCAAATCACCGGTACGGTACATCCGCGAGTATATCTCGTCGTTTGCAAACGGATTGTCAATGAACTTTTCCGCTGTCAAGTCTTCGCGGTTTCGGTAGCCGCGCGCCAACTGCGGGCCGGCGATGCACAATTCACCCGGCGCTCCGAGCGGCTGCAGCTGAAAGTCTTTGTCAACAACATACACCCGGGCATTGGCGAGCGGTTTACCGATTGGAATATTATCGTAATTCTTGTCGATTACAAAGCGAGTAGTATATACCGTGTACTCGGTAGGACCGTAACCGTTGACAACCTTGTAGTTTGTCTGCCGGTAAGTCTTATATTTTTCGCCACCAGTCGCCAGTATCCGCAGCGTCTTGTTGTCCACAAGATCAGTAAATTGTTCACAGAGCTGCGTAGTCATAAAGGTAATCGTCGCCCGCCGCTCTTCGATGAACTTGTTCAAATCAACCAGCGACAACATGATTTCCTCGGGAACAATATGCACCGTCGCGCCCGCCAGCAGCGGCGCGAAATTCGACCACATCGCGGCATCGAAACTAAAACTGGCGTAGGATGCCATGATATCATCCGCCGTCACTGCATTATCGCGATTCTCACTGAAACACATATTCACGATATTGCGGTGCATAATCATCGTACCTTTGGGTAACCCGGTCGAACCGGAAGTGTAGATGATCGCCGCCAGGTCACTACCCTGGTTAACATCGGTAACATTTGTGTTCTCCGCCCCAGCGCAGTCATAGAGCGCCGCAGCGGTCACATCAATGTACTCGCCATTGAATTCAGCAAATTTTTCCTTTAATGACGGCTGGCTCAAAATCAGCGCGGACGCGCTGTCTTCCAGCATGTAATCCAATCGCGCCTGCGGATATTTAATATCCAGCGGTAAATAAGCGCCGCCGGCTTTCATGACCGCAATTGCCGCGATAATCATTTCTGCCGACCGTTCGAGCATGATCGGCACAATCGCTTCGCGCACAACTCCGCGTTGCCGCAGACAGCCGGCAAGAATATCGGTTTTATGGTCAAGCTGGCGATAGGTCAGGACCGTATCCTTAAATACCAATGCTGCTTTGTCCGGCGTTCGCGCTACCTGCTCGCGGAACAGCCGTTGATAAGAACTGTCCAGCGGCACCGGTAGAACATTGGCATTAAAGCCCTGCAACAACAGCTCCCGCTCGGTCTCCGAAATAAAATCGATGCTCCCCAACCGGCATTCCATATTGTCTGAGAGCACTTGCAGCAAATTCAGATAGTGTCCGATAAGCCGGTCGGCGGTCTCCGCTTTGAACAGATTGCGGTCGTACTCCAGAAACAGTGACAGCCCCTGCTTGTTTTCCATCACGTACAGCAATACGTCGAAATGCGCCACACCGGCATCATAATTGTAACGCTGCAGTGATAAATCCTCGGATTCAAATAAAAACTCTTCGACAAAGTACGCAAATACCACATCAAAAACTGGATTGCGGCTGGCATCGCGAGTAATCCCCAAGTCGTTAACAATATTCTCGAACGGATAAGCCTGGTTTTCACCGGCAGCGAGCAGAATTCCATTAACTTCCTGAAGATAATCGCCAAACAGCTTATCGCGCTGCGGATAAGTCCGGAGTGGCAGCGTGTTAACAAACATGCCGATTATGCTGTCAATATCCGGATGGGTACGATTGGCAAACGGCGAACCGACAACAATATCGTCTTGGCCGCTGTAGCGTGCCAGCATGATATTAAATGCCGCCAGCAACAACGCGAAGAAGGATACACCGCGCGCCTCGGCCAGAGCTTTCAACTTATCTGCCACCGATTTATCAAGATCGGCGAAAACATTTCCGCCCTGGTATTTTTTGTTTGCCGCCCGCGGAAAATCGGTCGCCAGATTTAACACCGGCAATTCGCCGGCTAACTGCTCTTGCCAAAACGCAGCATTGGCGGCGAACGCTCCCTGCGCCAGTTTTTTATTATACCAGTCGGCGTAGTCGTAATAATTCACGGTCAGCGGTGGCAACTGCTGATTTTGGTATAGCGCCATCAATTCTTTGACAAACACCACTACCGAGATGCCGTCCATAACGATGTGATGCGCATCCAGCACCAGCAAATGCTTGTTAGCCGATAGTTCAAACAGCGCTACCCGCAGCAGCGGTGCGGACTGCAAATCGAACTGCTGGATAAAATCGGCAATCGCTTTGTCAACTGTCTGTTCGTCCACCGCCTTAATGGTCTTCTTCAATCGCACACCGGTATGTATTGTCTGCCGGACTTCGCCGTCAATTACGGAAAACGTCGTGCGCAGCCCGGGATGCCGTTCGACCATTTTGTCCAGCGCCACGCCCAACCGCTCTTTGTTCAACCGGCCCTGGAGCACAATCGGCTGCACCACGTGATAGGTGTTGCCGATATCCGCCATCTGGTCAATAATGAACATTCCCTTCTGGGCTGATGCCGCCGGATAACTAGCCGCCTCCGGCAGCTCAGGAATGACTTCATAACTGCCAACTTCGCTGCGGCTGTTCGCCAGCCGTTCGGCCAATAGTTTCACCGTGGGAATTTTCGCCAGTTCGGCAACCGGCACTGTTTTGGAAAACATTTTTTGCAATTTAGCGCCCAGCACAACCAGTTTCAACGACGTGCCGCCAAGACTATTAAAGCGGTCATTGATTCCTACTTGCTTCACGCCGAGAATATCCTGCCACAAGTCACATAATGCTTTTTCAACATCACTACGCGGCGCGGCATACTCGACATTTGTGACAGTTGACGACGGTTCCGGCAGCGCGCGCTTGTCAACTTTACCATTGGCGTTTAGCGGTAAGTCCTTAAGCTGCATTATGGTCTGGGGAATCATAAAATCCGGCAGACCTTCCAGCATGAAGGCTTGCAATTCGCCTATGTCAATTGCCCGATCGGCAGCAAAATAGCCGCACAAATAAGTGTTGCCGCCGCTGTCACTACGGGCAATTACTACTGCCTGCTTTACACCGTCGTACTGCATAATTTTCTGTTCGATTTCGCCGATTTCGATTCTGAAGCCGCGAATTTTGACCTGCTGATCAATCCGCGCCAAATACTCGAGATTGCCGTCCGCGGTCCAACGCACCAAATCACCGGTGCGGTACAACTTGTCGTATCGACAATTATCAGTTGCCCACTCGCAGTGGAACGGATTATCGATAAATTTTTCCGCAGTAAGCTCCGGCCGGTTACGATAGCCGCGTGCCATCTGCGCGCCGGCAATACACAGTTCACCCGGCACTCCCGGCGGTTGCAACTGCAAATTGGCATCCAGCACATAGACACAGGTATTCGCCAGCGGTTTGCCGATTGGCATATTCTCGTAATTTTTGTCAATCACAAACCGGGTAGTGTAGATGGTATATTCGGTTGGGCCGTAAGCGTTGACAATCTGATATGGCGTCTGGCGGTAGGTCTTGTATTTCTCGCCGCCGGTAGTCAGCAGCCGCAAACTGTGGTTTTCCACCAGTTCGGCGAATTGTTCCGCCAATTGCGTAGTCATGAAAGTCAGACTAATCTTGTTGTCTTCATAAAACTGGTTGAGTTCCGGCAACGACAGCATTATTTCTGCCGGCACAATATATACCGCAGCACCGGCGAGCAACGGCGCAAAGTTCGACCACATCGACGCATCAAAACTGAAACTCGCGTACGAACCCAGCCGGTCAGTCGCGCTCAGCCCTGTAGCCTGGTTTTCGCTATAGAACATGTTAACCATGCCGCCGTGCGTGATCATCGTCCCCTTCGGCAGTCCGGTTGTGCCTGATGTATAGATTATCGCCGACAAATTGCTGCCATTGCTGATATCTGCCGGCGCACACTGTACCGCCGGATAATTCGCAGCATCTTGCAAATCGAAAACTTTCCCCTTGAAGTTACTGAACTTGTCGCGGAGGGATAACTGGCTAAGGATTATCGTCGCGTTACTGTCTTCCAGCATATAGTCCAGTCGCGCCTGCGGATACTTAATATCCAGCGGCAGATAGGCGCCGCCGGCCTTCATGACGGCGATAGCGGCAATCACCATTTCCGCCGACCGCTCGAGCATAATCGGCACGATGGTTTCTATACCCACACCATTGGCACGCAACACCGTTGCAAGACTGTCGGTTTTCTCGTCCAGCTGGCGGTATGTATAGCTTTCATTCTTGAACTGCAACGCCAAATTGTCCGGTGTCCGGGCAACTTGTTCCCTGAACAGTCCGTGATATGACCGACTAAAAGGGATATCCATTTTGTTGTCGTTGAAATCGACCAGCAGCTGTTCGCGTTCACTCGCTGTAACCATCGGCAACAGACAAATTTCGCCGTCCGGATTCGCCAGTGCTGCAGCCAGGACCGTCAGCAAGCGACTGTAGATCGCGTCAACTTCGGCGGCGCTATATTTCGCCGTCTGATATTCAATAGCGATTGTCCGCAGCCCGTTTTCATCAGTAATCCCCTGATTAAGAAATACTGCCATCGGTTCAGGCGCTGCCGGGCGCGGCACCACTGTTGCTGGAAAACTGCCGGTTGCACATTTTCCGAAACTGCTCTGCACCAGATAATATTCTATCATTTGGTCCGTGCCGCTGTGACCGGTTTTCAGCTCTTGCAGCAACAAATCAAACGGATAGCGCTGGTGAACAATTGCCTCTTTGATTGCATTTCGAACGTAAGCTAATGATTCCCTGACCGTTGACTGCCCGGTCAGCGTTAACCGCACCGGCATGGTGCTGACAAAATGACCGAAACTGTCGCCGCTGCCTTCGGCCTGCCGGTTGTGATAAGGCACTCCGAGTACCATGTCGTAACGCCCGGTACAGCGTGCCAGCCAAATAGCAAACACCACCGTAAACACACTGAAATAACTTGCCTTGTTGGCACTGCAGAACTCTTGCAGCTGGCGGGCTGTTTCAACCGGCAGGGAATAGTCAATCCGTTCGGTGGAGATATCAGCAACAGTCTTTTCTTTGCCAAACAGACAACTGTATTCCGGCAACTCGGCGTACTTTGCCAGCCAGAATTCCCTGTCCGCCTGATATTCAACCGACTGCAGATATATAGTTTCGCTGTCTAAAAATTCTCTATAGGATTGACCGGCAATAGTCGGACTGCCAACTTTGATGCTGGCATAATTTTCAGCTACCTGCCGGACAAAATTCGCCAGTGTCCGGTTGTCACAAATTGCGTGATGAATTACCACCAACATCGTTATCTGGCTCTGACAGCGCGCCAGGAGAATCCGATACAACGGCTGATTGTATAATACAAAACCGGTAGCGTTATTAAGCTTGATCCATTCCTGCAGTTTCGCCTGTTCGTCGCCAAAATCTTCAACGGTGAAACTCTGCGGTGAATAGTCTGCGATGTACTGGCGGTCGACACCGTCCGCGGTCTGCTCAAGCTGCAACCGCAACGCATCGTTGCCGGAAATAACCGCATTAATACTGCGGGCCAATGTATCCGAATCCAAATCTGCGGGTATGCGAACTGCCACAGCACAATTGGCAAAACCGGTTCCCGGGTAAAATTTTTCACCATACATTATCCGTTGCTGGGCATGCGTCAAGCGATATGTTTTCCGGTCTTCCATTATTCGCACCTCAACTAATTAAAATCAGGCAATATCTCATATTTGGTAGTTCTCTAAAAACAGCAAAACTCCTGTTTCAAAATAAACCTGCTATATATTCTACTCATCCCAAACTTACTACCAGCCGCGCCAGCTTGTCGACACGGTCGTTCATTACCTTGAGCATTCCCAGCAACAACTGTGGATTGCTTCTGCCATATTCCCGCAACAAGTCCTGCGGTAACGCCAGCACCAGCGTATCACCCATTGTCGCATCAACAGTAAAACTCGATTTGTCAACAGCGCCGGCAAGTTCCATGCCGATCATTTCGTTTTTCTTCACCAAACCGACCATGCCTTGCCAGCCGCCGACTGACGAACGTAGTAACTGGGCATAACCGTTAAGTATTAAATATACGTCCGCACACGACTCCCCTTCGCGGATGATTTCCGAACGCCGTTTCCAAAGTTTCATCTGTGCCTTGCCTGCCAACGCCGACAACGACTGCTGCTCAAGTGTGCCTAACACGGCATTATCACGCATGATTTGTACCCGCTCTGACAGCGCCCGTTCAACCAACGGCCGCATCATCCGAACATCAAATACCGGCCAACTGAAACCGATTTTTGCAAGTACTGCCAACGTCATATCCATTACGACCGTGACTACGGTACTATCTTTTGCTTTTTCATCCATCAATTCCATGTGCGTAAGAACATTTTCAACATGCGGTTTAAATCCCGGCTGATCAAGGTTTTCGTACAAATAGTCGAAAAATTCACCCAATCCTGCCGCCCGAACACTCAGGCCAAGTTCCGGAGCAGTTAATATCTTTGATAGTTTGACCAGCTGGGGATTCTGCATATGATAAGTACGATTAAGCGCCGCCGGACGTTCAGCAAGCCTAACTATTGCTTCGGCTAACCGGTCGACGTAAGCATACTCGTCGGCATCCAGTTTGTCAGGTACCATACCGATATTGATGAAGCCTTGCACCTTCTGATAATAGGCATTGGTTTCAATATTCTCCTGATACAATCCGGTTCGTTCCTGGAACGCGATATTTCCGGCACGGTAAATATTGGTGTTCAAGCCTTCAGCGCGCGCCGCTTCAACTGCCGTTTCCGCAATAAGTTTTGTTTCGGCATAATAACTGCCGAATTTTTGGCCGATATCAGTTTGATATTCAGTGAACACTTGATAATCGCAACCGGCAATATCGCCATAGACCACCGACATCGTTGAAATATGATGAAAATCCTTTTTGATTCCGGTTTTCGCAAAAGTCAGTAATTCCAGCGTTGCCTGTACGTTTCCTTCGTAGAGTTCGCTATAGCGGCCATAGTGACTGACATTAGCCGCGCTGTGAAACACCGCTTCCACATCCGCACACAACCTGCCATAAACAACTTCATCCAGACCAAACTGCGGCTGATGCAATTCACCGCAGATTACAACCAACCGCTCGTCAAGATTGTTAGCTTGCCAAAATTCTTCTCCGAAATAATATGCAAATTTGGCGCGCAATCTTGTCTTTGCAATACTAGCATCCGCTCCGCGCACTATAACATAGACCTGACAATTACGTTCGACAAGCAAATATTGCGTGATATGCACACCGAGAAAACCGGTAGCACCAGTAACTAACACGCAGCGATACTGCCTAATCACACTAAAGTCAGCGGCCTCAAACCACGTGTTTTTTCGTTCATACTCGGCCATGCTGCTAATGTAGCGTTCCAGATAACGCGGATCGGCAGCTGGCGGCTTGTCAAATTCCGCCACTTGCAGCGCAATCTCTGCCAACCGGACTTTTAGCGTGTCCGCCGCCGGTTTGATGTTTGCGGCCAGCGTTCGCAGACAAGGATAATTGAAGAAGTCATTAATACTAATTACAAAAAACTTCTGTAACCGGGCGACTGCCGAAATTGCTTTAATTGAGTTACCACCGATTGCAAAAAAATCATCCGTAGCGCTAATTCTTGCCACACCCAGTACTTCCTGCCAGACCTGGGCAATTTTTTTCTCAATATCAGTAGCCGGTTCCACGCCTGCGCCGGCATCCGGATTGCTGCCGATATCAGGTAACGCTTTTTTGTCGATTTTGCCATTCGCATTGATCGGCATGGCATCAATCTGTGTGATAAACGCCGGTATCATGTACCCGGGTAAATCATTGGCCATGAATTCCTTGAGCTGTTCCAGCTCCACCATAGTTTCGGCGGTAAAATAGCCGCACAAATATTTATTACCGGCAGAGTCTTCCCTGGCAACCACCACTGCTTCTTTCACCGCCGGGTACTCCATGATTTTCTGTTCGATTTCACCGATCTCAATTCGAAAACCGCGAATTTTCACTTGCTGGTCGATGCGGCCAAGATATTCCAGATTTCCATCCGGCAACCAGCGCGCCAAATCACCAGTGCGGTACATCTTGCTGAAATTTGAATTATCCTGTGATAACTCGACAACTTGACAAACCTCTACGAACGGGTTATTGATAAACTTCTCTGCGGTCAATTCCGGGCGATTGCGATAACCGCGTGCCAGCTGTGCCCCGGAAACACACAACTCGCCCGGCACACCTAATGGCTGCAGCTGAAAATCCTGATCGACAATGTATACTTTAGTGTTTGCCAACGGCTTACCAATAGGTATATTGTCATAATTTTTATCGATGGTGAACCGGGTTACTAGTACCGTCGCTTCGGTCGGGCCATAGGAATTGACAATCCGGTAATGCGCCGGACGAAAAGTTTTGTATTTTTCGCCGCCGGTACTCATTTGCCGTAACGAATTGTTGGTCACCAGTTCGGCAAATTGTTCACACAGCTGAGTTGTCATCAACGTCAGGGTGACTTTGTGTTTTTCAAAATAACCATTCAAGTCAACAAATGACATCATGATTTCATCAGGCACAATATCAACTGCCGCGCCTGCCAACAATGGCGGAAAATTGGACCAGATCGACCCGTCAAAGCTAAAGCTGGCGTACGACGCCACAACGTCCGTATCACACATGGCATTGTCACGGTTTTCGCTATAGCACATATTTATCAGGCCGCGATGCGTTAGCATCGTGCCTTTGGGCAGGCCGGTCGAACCGGAAGTATAGATGATTGCCACCAAATCACTTCCCTGATTAATATCCGAAACATCGATATTATCAACCGTACTGTCTGTGTAAATCACCGCGTCGGTCACATCGATAAATTCGCCGCCAAATCGGGCAAATTTATCCCGTAGTGACGGTTGACTAAGAATAATCGCTGCGTTGCTGTCTTCCAGCATATAGTCCAGCCGGGCTTGCGGATACTTGATATCCAGCGGCAGATAAGCGCCGCCGGCCTTCATTACCGCCAAAACCGCAACCAGCATTTCCGCTGACCGTTCCAACATAATCGGAACAATAACCTCGCGCGACACGCCTCTTTGGCGCAATATCTCAGCCAGCCGGTCGGTTTTTTCATCCAGTTGCCGATAGGATAACGCGCTGTTTTTGAAAACCAGCGCTGTATTATCCGGAGTTCGTTTGACTTGTTCACGGAACAATCCATGAAACGAACGCTCAAGCGGCGCTGCTAATTCATTTGCATTGAACTCATTCAACAGCAACTCCCGTTCAGCCGCCGGAATAAAATCGATTGTTCCAAGTTTCTGCTCAACACCACCATTAATCAGCGCCTCAAGCAGGCAGAGATAATGTTGGGCAAAGCGCCGCGCACTAGCGGCTGTGTAGAGATTACAGTCATATCGCAGTTGCAAAGACCAGCCTTGCTGTTTTTTTACCACTTCAAGCGCCAGATCATAGCGCGCGGTTTGCGGGTCATATTCATAATATTCCAATATCAAGCCAGCCGGGTTCGTGATTTCCACGTTCTGACCAATATCAAATACCGTGTCATAGATTGGATTACGGCTGCCATCGCGGACAACTCCGAGCTTTTCAACAATATTGTCAAATAAATATTCCTGGTTCTCTGCCATTGACCGCACTGACAAATCCAATTCGCGTAAATATTCGGAAAATAATTTGCTGCGATCCGGTTTGGTCCGCAGCGGCAACATATTTTCCAAAAAACCAACCATTTTTTCCAACTCTGACCCGGAACGATTGGCAAACGGCAACCCGACAATCAGATCGTCCTGACCGCTGTAACGCGCCAACAAAACTTTGTAAGCTGCCAACAACAGCACCTCTGCAGATACACCCTGCCGATCGGCGATTGCTTCCAGTTTCACAACTGTTTCCATTGCAATTGTCTCAACCAGTTTTGCACCTTGATATTTCCGGTTTGACGGACGCGGATGATCAGTCGCAAGATTCAGCACCGGTAACTCGTCGTGTAATTGCTCCCGCCAAAACGTTTCCTGCTGAACCAGCACGCCCGTTGAAATCCTTTGGCTATACCAGTCCGCGTAATCGCTATAACACAGCGCTGGTGGCGTTAGCTGCGTATTGTCATAAATTTCAAACAATTCCTGAACTAAAATCTTTACTGATGCTTGGTCGGCTACGATTTGATGCACGTCCAGCACAAGCACATGCCGTGTGCTTGTTATTTCCAACAGCGCCACCCGTATCAACGGCGCAACATCCAAATCAAAGGGCTGCACAAAATCGGCTATTGCTGTATCAATCGCTAGCTCATCCACGGATTTAAACACTTTTTTCAAGCGTGCTTCGGCATTGATTTTTGACTGCACTTCACCGTCAACCATACAAAACGAAGTTCCCAGCGCCGGATGACGCGCTACCACTTCGTCTATCGCCCAGCCCAGCCGCTCCTTGTTAAGCCGGCCGTCAATAACAACTGGCACGACAATATGCCAGGCATTGCCGGCATTGGCCATTCGTTCAACAATATACAACCCTCTTTGTGCCGGTGAAACAGTATATGTATCCACCGCTGATGCTGCAGGAATTATTCCGCTGTTTTCCGTAGTACGAGTTTCTTCATTAAGATAACACTTAAGCATTTTGCCCCCCATTTTCACTTGGTAACCAACCAGCGCATAACCCCAACGGCGGCTAGCCAATAATCATTATTTAAGACAAGGTGCTCTACACTTTGCCAAACCGACTTTGCATTTATTATATTCGCTATAAACAAAAATAATCCTGCACGCAGATAATTATGTTAAAACAACATAATAAAAACGCCCCGGCAACAGCCGAGGCGATTTTGAGAGGAGAAAGTCTATGTTGTATTCAGTTTTACATCTTCAAGCGGCCAGTTCATCTTGACCACATGTTAATTATAACTGGCATTCGTGACATTTCTGTGACGTAAATACAAATTGTTTGTGAAATAAAAAAACGACGAACCGTTTATTTATTCGTTACATTCTCTGATTTGAGCCTCAATGCTGGCGTAGTTTTGGTTGTCTGAGCTATAGCAGCAACGAATCACTGCGTTCATAATATGGCCACATCACCATTTGCACGTTTACTCATAGTTCATCTGCTTACGGCTTGACAAGTATTTTGTTGATTAGCTTAAATAAAAAACATCTGTTCTATTCGGTTATGTTGGCTGCCTTATTTGATGAAATCATACCGCCAGAATTAAAAATATTTTGACTCTTCATCAGCGCGGAAATTTAAAATGACCCGTAACAAAAACGCCGTCAGAATGATTAATTTCGTAAGGACGGCGTTTTCTATTTGTACATCAAGATTATTTATTTCATTCATATTTTCACACAGCAAGTTCGCAAAAATTTCACTCTTCCTCATCCACATACTCGTCTTCAAAATCGTCCGGATGGTTGCTGCGGTGCTTTTCCCGGCAACGATCACTGCAAAAATGCGGATGATCGCCGAGCGATTTATGTCTATCAGCGTCAGCAATGGTAATAGACTTGCCACAGTTGGAGCATTTTACTTTTGTTGACATAAATTCCGTCTCCACAATTACAGCTCCAACTCAATCAACAATTTCTTCAACGCAATAGCCTCGTCTTTACTGAGAGTAACACCCTTGCCCATTTTCTCATGCGTTTCGTCCCACTCGCGGATGTCATATTTCGCCGGCCGGTCGTTCCAGCTGACAAGGTTAAGTTCTTTTGTCCAGCCTTTAGCGCCGCTGGACAAGGTTCCAATATTCTCGATGATTTCGTATTTGATTGGTGTTTTTTCTGCCATGATCGCCCTCCAAATATACTCTATTTCAACGACAAATAAAATTCCTCTACACTGTTTATTTCTTCATCACTTAGACCATAAAGCGAATAAATAATACGGTCAATACCACTGATTACGGCTTCAATATCAGACACACTATTATTAATAATCGTATTTACCATACCTACTAGCTGACCGCTGACACTGTCTATACAAGTCATTATTGGAAAGCTCCTTAGCTTCTCAACACCAATATCAACACCAACACCCCTTCTTTTTCCGTTTTCATAAAACCATTTTAGAGCATATTTTGAATTCAAAATAGCCAATATGTACTTTAGGTCGTATTTCTCGTTTTTCGAAATTACTATAGAAAAGGACATTCCTACAAAATTATTTTCTACATCTAACGCAAATTCATTTATCTTAAACATGCTTTTAACCAATATTTTAGGGTTGGAAAAATACTTATAATCCCTTGGTCTATGCAAACCGTAAGGGCCATTCGAAGAAGTAATAAATTCCCTAACATTATCAAGATGTCTTTTCAAATTACGATAACCTTCATCTGATGCAATCTTTTTCTTTGTTTCCTTATCAGAATATATCAGGTATCTATCAGCAAATACAATGTTGTATTTGCTAACATTAATGCCATCTATGTATGTTTTTATGCAACCTAATTCTTGTTCAGACAATGCTAATTCATCAAGCTCATCTCGAGATATTACAAATACTCCATCTCCAATAGAAACATCAGTACGTTTCGAACTATGAAATTGCTTTTTACTTATTTTATCTGAAGCTTCCACTACTCCTTGAGAGATGTCACAAATATCACCTAGTTTAGCAATTTGGTCGCTTTTCTTTGAATTAGATTGAAATATTATTTCATACTTATCAGTTATAATGTCAGTATTCGATAATTTTGTAATATTAATGTTTTCTGTGTTGTACATTTTTGCAATATCTTCAATATTATTGGTTATCTTCTTGTATGAAAAATCTCGATTTCCTGCGGAAGTCTTTTTGTAGCAGGAAACCATATGGTAACCCACTACATTATCAAACACTTTTATTTTTCCAATATCTACAACGTCAACGAATGAGAGCTCTTTACTAATTCTTTTTATCAAAAACTGAGCTCCGGCGCTATTCAGCCAATATCTTGGCGTGATATATGTGATTATTGCTTCTTTTTTCGCTAAATCAATAGCTTTATGCAAAAAATAGTACCAGTAATCCATCTTACCCTGATGATACATTTTCCCCCATGAAGAGTCATTAACTTTCTCAAAAACATCTTTATTATCCCGCTCTCGTAAGTATGGCGGATTCCCAATTACAATATCAAAACCGCCCTTATCCCTGAATATCAGAGCAAAATCTAACCGCCACAAAACATAGGGTTTTGTTTTTTCTTTGAGCTGTGCACGAAACTTATCTAACCCGATATTGTTATTGTCACGAACCAGTTTTTGTTCAACAAGCCAGGTGATTTCTTGTTCGATATTGCGTTTTATTGCTTTTTTCTTGTCCGTATCAGCTTCTGAAAACAACTGATCTTGTAAAAATCTGAGATTGTTAATATGATTGTCAACGGCATCTTCGAATAAGTTAATCATCATATCTTTTTGTTTTTCTTTGCGATCCTCGAACAGTTGTATTCCTTCAAATTCCTCCAGCAGACTGTTGCCGCAGACAATATTGTAATCAAGGTTCGGCAACGGTTTTGGATCTTCACCGGCCTCAACGTGTTCGTCAACAATCAACGCCAGCCATAACCGCAGTTTTGCAATATCGACTGCGGACGGATCAATATCGGCGCCGAACAACGATGCTCTCATTGTCCGTAATTTCAAATCGTAAGCTGTACGAGATTTTATGAATAAATCTCGTTGACCGATTGGATATTTTGCCGCCATATACTCGGTGATATTATTTCGCGCTTTGACTATTTCACTCATCATCCCTAGCGGAAATGCACCAGAACCAATTGCCGGATCACATACTGCGACAGTTGCTAATGCTTTATCAACGCTATCCAAATTCATCAATATCTGTTCCGGCAAAGCAGAGTGATCCAATCGTGCTTTGTTAGTGAACGCGCGACTATCTGCATCTCGCATGATATCGCTGTAGTTGATAAACATACGCAAATTATCTGCTGGCAAGGCTGTCGCATTAACAAGGTACTGCGTCAACGATTCGCGACACATATAGTGGACTATTTCACGCGGCGTGTAGAACGCGCCTTTGCTCTTTCGATCATGAACTTCGAGCAAATTCTCAAATATTTTCCCCAACATTTCCGGATCGATAGCCACTTCTTTTTCCAATGGTTCGTCTTCATTGATTGTAAAATTAAAACGATCAAAAATATCGAGAATCCCGTCTGCATCGCGACCTTTATCCTGCTGGTTGGAAAACAACTCATCCGGTATTTTGAAATCATTGTTTTTCCAGTCATAGTTATCCAGTGGTTCAAATAGTCCGCCATTTAAGAACGGAATTTTGCAGTTAAATCTATCAAAATAATTGTATTCTCGCCGCTTATTTAGCGCGTCATAAAATAGCGGCTCCAGATAATCATCGAAGAAGTTTTTGTTCGAGCGGCCACTGTTCTTGGCGCAATTATTGAATAGATGACGGATAAATTCACGCTCGCCATTTCCCCACGGTTGATTATGTTCAGTTTTCAAAAACATCGCTGCAAGACCTTCCCGGTCTTTGAATGCTAACTGAACGAAATCAGTATATATCAAATTTCGCTCAGTTCCGCTGCGACGATAGACTTTATCAGCAATATCAGTAAATTCCGGGCGCTGTGCTTTCACTCGCTGGAATTCAACTTCCGATAATACCTGCGGAACAATCTTGACACCCAGCCAACCTTTTTTTTGAAGAAAATATAGAAATGCTATTTGACCGAGCATTTTTTTTGCAAATTGCTCGGCTGTGAAGCCACATTTCCCAGCCTGTTGCATAAATGCGCTATTCTCCGTCAAATGCTCAACCGTCTGGAGATATTTCTCCTTGTATTTATCGTAAAACTCCTTCGTAACTTTTTCAACGCCAAATGCCGACTCCAGATCATCAGCAGTCGGCAAACGGGTATCATCCGCAAAGATCGGCAATAGTTGTTTTTCTGCAGTATGATGCGGCTCACCAACGCCGAGCAAGAAAGAATAACGCTTTGCCGGGGTTAGCTCCAAATTGAGTCCAGTACTCTCAAAGCTATAATCAAGTCGAATGAATGATAATCGCCAAGTATTATCTCCGGGTGAATAAAACGCAGCAACGGCGGCGGCATAACCAGTATGCTCCAACATTCTAGCAACGAAATTCCGCTGCATCGCGCGGGCGCGAACAACACTTTGGCTACGTTTAACATTGACCGCAAGAATGTTGATTTTGTTGCCGTCCGAATCAGTGAACTTTGCTATCTGCTGGTAGAAATTAATCGAATCACTGTATTCCTTCCAAATAGCTGCTGTCTGAATATCTTTGCCTTTGTCAGCGCCGGTAAACATTTCAAAAATAAATTTCCGATAATCATCCAAATGAAAGGCACTTGAAAACAATTTTTCAATTAACACACGTTTCATATCATTCTCCCTGAATATACATGGACAGCAACACTTCGACCGGAGCATCGGTTGACTTATGTTTGTTTTGGCGTTCGACTAAATATTCACTTGATATCTCCGCACGTAAAACCCGGAATACACTTAGACCATCATTTGCGTTTTTAATCTTCTTCAGTATCTCTTTGGATACATTCGGCGGTATCCGTCCTTCTTCATAAGCCTTGTTTATCCGAGCTATGAGCGATTCATCATCATCCGTCAACCGCGAATCGCGTTTCACGGCGCTAAGATATTTGATGATGGTTTTCTCATTTTTACTGCGCACTGATATTGTACTGTCTCCGAAAGCCGCTGCGAGGTTATGGGTAAACGCAGCCTTATTGGCTGCAAGATGTTGATAAAACTCTGACGGAGGTTTTATACGCGGCTCTTCGGGCGCACAAACTAGCTGCGCCATTACATCTTCTAACACCAATTCTCTTGCTGTCTCTATAGTCCCGCTCTGAAAGAATTTCTTCAAAGCGCCCTTACGTAAAAATGATACAGTTCTATTTATCCCGGAAGCTAACTTCCTGCCAGTCTTCGCTTTTTTAGGTAGTTTTTTGATTTTACCAAACAAATTTGGATTTTCATCCCGGATTTTTCTGATGAGTTGGAGATAATGTAATTCTGAATCCGTTTCCTCTTCACCGTACAATTCATCTGTTGTCAACTTGCGATATAGTTGATGCGCCCCAACTTCTTCATCGTCGGATAAATATTTATAATCTTCTCCCAAAGCATCGTGAAACGCTTGAATTTTATTAATTATCGTCTCTTCAAGCGACAAATGTCCTTTGGTTTGTGAGGCTGGAAAGAAATTATAGACATGAATAGAGTCGAAAATCGTGCCTACACGATTAATTCGTCCTACTCGCTGCATAATTCGTGTTGGATTCCAAGGCAAATCATAATTGATCAGACAATTTGCTCTATGCAAATTTATTCCTTCTGCAAGGATATCGGTTGTTATCAAGTATTGAAGTTCATCTTCGTGCTCAACTGCGTTAGGATTAAAATTTCGTTCAATTTTTTCACGCAGCTTTTTGCTGCCGCCACCAGCAAACTTCACAACTTTTCCAGGGTAGATTTCACTTAACTCCTCGTCCAAATAATCTGCCGTCTCGGATGATTCAGTGAAAATCACAACCTTATTGCTACTCAACTTTGTATCTAATTTCAATAGCAATTTCAATTCTGCGATTTTCGGATCGCTCTTGATGCTTTCCCAGACTGAAAGCATTTCCTTCAAAGCTTCAAAATCTTTTTGCAAGGCTACACGATATTCTGGACGAAAGTCAGAAGAGGCAAATGCGATGCCACCTTCTTGTTCAATCGCCTGTTCAAGTTCTTCAATGCTCCCCGATTCGAGAAGATCATAAACATCAACACGCTTGCTAATATATATCTTACCGTTGTTAAACATTTTTATAAACTGCTCGTAGGAAGCGATGAAACGTGACAACGACAACCTGAACGCATACACGCTGCTTTCAAGCCGCTTTAGTAGCATTGTCTTCATAAAACCGCCGAGATTTACTTCACCAACGATTTTGTCTTGCAATTTTTCCCGAATCAATGCGTTCTTTTCAAGATATTTCAGAGGTGTATAGCGGGCATAAGTCAATTCGCGAATCAGTAGCAGTGACTTGTCGAATGCAATTTCACCGGCTGCATCAAAACAATATGCTACCGGTTCCGGTTTGGACAGTTTTGGGAAGACCAGTTTTTGACGCTCTAAATCGTCCCGATAAAACTTCTCCACCTCGCGCCGCGTGCGTCTGATCATTATATGCCGTAATACCTGATCACGAATCATCTTGGAGTTTTTTCGCTGTTGCTCCTTGTATTCCTTGCTGTTTTTAGGGTGCACCTTCAACTCAGCTTCGAGCTCTTTAAAAAAACCTTCTATGTCGCGCCGATTAGGTATTATTTCGCTGTTGTTTCTCGGTTGAAACAGAAATATTTGATTGGCTATATCCGCCGAGTAATTATTTTGTGGCGTTGCAGTTATCAAGACAACTTTTTTGTTCTGGCAAATCTTATGTAATTGTGAATAAGTATCGTTTGTAGCATTTCTGAACCTATGAGCCTCATCAACAAAAATCGCTTTGAAGTCATATTCCTTTAAATGTTTGTCAATAACCGTATCCAATTTCCCCAATGATTCTACGACTACACCACCGACTTCAAAGTGTCTCAGGACACTCTCCCAATATTCTTTAAGAACCGGCGGACATATTACAAGCTTTTTGCCTTTTATCCGCTTGGCTAGCATCGCACATATGTAAGTTTTCCCCAGACCAACAACGTCGGAAATGAATACGCCACCATAAGCATCCAATATTTTTTTTGCCTGCATAACTGCATCTGTCTGGTAGCGCAAGTGCATAAACCCTTGCGGGAGTTCATAAAAACTATCGTCATCAACATCGTCATTAATCTCTTCTTTAAAAAACTCGTAGATTGTTTTCAAATAAAGCTCATAAGGTGTGATTTCGTCATTCAGCCAAGTGCTGGTATTAACAGTTTCAATAAAATCCTGGCTGACATCGACACTCTGCGCCCACAATTCCTCGAATTTATCCAAGGCAAACTGAACATCTCTTCCGTCTTTTAACTCAACATTAAATTCAAGATTGTTTTTTAAGCCAGCTTGAGAAAAATTACTCGAACCGGTTATAACGCTCCCACGATAGTCAGGAGACAGTTCCGGATTTTTACGAACAATGTATATTTTCGCGTGAATAAGAGCATCAGGATATACCTTTAGCTCAATTTTCCCATCTCTAATCCACCGAATAAAAAGCTGGGTTGCACTCTCAACATCTGGTTTGTCTTCGGAATCTGAAAACTCTGTTTCGACATTTCTGGAAAACATCGTCTTCGTATTGGCAATCGTCGAAAAAAGCACACCCTCGTCTCTTGATGCTTCGATAACTTGCATGGTTCTAATATCGGCGTTAATACCAATAAGTATTCGAATTTTTTCGACATGCTCCAACGCATCCTTCATCAAATAAAACCCACTCGCGCGGAAATATCCAACGAGCACATCAAAATACTGAGTGTTAGTTTTGAGCATAGCATTAAAACGATCGGACAAAGTCCGCTCAGGTTCGTTTGTGAAAAAAGTTAGATCGGTGTTATACATAGACTTTGCCCTCATAGATATTGAAAAGCGTTTATTATCTTAACTATTCGACATATGGTAAAAATTATCCTGCACACCCGCCAAACAAAAAACAGCGACCATCAAAAACGTCGCTGCTATAAACTCAATATGTCCCCATAAACAAAAAATCCCCCAACACGTTTTCACGCATCGCGGGTTCTTCGCATTCCTGCGGGGGTTACCTTGACCTAAGCTTGCGCTTTAGTCAAGATACGCTCCGAGGTCTTGATGTATCCTCAGTGTCTACACAACCCGTCGCTAGGTCGTGTTCCGTTGTCACCGCCGGACGCTTATCTCTCGGTCGGTTCTGCTCATCTACTGCTTTCTTTGCTCGCTTCATAGATGGTCGCGGGACTTTCGTTGCCACAGTCCTTACTTTAGCGGTACTGGATAGGCTACAATAAACTGGACAAAAAAGATAAGGACATGTAAGAATAATATCAAAAAAGTAAGGGGAAGAAAAACATGTCCGAAAGAAGAGAAAAACGAACTTTCACCGAGGAATTCAAA
>Ga0172379_10003062_pt1 | contig 27567 bp, 37 predicted proteins | sample GrowelOW334metaG_FD_119756 | JGI IMG/M metagenome (GOLD analysis project Ga0172379, IMG submission 119756) | Groundwater microbial communities from an aquifer near a municipal landfill in Southern Ontario, Canada - Groundwater well OW334 metaG | ecosystem: Environmental > Aquatic > Deep...
AATGCCTTTGTATTCTTAGCTTAAAAAATTCCTTTCTAATCTCTTCTTTTTTCATTAGATTTGCAGGAAATCATCAGAAAACTAATTTTCGGTGCTTGGTGACATATGTCACCTGGACATACATCTCTAGAAAAGTCATATCTTTAATAACCTTTTTAAATAATGATTCTATAATAAAATTATGACAAAGATAAATAAAGTGATTATACTTGTGATAATTATTATACTTGTCATAATTGCAGTATTTATGTATTTTAAAACTAACTCAACAAACAACATGCCAAACAAAGTCCTTTTAGAAACAAACATGGGAAACATCACAATTCAACTAAGTGATGACATGCCTATAACAACTGGAAATTTTAAAAGTCTTGTTGAAAAAGGAACTTACAACGGAGTAATATTTCATAGAGTAATTGACGGATTTATGATTCAGGGTGGAGATCCAACCGGGACAGGTTATGGTGATCCAAACATACCCTATATAAAAGATGAATTTAAAGGTCTTAATCAAAACAATAGGGGCACAATTGCCATGGCAAATGCCGGTCCAAATACTGGAAGCAGCCAGTTTTTCATAAATCTTGTTAATAACAATCATCTAGATACAAAACATCCAGTTTTTGGTAATGTTATTGAAGGAATGGATATTGTAGATAAAATAGCTAAAGTTAAAACAGATCAAAATGACCGACCTCTGCAAGAAGTTAAAATCATCAAAGCTAGTTTGATTAAATAAAAACATAACAGTTAAAAACTCTAAAAACTAGTTAATTAAATGGTAATAGAGGTGGAAAGATTTATTTCTGGCTATGAAGCTTTTTCTAGTTCGATTAATCCATTTTATAACATCTTAATAAAATTAGCTCTTTTTACAGCCCTGATTGTTATTTATGCAATATTTAGCTTTTTTCTCTACAAAATAATTGCAAAAAGAAATGTGTTTGATTTTAATTTTAGACAGTTCAATAAAGCAGAATCAAAATTCTGGCATGCTGTAATAAATGGAATATACTACTTTTTTGAATATATGATTTTAGTACCTCTAATAGTAGCTGTTTGGTTCTGTGTTTTTTCAATACTTATTTGGTTAATGTTAAAAACTCTACCATTAGAAACAATCTTTCTATTGGCTGCTTCTCTAGTTGTTGCGGCAAGAATAATTGGTTATATTAGTGAGGGAGTTTCAGATCAGTTTGCAAACCTAATACCTTTCATAGTCTTGCCTGGAATGATTCTTGATCCAGAAATATTCAATGTTCCAATGGTATTCACAAGATTTTTCCAAATTCCTTCAATGTTTGCAAATGTCCTAGTATTTGTAGCGTTTATCTTTGCAGCAGAATTCATCTTTAGAATTCTTTATTCAATTGGAACAACTGTTAAGTGGAATGATAAAAAAGATAAGAAGTAAACTATCAGTTCAATAGTTTAAAAGTCCATTACCTGTGTTAATAACCAACACAGAATGTTTATTTTTATCAAACTTAGGATCTATTTCATTTAATCTGTGTAAAATAGCAAAACCAACTGATCCACTTGCTTCAGCAGTAATATTATTCTTATTAAGAATTTTCATGGTGTCTAATATTTCATCATCGCTTACATGATAAACTAAATATTTTTCTCTTTTTCTTCCGGTTTTATCAATTGCTCTATGTTTAGTAAACCCCTTTCCATTCTTTAAAAGAGACTCAGTATCAACCCAAATAATTCCATATAACATTACAGCAATGGTCTTTGGATCTCCAGAGCTAACAGGAATAACTTTAGTTTTTAGATTTTTATCTTTTATATAATCTATAACTTCATTACATAATATTCCTGCTCCAAACGGAACAATTACATAATCTGGCACCTCTTTAAGTTGATTTTCAAAAGCTTCTTCAGCTATCTTCCTATATGCCGGTCTATCTAATCCCTCTGTAATATCTGTATATCCTCCAATAATCTCTCCTTTATCTTTTGCAATCTTCTTTAGATCTTCTTCAGTATAAACTTTTTTACTAAGATCTAGTTCTATAAGTTCACAGGTTTTAGATAGTTTTTCCATTGCATTTTTACAAGAAACCATTTTACCTTCAGTATTTGGACCATAAGTTTTTCCTATTAGTTTTGGTGGAAAGAATACTAGGGCTTTTAATATTTCTTCTCCACAAATTTTATTTATCTGATCACAATAAAAGCCCATGCTGTAGGCAGTATTACCATAAGAAATTGAAGAAAAGGTATGTTTTTTTGGTTTAATGCATTTATTAATTTCATCTAAAATAGGTCTTACCATTTCATAAGCTAACCTATCTTTGAATGTATGGTTTGGATTTTTTGTTTCATCTTTCATATATAGATTTCTCACACCAAATAGTCCATCAACATTAACCAGGGGCGTATTTCCCGGCTTCGCAATTTCTATAACTTTTTTGTTTAACATAGTATTATATTATTTATTTACATTATAAATCTTGCTAAAAATGACTAACAAATTACCAATTAGAAACATTTAAAAGCAGATACCTATCATCAGAAGCATGAAAAGGCAAAGTAATAATGGTCTTGAAACAAAACAGTTAGCAGCGCTAGCTGCAGGAATGCTCTGTCCAATACCGGTTCTAGGAGAAGCAGTTCTTGCATATGGGCTTAATCCAATAATCAAACAAACAGGACTTGTAAAAGATAACACTCCGATGAATGCAACTTTTTCTTTAGCTGTTGCAGGTTTAACAAGACTCTCTTTTTATGGACCATTTTACTTACCAATGATTCATTATGCATCAAGTTTATTTCAATAAATCTTACTAAAACTCTTAAATCCTAAACATCTCCGTAGGTACGCTTCTGTCAGAAACCGAAATTTCTGGTTTCAGATTCCTTCTTTCCTTTAGTAAATCTACAAATGTTTTAAAAGCAGTTTCAGGGGTGTTATTATTCAAGCTTATGTGTGATAAAACTAAATTCTTGAGTTTGGGAGAAGCATGTTCCAAAACACAGCAAGCAGATTGCACGTTTGAAAGATGTCCCTGTGGACTTTTTATCCAATTCTTTAAAAAAATAGGGTAAGGCCCACTAGCAAGCATTCTTTCATCATAATTCGATTCCATAAACAAAAAATCAGAATCAGAAACATTTTCAATTACATTTTTACATGCATAACCTACATCAGTTATAATTGAAAGTTTTTTATCGTTATAAATATTATATGAGACTGGATCAGCACATTTATGAGACTTTGAAAAAGCTTGTATCTCCATTTTACCAATTTTAACTGTTTCATTGTTTTTTATAGTATGGATCAAATCACTATCACTACATAAAAAACCGCTTCTAGCAGTGTCTTTAGTAGCAAATATAGGAACATTAAACGCCCTAGCAAAAACATCTGTGCCTCTAATGTGATCGCTATGTTCATGCGTAACAAAAATTCCCTTAACTCTTGAAGGTTCTCCTCCAACACTTTTAATCCTTTCAACAATCTGTTTAGCACTTATTCCAGCATCAACTAGAACAGCCTTGTCATGACTTTCAACATAGAAACAATTTCCCGATGAACCAGAAGCTAAAGCAGATACCCTCATTTTTATTTTATTAAAACTCCTAAAAATAACAAACAAAAACAATTTAAAAGCCTATCTCTTTCATAATATATGGTAGTTGCAAAAATTTTAGGAGCCTTGGACATATTCTCTGCAATAATAGTCTGGATAGCTGGAATGTTCAACTTTCTACCAAAAGAAGTTATGATAGTTGTAGGAATTTATCTTTTAATTAAGGGAGCAATATTCCTCGCATCAAAAGACCTGGCAAGTGTCATTGATGTTATCTGCGCAGCCTTTATCTTTGCTTCAGCTGCAACAGTTCTTCCAAAATTCATCTACATAATCATAGCTATATATTTGCTTCAAAAAGGAATTTTCAGTATAGTTGCCCATTAACCATTTTTCTAATATTAAATCTGAAAATTCAAGAACAATAGCTCAATCCTTTTGCGGGACTTCAATAAGTTATAATTAATCTAGCTTATAATCTGCTTAAACAACTGTAAACTTAGAATTTTGCAGAGCAATAATTCATATGGTATGATTTCAAACAGAAGTTATTTAATATATGTATACAATTGCTATATAAATATTTTTAAATCTCCTTAACAATAAACTTACATGTCAAAAAAACCACTTCCCAAGACAAAACCTATAGGCCCAAGAGTAACTGCACTTCATGAAGCAATTGAGGCCAGACCGGATGCAGATTTAGTAAAAACAATTTTATATAGTCCTCCAGCAGAGTATGTGGAACCAAAATGGTTAAGACATCATCTTGAGGTTGGTAAGCGTGAATTTGATAAAGCTTTTAATTTTTTAAAAGAAATAAACGCTGTAACGCCCCACCAACTAAAGGATACTTTTATTATAGCTGATCATGCTCAGAGATATCTAAATTCTGAGTTACCCTTTGGTCCGGGGGGAAAAGAATATTCAGCTGATAGTGATTCTCTACAAAGAGCTCTCGAATCTGTTTGGGATATGGTTCATTTTACTTTTTTTAAAAAGTTTGTTCCAAGTAGAAAGCTTCTTGAGAAATTAAGAAAGCAGGTTGAACAGCAAGTTGAAACAATTCAACAATCAGAACAAAAATACTGGCAAACTGTACTACATGTTCCTGACCAATATGCTAGTGATAGATCAAATATACCAAGTTTTGTTGAAGCAGATGGCTCGCTTGGTGAAAAAAAAGACTATGGGTTAGTAGCTAGATTTAAATTGCCAAGCGAAGCAATCTTAACGGGCTTTGATGATGCATTTGGACATTTGATATATCTAGGACCTGATAAAAACAGACCTGAAAGACAAGTCCTGAGTGTAGAGGCTGGTAGGAGAAAATGTAATATTTCAGTTTGGAATTTACTTCATTATTCTAGATGGCCAGAAAGTAACAAAGGTTTCCCATATGTACAAAGATTAAAACAAAGAACTAAAGAGTTAACATCTCGTTTAGAAGAGGCTCTTTCTTAAAACCAAAAAGCCCCATATCCAACAACTCTGCTACTTTTATCACCAGTAACATCTCCAGAATTTTTGTATTCAATTAGCTTAGGTTTCCAGTTATTAATCTTGCACATATTCATTAAAATCATAAGAGGGTGAATACCGCAAGCATCAAGATTATTTATCTTTTCAAAATCTAAATCTTCAATTATTCTTATTGTTTCTTTATCTTTTTTAACTGCATGATTATATGGCTGAAAATGACTTAAATCCGTAGAAAAAATAAAAACAACATCCTTGTACTTTAAAAATTCTTGAGCAAAGCCTTCAGCATCTCGCTCAGAAATTTGTCCAACAATAACCGGAAGAACTTCCTTAAATCCTAATTTCTGCAAAAAAGGTATCTGATTTTCAATAGAATGTTCATAATCTAATGGTTGCATATTATTTTTGCTTATTTTTATTTCACCAAGCGGAGTTTTAATTGATCCAAGTGTAGCAACTCCATAAAATCCAGTATAATGTGAAGGTCCAAACACAATTGCCCTTTTATGTTTAGTTTGCTTTTTCAAAAGAGAAAAAGCTTTTCCAGCTATCTTACCAGAATAAGCATAACCAGCATGTGGAACAATTATGCCATGAATCTCCTTAGCATTAATCTTATTATCTTGGCTTAAAAAACCCTCAAGTATATTATTCAATTCATCTTTGTTCTCTGGATACCAGCCTTTATTCATAGATAATTTAATATAATCCAGGTTATTAATTTTTCCATGGCCATAAACATGGAAGTTAAAGAAATAAAGGTTAAATCCTGCCTAAATAAGAGCAAACTTACAGAATATACCATAAATCCCTACACCGGATGTCAACACGGATGCAAATATTGCTATGCAGATTTTATAAGAAGATTTCAAAACATCAAACCTCTTTGGGGAGACTTTGTCTATGCAAAGGTTAACTGCCCCGAACTTCTAGAAAAAGAACTTGAAAAAAATAAGCCTGGCTACATATTCATGAGCAGTGTTTGTGATTGCTACATGCCTCTAGAAGGAAAATTAAAGCTAACTAGGAAGATATTAGAAATAATCTCAAAATCAAAATACAAAAACAAATTTACTCTGGGAATACTAACCAAATCTGCTCTGGTTAAGCGTGATTTTGATCTACTAAAAGATTTAAATGCAGAAGTTGGGCTTTCAATTAATACTCTAGATGAAAGAGCCTCAAGACTAATTGAACCTCTAGCTTCTTCTCCAATAGAAAGAATAAATGCACTAAAAGAGGCAAAAAAACAGGGCATTAAAGTATACGGATTTATCTCTCCAGTTTTGCCAGGCATAACTGATCTAGAACAAATATTTAAAGAACTTCAATTCTGTGATTATGTTTGGGTTGAATTGCTAAACACAAGAAAATCTGTTTTAAACCGGATGATGCCATTTATAAAAAAGAACTTTCCAGATAAAATCAAAGATTTTGATGATATGTTAAATAATCCTAAAGAATATAATGAGAAAGTTAAGCAACAAGTTATAGCTCTAGAAAAAAAGTATAAACTAAAAGTAAGGGAAATTGTTATTCACAGCGAAAAAATGAAGGATAAAAAATAAATTTATAAACTAAAAAAAGATATTAAAAGTATAAAATGAAAATTATTCCAGAGATTCCAGTTGTTTATAATAAAAAATTCCCAAATAATTTTGTTAATAAAGTAGATGGTTGGGGGTTTAGCAAAGAAGAATTAGAAGAAAATAAGGGCAAGATACTAAACTTAGATATTGATTTTGGCAATGTTTGTAGCCTAAACTGTCCACATTGCTTTAGAAGAGAGAACAAAGTTGATTTTGGAAAAGGGAAAGCTTTAACTTATGATGAAATTGTGTCGTTTATTAAAGAAGCAAAGAAACTAGGATTAAAGTCTGTTAAATTTTTGGGCGCCGGAGAGCCATTTGAAGATAAATTATTTATAAAATTTCTTAGGTTTTTAAAGGAAATAGATGTAATTCCAGTGATATTCACAAAAGGGCATATTATTGGTGATGATGATCTTGCTAAATTCTGGAATTCAGATTATGGCATCAATAATAGTAAACAGCTTATTGAAGAGTTAAAAAAAGTAAATGCAAGTATTCTGCTAGGTTTTAATTCATTTGATACTGAAAAACAAGATAAAATGGTTGGCGGAGTAAAAGGATACACATTAAAAAGAAACAGGGCTTTAGAAATGCTTGTCAAAGCAGGATTTAACAGATATAATCCAACAAAGCTATGCTTAGCTGCAAATCCCATAACGCATGAAAATTATGATGAAATACTTGAAATTTATAAGTGGGCTATAGTTAGAAACATTTATGTTATAGTGTGTCCAACAATGGTTAGTGGGAGATGTGCTGAAACAGCCGCTTGGCAAAACATAACACCTTCTAAGGATAAATTAATAGATTTATACGTTAAAATTTACAGATTTAACATAGAAAAAGGAATCCAAACATTAAAACAAATTAAAGATGAAAGAATTTCTGCGTATGCTGGAGGTTACCCTTGTAATCAGGTAGCTTGTGGAGTTTATATAACCCTAGGAGGAATAGTCTTAAGATGTCCTGGTGATGATATAACAATTTTTGGAGATATTAGAAAAAGATCTTTAAAAGAAATTTGGGAAAATTGTGAAACTTATAAACGAGCTGGAATTTTTAACTGCGGTTGTCCACCAAAAATGGGAAAGTCAATACCAAACGATTTTTTTAAAGAAGTCATGTCAAAGTTAATCTCTAAATATTAAAATGAAAGAGTGTGATCTATATAAAAAAGAGAAAAATAATGTTAAATGTCTAGCTTGCAGCCATAATTGCCTTATCAAAGAAAACAATGTGGGCATCTGTGGAGTAAGAAAAAACATAAAAGGAAAACTTTATCTTCTAGTCTACGGCAAGGTAGTTTCAGCAAATATTGATCCAATAGAAAAAAAGCCACTCTACCATTTTCTTCCAAACACTAAAATATTTTCAATAGGTACAATAGGATGTAATTTTAAATGTGGTTTTTGTCAAAATTACCAGACTTCTCAACTAAAAGAAATTGTGGGACAAGAAATAACTTCTCAAAAAATAGTCGATCTTGCAATTAAAAGTAAATGTAAAAGCATAGCCTACACCTATAATGAACCAACAATATTCATAGAATTTGTTAGAGATATTGCAGTTTTAGCCAAAAAACAAGGTCTAAAAAATGTTTTAGTAACAAATGGCTATCAAACAAAAGAATGTTTAGACTACATTACTCCATATATTGATGCCATGAATATTGACCTCAAATCCTTCAACAATGCTTTTTACCTAAAGAATTGTAAAGCTAAATTAAAACCAGTTTTAGATACAATAAAACTAGCAAAAAAGAGAAAAATTTGGACAGAGGTAACAACACTCATAGTTCCAGGCGAGAATGATTCAGAAAAAGAACTAACAAGCATAGCCAAGTTTATAGCAAAGATTGATAAAAATATTCCATGGCATATTTCAAGATTCTTTCCAATGTACAATATGCTAAACAAATCTCCAACAACCATTGAAATTTTAAAAAAAGCTGAACAAATTGGTAAAAAATACCTAAACTATGTGTATATTGGAAACATCAGCGAAGAATCTTCAACATTCTGTCCAATGTGCAAAAGCAAGATTGTAGAAAGAGTTCTCTACAACACTAACAACAAACTAGTTAAAGATAAATGCCCGTATTGTAACAATAAGATTCCAGGAGTTTTTGAATGAAAAAGAGAAAATTATCCTATAAAGAAAAAGAAAAAATAATTAATAAATGGATACAAAAGAGGGGCTGTTGTAAATTTGATTTAAAAAATAAAGAAATTATTCTTCATGATGGTGCCTTGCTTTGTATATGCAGTAAAAATGTTAGAAGGCATAAAGTTACTGGGTATAAAAACTTGCCAAATGGATATTTAGAAGTTTTATTTTCAAAAAATAAACCTATCAAAGATAAAGAGTATTATGCTGATATTTGGTTTGAAGATGTAGATGAATTAATAAGTTATTTTAAAGGTCTTAAAAGAGTATTAAACAGCATGGGATACAAAACAGGTTATAAAAAATGAATCTAACACAAATAGCAAGAAAAACAATTGAACTATCATTTAAAGGAAAAACTCTAGAACTAGATAAACAAACAAAAGAAGAGTACAAAGAAAAACGAGCTTGCTTTGTTACACTAACAAATAAATCTAACAATGATCTCAGAGGGTGTATTGGTAGTCTAATAGCAAGACAAGAGCTATGGAAAGATGTTCAAGAAAACGCCCTTAATGCAGCATTTAGGGATCCACGATTTACTCCGCTAAGTGAAAGTGAATTAGATAAGATAAAACTAGAAGTCTCAATCCTCTCTCCATCTAAAAAACTAGAATATAAAGATGAAAAAGATCTATTAAACAAAATAAATCATAAAATGGGTCTTGTTCTTAAAAAGGGATTTTATTCAGCAACATTTCTTCCACAAGTCTGGTCTCAATTACCAGAAAAAATTGAATTTTTACAGCATTTAAGTCTAAAAGCAGGTTTAAACAAAGATGCTTGGAAAACAGCAGATATTTTTTATTATACTGTAAAAATCGAAGAGGAAAAATCATGAAAGACTGCAATCAAAATCCTATTTGTAACAACTGTAGTGAACATTTTCAACTTCTAAGACCAAGTATTAAAGAAGTAATCCTTTCAAGCCATTTTAAAAAAGATTTGCCAAATTTTAACACAGATTTGATTCTTGACTGTCAACATGAACACTTTACAAGATTGCACAAATTTGAAGAGAAAATTGGCAATAGCTATCTGTTTAGAGCCTTATCTGACAAAACCCACATAGTCTATGCCATACAAGAAGAAAAAATAATCTTTCTAAGAGCTTTTGGCAACTTCAAAGAATATAGTAAATTTCTTTCAGAGAAAAAAGCTATAACTAACCTGTTAAACCAATTTTTAGTTTGATTAGTCATCAAATCTAAATATTTATATACCTTACATAAACATCATCTTTTACCATGAAACCTCCTGAAATTACCATAAATTACTATGCACTAGACTTCGCTGATGGAAGTGTAAAGTACGGTGCTAAAAAAGAAGATAATCATGATAATGATAGAAGATCTTGGATTTTAAGATCTCTTGAAGAAGTAGCAAGTGGAGTAAGGCGTTTTTACTATGATCCTAACATTGTAAAATTACTTAATAAACCTCCTAATGTAATAATTACAGTTCCCTGGGGGTCTAAAGATTTCACACCAAGGCCCCTAAATCCAGATGAAGAAGAAAGATTTTTAAAAGTTTTAAAGGGCAACTCCTAAACACTTTTAAAACAACTATTCCTTAACACTTCCATGAAAGAAGAGCGTGATGGTAAGAAAAATGTATTACTTCTAGGCTTAAGTAGTCTATTCAATGACATTGGAAGTGAAATAATAATGCCAATTCTTCCACTATTTCTTTTGTCCTTTGGTGCTGGAGGTTTGGTAATTGGTATTATTGGCGGGTTAAGAGATGGCCTAGCTAATTTAGTAAAATTTATATTTGGTTACCTTTCAGATAAAACTTCGAAAAGAAAAAACTTTGTAGTAGGCGGTTATTTTACCTCATCAATTTCAAAATTACTTCTAATGGCCTCAACAGCCTGGTCTCACGTACTGATTTTCACTTCATTGGATAGAATTGGTAAGGGAATAAGAGACGCCCCACGAGATGTTATTGTAGCTGAGTCAATGGCTAAACATAAAAGTGCAGGATTTGGATTACATCGTTCTCTGGATGCTCTTGGCGGAGTAATTGGTTCAATATTAGTTATATTTTTATTTTGGTATTTTAAATTTAGTTTTTTCACAATAATTCTAATAGCTGGAATAATCTCCATATTTTCAATAATCCCGCTAGTTATGGTTAAAGATTTAAAAACCCCTTATTCTTTTAAGAAAGATGACTTCAAATTACATCTTTGTTGGGCCACAGGGCTCTGGAAAGGGCACTCAAGCTAAAATAATTGCTACAAAATATAACCTCTGCCATATTTCCACAGGAGACCTTCTCAGAAATGCTCAAGGAGAGCTAAAAGAAAAAGCAGATGAATATATGCTCTCAGGCAAGTTAGTTCCAGATGAAATTGTTCTAAGCTTACTAAAAGAAAAGCTACAAAGTTCTGGTTGTGAAAATGGATTTATTCTAGATGGCTTTCCACGTAATATAACTCAAGCCGAACAGTTAGACAAAATAACAAAAATCGATGCCGTGTTTAACATAGTAATCTCAGATGATGAAGCCATAAAACGACTTGAAGGAAGAAGAAATTGCCCAAGTTGCGGAGCTAATTACAACATTGTTACAGCCCCAAAACCAAATGTAGATAATATTTGTGATATTTGCCAAAGCAAATTAGTAAAAAGAGAAGATGATAATGAACAAGCAATAAAAAACCGTCTGGAAATCTATCACAAAGAAACATCTCCAATACTAAAGCACTATAACACAATTCCAGTAAACGGTGAACAAGACATAGACAAAGTCACAGAAGACATTCTAAAGGCAATTAAAATGTTGAACTTCTTCAAGTAAAGATAATTAACAAAATGACAAATATAATTGTAGTTGATGATAATGATAAAGTTATAGACAATATGAGCCGAGAAGATGTTGATAAGAATAAAAAGTTAAGATACAGAGTAACTGCTCTGTACATAACAAACAATCAAGGACAAATACTTCTTGCAAGAAGAGCTTTTACAAAAAGCCATAACCCTGGAAAATGGGGACCTGCTGTGGCTGGAACAGTTGAAGAAAATGAAACTTACGAATCAAATATAATCAAAGAAGCTGAAGAAGAATTAGGACTAAAAAATTTAAAATTAACAAAAGGTCCAAAAGTAAAGGTTGACCAAGAACACAAGTATTATGCTCAATGGTTTAGCGTAATTGTTAATAAACCAACAGAAGATTTTCAAGTACAAACTGAAGAAGTTGCAGAAATAAAATGGTTCTCCAAGGAAGAGCTATTAAAACAATTAGAACAAAATCCTAATGATTTTGTGAATGCCGTTGAGAATATGCTTAATTTCTTCAAATAAACTACATATCATAAATTCTTGGTAATTCAGGAATTAATATTTTACTCCATGTTTCATAAAGTCCTGGTTCTCTGCTAAGTTCTTCAAAAGATCTCATTCCAAAAGAAGTAATTGATTTTTCATTTGCTCTTATAGTTCCAGCTATATGTGTTTTATAAACTGCACCAAAATGAACTTTATCTACAGGAGTATCACTAGCAACGATTGTTCCTACAAATTTTGGTGTTGAAAATGTACCATCTATAGCGACCTCTTCTTTCATTACCTGCCTTTCTAAACAGCTCCTGAGATAATTTGGGCCATCTCCCCTATTAACATGCCCTCCTAAACCAATTGAATGTTTGCCAAATAATCTTCGGTCTCCATAAACCTCTATGTCTGTTGCTCGAACATATGCAAATACTTTTCTAGTATCAAAAACTAAAACATATGGTATTACCTGCAAAACTTCTTCATCACCCTCACAATCATAGCGGGAATGAAAAAATCCGTTTGTCTCAACTTCTCTTCTAAATCTTTCCGCCATTTCTGGATCTATTACTTCAAAACCCTGCTCAGTTTTTCTAAAACCTCTTAATACTCTAGCATCATGAACCAATATATCTCTATGAAGTTTCTTATAATTTCTTGCAGCCATGTCAAAATCAAAGTCTAAGAAATGTTTTGAAATCCTTGGCCCTAATTGTCCTTGATAGTGAGACCCGGTTTCAGATTTTCCATAAACCTTATCAGGTCTTTTATTTGTTCTAAAAAATTCTAAAGCACTTACTTTTCTTTCATCTTTGCTACTTAAGGTAATTCCCCCTGTTTCACTAAGGCCCACCTCAAAAACTAGATCTCCAATAAATCCATTGTCTACAAAACCTGCCTCATCCCAAGTCCCCCTCATTCCAGCACCATAGTGCCTTCTTAATTCTGCACTTAAATGATCTGGAACATGTAACACTCCTTTTGAAGCTATTAAATATCTTTCTCCACCATAAAATCTTATTTCTCCACCTTTAATTTCAACAGGTTCAAAAAACTCTTCTCCACCATAAAATTTTGTTTTCGAAAGATCAATTGGTGTTGGGTTTCTTCTAGCTCTTAGCGCAACAATCCCTCCAGTATATTCTCCACTTAAATCTAAATTAATCTGCAAGCCATCATCTGTAATCACCGGATTTACTGGAATTTCATGATCTCCTTCTCTTAAACATAACAATGGGTTTCTTCTAAATTCTTCAGTTATTTCCTGTTGGCTTAAAGAAACATTTGAGTCATTAAAAAATCTTAGTTGATTTAAACTCAGGCCCGGATATAAAACCATATTAAAAGCAGTTGGCTGTACAAGTAACCACATTTTAATAGGTCCATCCACTCCCTCTTGGTGATGTAACTCATCAAAACCCGGGTTATAATCTGCAATAGTTCTAACTATGGGAAATAATCTTCCAATACTACTCTTTGGAGAAGCTTTAATCCTTTCACCAGGATGTATAACAACACTTTCTCTTAAAGGAACAACATATGTAAAACCTGTCTTAAATTCAAATCCTTCAGAAAGATCAATTCTTTGTCTTTGTCTTCTGGGAAGACCTAACAAAGTTCTATAAACTGTTTGATGATGTTCTGGTCCAAATACTGTTTGCTTTTCACTATCCAAAACAAAACATTCATCACCAATTGAAGGTTCAAAGGATGATGGTTGAATCCTAGATTCAAGACTTTTATCTTCAAAAAAACCATCATGTCCTATTGATAGAGAAGATCCATCTAAAACTAGATTCCCTTCTAAAACCCTCTCCCTTATTTGCTGAGAAACAAGACAATAACCAAGCGTATCTTTCATAATCTTAAGAATACTCATAGAATTTAAAGATAATTATACTAAACATATACTCTTAGAATAAGGTAGTTTTCTTCAGGTAAATCTAATAACAATAATCCTTAAAAACATAAAAACTGCTAAACTTGTATTAGACATATAAAAAGAGCCTGCATTAAGCAGTTAACATGAAGGAGTTGAAGATATTTGCATTTATTGAATTAATTATAATTATTTCACTCCTAGTCCTCCTATATTTTTCCTATACAAATAACTTCAAAAAAACAGAAGAATTTAGTCTTTTGTCAACAAGAATTTCTTCAGGAGTCTTACCAGCAAAAAGCATGTTAATCTTCAACTTTGAATCGCTAAAAAAGGATATTCAAAACTACATAACGGCCAATAATCTCAATACTTCAGTTTATATTCTTAATCTAAGGGATGGAGTTTCAGTAGGTATTAATGAAGATACTTCCTACAAAGCCTTTAGCCTAAACAAGCTCCCAGTAGCAATAGCCATCTTAAAAAAAGTAGAAGATGGAAACTTATTATTAAATTCTCAGCTAACAATACTCCCAGAAGATAGAGATCCAACATCAGGTAATCTTTATTTAATCAATGCAACAAATATCTCTGTAAAAGAATCGCTTCGTTACATGCTTTCAGAATCAGATAATACAGCATTAGATGTTCTAATGCATCAAATATCACTTAAAGATCTTCAATATCTTTCAGCATATCTTGATTATTATAACAAAGATATTAATTATACAAAGAAACTAGCAGACAATGTTTTTGAAATATCTCCACGCTCAACAGGCAATATTTTCCTTAGTTTATATCTTTCCACAATTCTAAAACCGGAAAATTCTCAGCTTATTCTAGGAGATTTAGCAAATAACTCTTTTGACATACATAATTTTTCAGGTATCTCAAAAGATGTAATAATTTCCCACAAATACGGAGAGTATTTTGTTAATAAACGTAAATTCTTTCACGATTGTGGAATAATGTACATTGATGATAGTAGAATCTTTTATTGTGTAATGACTCAAGACATCAATAAAGAGCAATCACATATTGTTGTGGGAACAATAGCAAATAAAACATATAACTTTGTAATTGATAGCAAACTAAAAAACAAAAATCTTACAGTTTAATTACATATTATAATTACATATTACTACATCCATCTGCCTGTCTTTCCACAAAACCGCATTTTTTACACTTGAAAATATAAATATCTGCTTCATCACTATATCCTGTTTTTACCTCACTAACACTTGCTTCACCATGCCCGCATTTTTTACAATCATGAGGAAAACCTTCCATTTCTTTTCTATTCTCATTTTCACTATCTATAATCCCCTCACCTTTTTTCCTAACTTTTTGTATTTGCTCGCTTACTACTAATTCTTTAGTTATTTCTTTACTAAAGCCACAACTACAACTTCCAACTTTCTTTACAATTAGTAATTTTCCACAATTATCGCAAAATTCCATAAAGACAAATTTCAAAAATTACTTAAAAACCTTTGCCAGGGCAAATCGAAACATATTTAAACTTATAAAGAGTGCCTATATTAACGTTGGGCCAGAGAGGCATACAACTATTCTCGTCGCGTTAATTACCATTGATTTTTCAAATGTTTTTCTCATCGACGATAAAATTGATCATAGAAAACTTTAAAATATCTTGTTTTAAGGTAATTTTATGAAAACTACACCTTTAACCAGACTAGAAAAAATTGCTTTAAGATTAATTAGTGATTCTGAAAGAAGAGAAAGAGTTAGATTTTTATTAATGCATAAAGAATTGGGAGCACTAGAACTCTTGCAACCTAAAGGAACAATGCGAGGATATTCAAACTGCCATGGCACAACAACCTTTGTGGTTGACTATCAAGTTCCCATTCCTATAGTAAATAAAGATAGGCTTGGCCTTTTAGCAGTCATACCTGCAACAGATAGGCCCGGATATGTTGATAGAGAAATTATGAAAGAATTTCTAAGATATAGATGTTCAGAAGTAAATTTAAACAACAGTCCAGATATTTTTGCAATATGGTATTATTCACCTAGACAAAAAAGATGGCTAGACAATACAGGAGTATACCTTGGAAAACCCGATGGAAAATTATCAGATCTAGTTTTTCATCAGCCAACTACTGAAGAACCATTTGAATTAAAAAGGTTATCTGTTATTGAAAACCGGCTTATCAGACTTCACCCAAAGGGCACTATTGAAACTGCTTTTTACCGGTTTAGAGGATAATATGAAAAGAAAAACAAGAATTCAAATTGAGCATGAACAACAATTATTAGAACTAGTTCAAGATCGAGAAATTAGCAAAAGAATTAGATTTTTACTAGCAAACAAAAATCTTGGAACACAGATCTTACTTAAGGAAGGAGGTTATACCTATAGGCCAAATTGTCATGGTACTACGATCTATGTATTAGGATGTAAACCTCCTTTAAAGACCAAAACATACTCAAGAGTATTGCCACAAGTTGAAAGTTTACGTGGCCCGGGATATCTTGATAACTCAGTTATGGAATTCTTCTTAGAAAATGTTTGCACAGAAGTATCTACTCCTGAAATAAGTCCCTTCCCAAGAATAGTATCTTTTTGGAGTGATGTTAGAGGAAATATAGAATTACAACATACTCTTGTATATGAGGGAAGGTATAACGGACAAGGATCAGAATTAGTTTTTCATCAACCAGATACCGGTCGAGTTTTTGAGGTTAGTTCTTTAGAAAAAGCATTTTCTAGTTATGAAAGAATGTTAGAAAGAGAACAACCTGATTTTATTAGATTAGTAAAAAGATTTCATAGATTAAAAGACCATAATTAATACTAAACTATTTAGTCTTAAGTTCTTTTCCCGTAACCATTTTTCTAACTTTAGCTCTTCTTATTGCTCTTCTTTGACTTTTTCTTGGCATTTTAATATTATTCCTCCACCACATAAACCTAGAATTTTTAGCATTTAAATCTTGCTATTAAATATAATCAACTAAAACTTTGTTCAATTTCGCTTTCTAAATCTTCAAAAGGAGTTAAATCTCTTCTTAATCCTTCCATCATCTCAGTTACACCTTGAGAATCACCCTCTAAAATAGGATATTCATCTGCCCAAAACTCACATAAAACATCCTCATTTTCTGCAACACCGTCCTCTGAGGTAACAATTCTTATACCACTAACAATTCTCTCTCTTGGAGTTCCTCTAAGATAAGTCTTCCTTAAAAACTTCCCATAATCTATTCTGATCTTCATTCCACTTATATCTTCATAACTTACTGTATGCTCAATAAGATCTCGTGGAGCAGTTTGTGGGATCATAAAGAATAAAATAAAAAATCCTTTTTAAGTATTTATGCTTTCAAATTTCCAATAGTTAAATTTAATAACTTCCTCCTTTATTATAAAACATAAAATGGAACAAAATAATTCAGACCTTGTAAAACCTATCTTTATTTTTGGGTGTAGCAATAGCGGAACAAAAATTCTTTGGCAAGCACTAAAAAATCACAAAGATTTAAGTGGACCAGATGTTGAAGGCCAAGACCTAGAAGAGCTTCCTGAAACTATGAAACACTCACTAGGTAAGGCAACGTTTAGACTCTGGGCTCATCCAAAATTTAAATTAAAATATTACTATACAGAAAAAGATTATAATGAAGAAGATAAAGAAAAAATAAAAAAAGTTTACTCAAAATATTTAATTCCTGGGACAAGGTTTATTACAAAAAGTCCAGCAGATACTCTAAGAGCAAGGTTAATTCAATCTTATTTTCCGGATGCTTATTTTATTGCAGTAGTAAGAAATGGTTATGCTGTTTCAGAAGGAATTATTAGAAAAAGAAAAGATGATCCTGAAAGACAAGAATTTAAAGGACTTTTCACAACAATAGATGAATCTGCTGAACAATGGTTTAGAGCAAATACCATTATAGTCTCCCATAAAGAATTCTTAAAAAACTATATGATAATAAAATATGAAGATTTAGTTGAAAAACCAGATGAAACAGTATCTGCAGTCATTAATTTTTTAGGTTTAAACAAAGAAGGATTTATTATTCCAGAGTATATAAAAGGACTAAATGAAATTCAGATATCTAGATTATCTCCCTATGATATTGAAACAGTAACAAGAATAGCTCAACCAATGCTCATACATTTTGGTTATCAAATTCTACAAAAAGACTTAGATTGGGAAAATGTAAAACACCATGAGATTTACTGATTAAGTATTAGTTATACTTTCAATTTCTCTAATTTCTCCAAATAAACCAAAGGTTCAAAGGCCTCTTTTACATTAACAACTACAGAATTAGTTGATGTTAAATCATCAAAGCCAATTCTTGGGCATGCACTATTAACCCAAACTTCAATAAAATTAAAATCTTCTAAACAGCTAAGATTTATGTTATCGTCTACAAAAACAAATATTTTCTTACCCTGCTTCTCAAGTTGTTTTTTTAGCTTTTCAGCCAGTTCTAAATAACTTTGTCCAGGTTTTGTTGAAACAATTATTCCAACCTTACTAGAATTAACAAACTTTCTAAGATTTGACCTTAATTTATTAATTATAACCTCAACATCCTGAATTCCCATAACTTTCATTTTACCACTAACTGGATTATAAACAATAACATCTTTTACATTTCCAGAATATATTTGTGAAATCAAAAGCGCTTTAGCATGAAATTCACCATCACCAATATAAAGTATCAAATCACTTTTTTCAATTATTTTATCCTTAAACGAATTGCCGTACACATCACAACCAAGGATCTGTATTTTCTCAGCAGCTCGTTTAGCTTTTGTTATGTTTACCTTAATTCCCAATTCAACGAGTTGTGACTCAACTTTTTTCAGATTTAAAAACTGAACACTTGCAAAGAGGGCAATACTCTTAATTTTAGTCTCTTTTATAAATTCAGTTATATCTTCGTTTAGACTAATTTCTCCAGTATATCTCGCATCGATAAATATTGTCTTTGTCATTTTTCTTTATATTCTAAAGTTCTTCCTTTACAAATTTATTGTGTCCAAACTGAATAATTAAATCAAATTTTAACAAACCAGTATTTGGAATATCACATCCCCCATAGCAACTACCAAGCCATAAAAAAACCCTGGATTTTGTGTGTTTTTCAACATAATCAACAATCGTCTCAGCTCTTGGCTTTAAACCATCAGGTAACTGGATAAGCACTTTCTTAGCCTTATTTTTCCTAATTTCCCCAACAACTCTATCTAAATCTAAGTTATACATTTTAAATTAAATATTCTAAATATTATAAGTCCTTCTATCCCAGCTACCTCTTTCGTTTCTTGCCTCTTCAAAACTTACAACTTCCCCAAGACCTCTTTTTGTAGGTCTTTTCTCCACATATCTGTATGGTCTACGAGTTAACATACTTAAAAAACCCTGATTTGGAGGTATAACTTCCAAAACAATAAAGCTCCTTTCATAATAATCAGGTTCTACAGGTAAATCCAAATAAATACAAGCCTCTTTTAACATTTTTCTTTCATCAGAGGTATCTGGCGTTTCAGGTTCTACTAATAACTGAAGCTTATCTTCTGGTACGTTTATAAAAATTCTATGTGCTATATGTTCACCTATTGGTTCTTCTTCATGATCTTTAAACAAATCTTCAAGCTGAGCTACTTCAAATGCTTGATTCCCCGGCTTTCTAACAAATTTTACTAAAAAAACACTCATGAAAAACTCTAATAATCTATAGCTTTAAATGTTTCTGTTAAAGATCTCTAAATAATTTGTATTCATCAAAATCAACAATACTTCCAGGAAATTCTCTTTTTTTAGGTTTTAATAATTCATATTTCAGAGGTTTTCTCATCAAATGAACAACAATATCTGTATAACCTTTAGTCAAAAGTTCCAAAACAACGAAACTATTTCTTTCAAGATTTAATTCACCAATAGCATCTAACCCGTAAAGAAGTCTAAGTTCTTCTCGACTTAATTGGCTGTTTGGATCAACAAAAGCGTCTAAATCCCTTTCAGCTACTCCTGCATAAACAAAATGCTCTAAAAAAGGTCCATGTTGATTGTAATCATCAAAAAGAGGAAGCAAAATAGTTGCTAGCTCAAGTCTCTGTTCATCCGGATTCTCAAATTTTTTCTTTAAGAAAATACTCATGAAAGTCTTTAAAAAGTCTATTCTTTAAATGTTTCTATATGATAGACATATGTCCAGACATTGATAATTTAGCCAATGAAGCACTAGAAGATGGTTTACATGCAATAATACACCATCGTTATTCACACTCCATAGATCAACTATCATTAGCATGGGCTTTATTTAATCAAACAGAAAATATAAAAGGTTTTGAAGTTTGTGATCAGCATCTAGAATATATTTTATCTTTGCCCATTGGCTATGATAAAGGAGAAAGTTGCCCAGGCCCTTACTCAAGCATTGGAACACTAGAAGAGTTTCATGAAAGCGGTTCAAGAAGAGCTAACGATATATTAGAGATATATCGTGGAGGTCGATTAATAAGAGATGAAGAAGATTTAGCTACTCTTGTTGATTCAATAGATTTTTAAGATGAAAATAAATTGATAAAAAACTAAAAAAGATGGATTATGAGATAATAAGTGAATTAGCACTAACCTTAGTTCAAGAGGGGATCAACGCAAAAAGCGAAGGAGACTTAGAAAATGCTAGAGCTTACTTTGCATTTGCAAGAGCATTTAATGAATTGCAAGAACATGGACTTGGAGTTAGAATATGTGATCACCTTTTAAAAGACACAGGAGTAGATGAGACCGAAATTCCCTATTGGCTGGATTACGGTTCAACAAAAGTAAATAGAGCTTTGAGTATCATAGAACAAGTTGATAGAGAAGTTCATCCAGAAAGAGTAGACCATTCAGCACCATTAAGAAAAGCAGTAGACAGACTATTTCAGTAATTTCCTAATCTCCTCAACACTCTTGCATTTACAAAGTTCATTTCTCAACTTTCCTCCTCCACGAATTCCTCTTGTAAAACAAATAGCATGATTCTTAATGTTTTCAAAATCTATTTTATATTTTTCAGCAAGTTCTAGATATTCAAAAAACTGTGTAATTTTATCTTTGCTATCGTATTTTCCAGTTTTAAGGTAATCATTTATTTGTCTAAAGATATAAGGATTTGACATTGCAGCACGGCCAATCATAATATAATCAACACCACTTTCTTCAAGTCTTTTTTTAAAAATTTCCGGACTTGTAACATCTCCATTACCAATAACTGGAATTTTAACACTTTCTTTAATCTTTTTTACGATTTTCCAATCAGCTTCACCAGAATAACCTTGCCTTTGTGTTCTACCATGAACACAAATTGCACTAGCTCCATTCTTTTCAATTATTTTAGCAATCTCCAAAGCATTAATGTGTTTATCATCAATTCCAATTCTAATCTTTGCAGTTATTGGTTTTTTAATTTCCTTAACCAAACTATTAACAATTCTACCCATCTTTTCAGGATTTTTTAATAATTCACTACCTCCACCACATTTGATTATTTTATCTGCTGGACAACCAAAGTTAATATCAATTATGTCAAAAACTCTTGATTTGAGTTTTTGAGCACCTCGAGAATTGTACGATTTAGAGACAATTCTCTCAGTGTCAAAATTAAATTTTTCATCAAGATATTTTGCAGCCAAAAGCATTTCCTTTTCATTGCTTCCAAAGATCTGAACAGCTGAAGGTTTTTCACTTTTATCAGTTCTCAACATTCCATTAGTCTTAGAATTTTTCCTTACAATAGCAGCACTGCTAACAAATTCAGTATATGTTAAAGCTGCTCCATATTTTCTACATAAATTTCTAAAGGCAACATCACTAACTCCGGACATCGGGGCTAAAATTGCCTTACCTTTTAATTTAGGAAATTTTTTCATCTTTTAAAAAATATACAAATCTTTATAAATTACTCGCTAATTTAGATAAAATGGACTCTGGAATTGAGGGTAAAGTATTAGAAGAAGGATTTGATTTTTTTAAAGTATTAACTGCAGCAGTAGGATATAACTATCAATTTGGAGAATTATTACCTCTAGGAAATAAAGGCGTACTAAACCTGCAAGGTAGTCCTCCAGCAATAATTGTTAGTGAATTATCAGAAAATAATGTTGTGTATTATTCTTTACTTCAAAATCCAGTATATGTAGATTCTCAGCAACCAATAAGGTTATCTAACCACCCTATTAGTCCCTAGCACCCATATAAAGACTCTCCCACCGCCTCAACATATGCTCGGGAATTTCAATATTATGTCTTTTCTTTCTTTCCTCATGTTTTTTTCTAAGGAAAATACCAAATAAGATACCGACAAATATTCCTGAAAGATGAGCTATATGTCCGGTATTATCTGGCACAAAAATACCAATAGCATCTACTGCAACCCAAATTATAGCAGCAATAAACATTGGTAAAATAACTCCAAATGCAAAAACTCCCATCATTGGCCTTATGACTGCTAATGCTCCAATAATACCCATGATTGCACCAGAAGCTCCAAGAGAAGAACTATAAAAATTAAACGCAATAACATTAGCGAGTATTCCAGACACAAAAAATATCAACAAAAAACGTTTACTTCCAATAAGTCTCTCTAAAATAAATCCAAATATTACCAAAGCAAACAAATTAAAAATCAAATGGCTAAGATTGGCATGCAAAAAGATTGCTGTTACAACTCTCCATGGCTGGTAAATAGCACTTTTATTTAAAATTAAACCTTCTGTAATCGCAGGAAATACATTTTGCAAAGCAAACACTAAAATAATTAAAATTGCTATCCAAATTGTAAAGTATTTTACCTTAGGCATTTTTCCCAATAATAACTATAAAAATCTCTATAAAAAGTTATTTGTGATAAAACATCAATTTTTTAAACATCAAAATCAAAGATTTTGTGGCTTAAAAGTTTTAACAAAACTTTTAAACACCTCCATCCTATAGTTTTCATAAAAAGAGGTAAACGAAGTTATGAAAGAGGTTTATCATCACCTAAGAAATGTAAAACAACCAGAATTAACAGATAAACAAAAAGCCCAAACACGAAAATACTCAGTTATCGAGGGCTGTTCATGCTCGGTAATGTCAGGAACTGGCGATGCCTACATAACCCCCTATGCTCTAGAGCTACAGGCAAACAATGCTCAAATAGGCTTTTTATCAAGCTTTACAGGCCTTCTAGGCCCGGTTTCACAAGTCTTTGGAAGTAAACTAATTGAAAAGTACAACAGAAAAAAGATAGTTGTTGCAGGAGTAATATTACAGGCATCAATGTGGCTCGTTCTTCTCGGATTAGGTTTTTTATTCTTAACAAAAGGTAATGTATTTTATCTAATCCCTCTTTTGATACTTTCCTACATTCTATATGCAATGTTTGGTTCCATTGGAGGACCTGCGTGGTTTTCAATGATCGGTGATGTTGTTCCCGAAAAAATAAGGGGAAGATATTTTGCCAATAGAAATAGAATATGTGGTTTATTTTCAGTTACTGCAACTGTTTTAGCCTCAGTATGGTTGTTTTACACACGTCAATGGGGCATAATTATCTACGGTTTCATGTTACTCTTTGCCATTGCAGGAATAGCAAGATATATCTCAGCATATTTTCTTTATAAGCATCATGTTACCAAGTTAAATTTAGAAAAGGGTTATTATTTTTCATTTTGGCAATTTGTAAAAAAAGCTCCATTTAATAATTTCGGAAAGTTTACTATTTTTATAGCTCTGGTAACACTAACAACAAACATTGCCGGACCATTTTTTTCTGTTTACATGTGGAAAGATCTTCAATTTAATCCAATCTGGTTCATGGCCGTAAATATGTCTGCAGGAGTCTTTTCAATAATTCTTATGCCCATCTGGGGAAGATTTGCAGATAAATACGGAAATAGAGAGCTATTAAAAATCGGAAGCATATTTGTAATAATAATGCCCTTCTTATGGTTACTTTCTCCAAATCCTCTTTACCTAATCTTTGTCCCTCAGCTAATTTCGGGTATTGGCTGGGCAGCATTTAATCTTGCAGCATCAAATTTCATCTATGATGCAGTAAGTGAAGAAAGAAGAGCTATTTGTGTAGCCTACTATAACCTTCTCAATGGAATGGGCGTCTTTTTAGGAGCCACCCTTGGAGGTTTAATTGCCCAATACTTTATACTTGGAAACATAAGCCCCACACTAGCAACAATAAGCATATTCTTGTTTATATTTATACTATCAGGCATAGGAAGATTAATAGTAGTGTTATTTATGATTCCAAAAATAAAAGAAGTACGACAAGTAAAGCACAATCCAAAATCAAATCCTTTTTTGTATCTTTCAGAAATAAAACATACAATAACTGCAGACTTAAGACATTTTAAGCCAGCATACGGTTCTTTAAGAGAAAAACATAACTTAAAGCGATAATCTAGCATTATATTTAAATAATAGTTGAGATTATGAAAACTATGGATAGATTAAAATCAATTCCAAAAACAGAACTTCTAAAAGGAAAAAGAATTATTATTACTGGTTGTGGTTATAAACCCTTAAAACAGACTTTTTATGATATTACAACAAAAGAACCAAGCCATGATTTTATAAATGTTAATGGACAGGAAATGAAACTTAACATTGGTTCTGCCGTAGCAGGAGTTTTAGCTTCTAATGGTGCAACAGTTCATATGGTTTCAACTTCTGAAGATAAGTTAATAAATATAAAAACAGAATTATCAAAAAATTTTAATAAAGATTTAATAGAATATTCTGTTGTTAATTTGTTAGATGAAAAAGATGTTAACGAGTTTGTTAAAAAACTACCAAGAGACAAACCCCTGTATTGGGTTCAATCAGTTGGATTAGGAGCAGGAAGTTATAAACTAAAAGATGATAACCCTTATTTGCCTTTAGAAGAAATTGATTTAGGTCTTATTGAAGCAGAAACAACAACTGTTATTAAAGCAAGCCATATAATGATGAAAGCCTTACTTCCAATATTTAAAAAGCAAAAAGAAACAAGAGTAGCAATTATTAGTTCTATGAGTGCAATTAGAGGATATTCTTATGGTGGAACTCACACAACAGCAAAGGGAGCTATTGATAGGTATGCTAATTCTGCCATGTTAGCCTTATATAAAGATAATATATTTATTACAACAATAAGACCTGGAGGAGTTGATACTGGAATGTATGATAATAAAAAAGTGCAAAAAGCTATCAAAGTTGCTTCAGATGAATATGGAGGTATTTGGAGAAGACAAATAACCTTATCTCCGCCAACAAGCATAGGTGAAGCAATAGCTTATGTATTCACTACTCCTTCCCATATTCCTTCACTTAACATTGTAGCAAAGGGACAATTTCCAAACGAAGGTTCATAAATCTTTTTAGTATTCTTAAATTAAATTTAGCAACTAAACCCATAATTTTCAGCTCTTCGTTTTTTGTAAAACTTATATATAAACCAAAGAACAATGTTTATAAAAATAAGTAAAATTACTACTGTCGCAAAAATAATCTGAGGCGGAGTGATTTTCCATTTTTCTTGTGGTTCCTCTTTAGTAAATTTAACTTCACCTTCTTCATTAACTTCTATTACCCTGTATGAAAAAGCACTATACCTTTCATAGTTTACCTGGATATAAAATCTATAAATTCCTGCTAAAGTCCCTTTTTTAGGTAAAAATAACTGAGTAGAGTCTGTTTTTTCTTCAAATGATCCTAAATAAATAGTATCTCGGCCTGACGTAAAATTCTTGCCTTCTTTTTCTAACCAAAATTCGACTACAACATCACCATTAATATTTGCCATCCCCTTAACAAAGTAAGTAAAATTAAAAAATTCTCCAGGATAAATTGGTGATTGAATTGCAGTTATTTTTATATCAAATAATTTCACACATTTATGTCTAAAACAAACATTTCCATTTGCACAATCAGAATCTTCTTCACAAACATAGCTATTTCCTCCGATTGTTGTTGGTGTTGTAACATTCTGAGTTGTTTCATTGGTGGGAGGAGTTACGGGCGTAGTGGCATTAACCCATGAAAATGTTGAGTTTCCCAAAAAACCAATGTTTGCAGCATAAACAGTTCCGTTAGCTTTAGCACTCCCTGGTTGAAAGGCAGTCAGCAGACTTCTAGACATATAATTAGACCCCTGCGGCAAACCTGCCTGTGATCCAAGAGTAAATAACATCACAGAATAATTACTTCCCTGAGCAACACTTGCTCTATAAGTTTGTGCAGGTAAAAGTGAAATTAAAACTATCCCTAAAAAAATTAGTATAAATACTTTAATCAATCCCCTCATTATAAACATTTAAATTTCCATATTTAATTAATATAATCCATATAATTTAAGCACAAGCTGTTGCACTTCTATATAATTTACCATTTGTATCAATACAAGCATAAGCATTACCTGAACCAGCATAATTTGTTATTGTCATATTTCCACTAGCAAAATAAGCATCTCCTCCTTCAGAATAAATTGAATAACCATTAGCAACTACTCCTCCATCATTATCTCCCTCATTTGATAAAACTCCTGCTGGAGACATATCTTCAATATATAAACCAACTAATTTTCCATCAACTCTTCCAGGATCTAAAACACTTCTCATAGCCTTTAAAACATACGCATCATTTGTAACATTTCCATCAACAGTAACAGTTCCAACAACACCTTCTAAATCATATACTCTACTATTTCCAGTAACAACTGCTGTACCACTAATAGATTGTAAACCAGTTATTCCATCAAGTAAAGTGTTACTTCCAGTTGATATTGTATTTGAAAGACCAATTACTTGACTTACAAGACTTGAACTATTTTCATAAACTGTTTGACTGAAAACATTACCCAATCCATAAGAAGCAAATCCTGGAACAATTTCTACATAATCTGTTGCATAAAAACTCTTAGAAAAACTTGTGGAAGTTCCATTTACAACGAAACCTACAGGGATATTATAATCATTTGCTCCAATTCCCTGTCCAATAAACACTTTTCCAATTGTTGAAAAGTTACGGACTCCTAAGTCAACGTTTGATGTAGCTCCAGTATATGGAATATATGAAGCATTGTATGTTGATTCGTAACTTGCATTATAAATAGATGTTGTTGTCATGTTATACCAGTACAGTCCATAAGCATTAAACATAGAAGCATTTGTGGCTGTTGTTTGATTATATCCATAGGAAATTAAACCTGCATAGGTAGCGTTGTAAGTTGAAGCTGAAGTTTGATTGTAGTTATATAAAAATCCAGTTATATTAGAAATATCCAAAGTTGTTGAGTTTGGAATCAATGTGAATGTTTGATTATAAGCCCAAAGATTATAAGTTGAATTAAATGCTCCACCAGTGTAAGTCTGGTTATATGCATAAAGAGCATATGTAGCATTATAAGTTGATTCATATCCTGCATAAGTTACATTATATGTGCTTGTCCAAGCAGGTCCATAAAGAGTATTTGTAGCTTCAGTTTGATTATAATTATACAAAAAGTTAGTGATATTTGCTATATCTAATGTTATTCCATTATTTACTGCTGAAACTTTAGCATCATAGGTTGTATTATATGTACTTATCCAGGCATTATTCCATAAATTATAG
>Ga0172379_10003063_pt1 | contig 27562 bp, 22 predicted proteins | sample GrowelOW334metaG_FD_119756 | JGI IMG/M metagenome (GOLD analysis project Ga0172379, IMG submission 119756) | Groundwater microbial communities from an aquifer near a municipal landfill in Southern Ontario, Canada - Groundwater well OW334 metaG | ecosystem: Environmental > Aquatic > Deep...
GGCTTCGGAGATGATCCTCGACACGGCGAGGGCCGCGAGGCCCTCACCTTCGAGGGACGGATCCACGGCGACTTCCTTGACCACATTGGCCGCCAAAGAAGCGGTCGCCGCCGGACGGCCGTCATACGAAACGAGTACCGATACCTCGACGTCTCCCTCGGGATCCAATCCGCGGGCGCGAAGAAACTCTTCAGCCCGTTTTCGATCCTGAGAATGCAGGGGGTGCAGGACTTCGACTTGTACGCGATACTCGTCCACGCAAGCATCCTAAAGCCCTTTCCCGCCGCGCGAAGTCGGACAGCTTCCGTTTTTCCTGTAGGACGGACACCGACATTAATCGATCAACTTATGCCGGAAGGCGTATTCCATGATTTGCGCGTTGTTCTCTAGGTTAAGTTTCTCAAGGAGACGGCCGCGATAGGTGCTCACCGTCTTCACGCTCAACGCGAGAAGATCCGCGATTTCACCGACGGTCTTTCCCCGGGCGATATGAAGCATCACCTGGGTTTCCCTTTCGGACAATGCTTCATGCGGCTTCGCGCGCGGATCGCCCCGAATGCTGACCATCACCAGATCTTTCGCTTTCGGGCTCAAATAGGTGCCGCCGCCCGCTATCGTGCGGATCGCTTCCACCAACTCTTCCGGAGCGCTCGATTTGTTGAGACAACCGGACGCGCCGAGTCGGAAAGCGCGGACCGCGTATTGTTCCTCGGGCTGAATGGAAAGCATAAGCACCGGCGTGTCGGGGGCGATCGCCTTCAGTTCGGGAAGGACATCCATGCCGTCTTTCCCGGGCAGCGAAATATCAAGGATGATGACGTCGTAATGGTGTTTCCGCGCCATTTCCAGCGCGATGAACCCGTCGTTAGCCTCATCCACCACGTCCACATATACTGAATCCGAGAGAATCTGCCCCAGTCCTTTTCGGATAAGCGGGTGATCGTCCGCGATCAAGACTTTAAGCATCCTCATCCCCCCCGGAAAGAACGTATGGTAAGCGGGCGATCATAACCGTTCCGCCGGTTTGCGCCGGAAAAATATCGAACGATCCGCCTAGATAGGAACAGCGTTCCCGCATCCCGGCAATCCCGAAAGAACGCTGGGATCCCGGGTGGCTCAAATCGATGCCTTGCCCGTTGTCGCGCACCGTCAACTCTATCCAAGCCTCGTCTACAAGTAAGGAAATCCATACCCGGGAGGCACCCGAATGACGGGCGACATTCGTCAAATTTTCCTGCAGAACCCGAAAAATTGCAGTTTTCGTTCTACGGTCGAGTTCGAACGGAGTTCTATCGATTTTTGTCTCGCAAGGTATTCCGCTCCACCGGGAGAAATCCCGGACCAGCCATTCAAGGGCTTCGCCGAGCGGGAGCGTATCCAAAACCTTAGGCCGCAGACGCGTGGAAATCGACTTCACGGAATCAAGCGCAAGATCCGTGTATTCAAGCAATTCCCCGAGCCGGTTTTCCATCGTCTCGGCGGACACGCGCGAATTTTCCTTTGCCCAGTATAAACCCATCTTTACCGCGGTCAAGGTTTGACCGAGCTGGTCGTGCACTTCGCGGGCAATTTCGGTCCGTTCCTCTTCGCGGGCTTCGTGAATGTGGGCCGACACTTCACGCAATTCACGCGTATGGTGCTCCAGCCTTGAGACGCGGAAACGGAACGCGCCGATGATTCCCAAAACGATTACTAATCCTAAAAAGGTAAAGAAAACGGGACTCGACCAGAACGGCGGTACGACTTCAACCATTACAGATGAACCGTTCTCATTCCAAACGCCGCGGTTTCCCGCACCTGAAGCGATGAACCGATACCGTCCGGGCGCCAAGCGCGGAACTATGACCGTATTGGATCGACCCAGAAAGAATCGTTGATCTCGCGGTCCCTCTATGCGGACGGCATGAAGGTTTTTATCGGGATCGGTAAAATCCAAGACAGCCACAGCCAAGGAGAAGCCGGAGGTCGCGTAGGAAACGCGGATGTGCTGTCCGTCCCCGGGTATCCCTGAACCGCGCCCGGCGAAACCCTGACCGTCCAAAGGTACAAGCGATACTATGCGGACGAGCGGAGGAGGTTCCGTGACGGCGACGGAAGCGGGATCGAACAGGTTGAAACCTTCGACGCCTCCGAACACCAGGCGGCCGTCGGAAAGGCGCAGAAACGAGCCGGGCGCGAAATGGTCGTCCTGCAGACCGTCGGCGCGAGTCCAGGACCGGAGCGATCCGCTTATCGGATCGTAGCGCAGCAGTCCGGACTCCGTTGAAAGCCAGAGAAAACCGCTTGCATCCTCGGCGATGCCGAAAATACCCGGCAACCTCGGCAAGGGCCCCAGCGGGACGCGCACAATCCAATCGCCTTCGGGATCGCGAACTATGCGGTCAAGGCCGGAACCCGTTCCGACCCAGACCCGCCCCTTGGAATCTCTAAATAGGCAGTAAATGGAGACGTCGCTCGTCGATGATTCAGGACCCTCGGCCGTCGAATACCGGGAAACCGTTCCCGTCGTCGGATTCACGCGCTGCAGACCGCCGTCCCAGGTGCCGACAAGAAGGCTCCCGTTATCGTCCTCAAGCAGACAGCGAACCGATCTTCCGGCAAGTCCCGTAGACGATCCCGGATCGTACCGGTACCTAACCCGTGTGCCGTCCTTCCGAACCTCGACCAAGCCGGCCCCTTCGAGTCCCACCCACAAACTTCCGCGGGAATCTTCGTAAAGGGCCCAGACCACTGAACCGCCGTCGGGATTGACGCCGGTCCCGAACCCGAGATTCAATGGAACGTTCTTGATCGTCCCTTCGTCCATTGAAAGGCGGAAAAGTCCGGCTCCGTCGGTACCCGCATAGACCGAACCGTCCCGGGATACCAGGACCGAACAGAGCCGTTTACTGGACAGCCCCTCGGAAGGGCCATAGACGCGGTAGGTTGCGGTTTTTTCTTCATAGCGGACCAGCCCACCGCCGTCGGAAGCCAGCCATAGCCGTCCTTTCCGGTCTTCGGAGAAACCGCGAACGGTACCGCGCGGCAAGGCGCCGTTCCCTTCAGCGGCGCGCAATCCGAACAAAACAGCCTCGGGATTCCCGATGGAAATGCCCCTGTCCTTAAAACCCAACCACATGAGTCCCGCTCTATCGCGCATGACGGCGCGGACCTGATCGCCGGAAACGCTCGAACGTGAGCGTTCTTCGGCGTGGAATTCCCCCTTGAACGATCCGGCCGCCGAAAGCACGGCGACGCCCGATCCTTCCGTCCCGACCCATATCCGTCCGGCCGCGTCGCAGCCGATGGCGCGTACCGTCGCCCGATCACCGCCAACCCCGGACGGCAGAGTCACGCGCCGAGCGCTTTTCGCGTTTTTTTCCGCGATAAAAAGCCCGTTTCCTTCCGTACCGATCCAGACGTTTCCCCGCGTATCCTCGTAGAGTGACCGAACCGTTGGGGAATCGCCGGCGCCTATCAACGCAACCATCTTGAAAATCGTGTTTTCGGTTCCGGGGTCGGCGGACACGGATAGACCGCCGTTCGTCGTACCAACCCACAGTCGGCCCTCGGCGTCCAGAAGCAACGCGCGTACGACATTTGACGGAAGGTCGTCCGTTTCCACGGAGAAATGTCGGAAAAGCCCGCTTTTTTCTTTTCTCAACACCAGCCCGTTTCCACCGGTGCCTATCCATAAATCACCGTCTTCTTCCGCCGTAAGCGCGTAAACCAAGTCGCTGCCCAAACCTTCCGCACCGGTTTTCGGCCCGCGGAAGATTTCTACGCGGCCGGTTTCCGGGTTTAATCGGTCTAGTCCGCCGCCGTCCGTCCCTACCCAGACGGCGCCGCCCTTCCCTTCAGCCAGCGCGAAAACAACCGACGCGCTCAGGGAAAAACCCTCCACCCCTCCGGGCTTGAAGGATACGACATCCTTCCCGTCGTAACGGTCGAGCCCCCCGAAAGTCCCAACCCATACGAAACCGCGCTGATCTTGGAGAAGGCAGTACACCGAATCGTTGGACAGCCCGTCTTCCACGGAAATAGTGAAAAAAGGTACATGTGAAAGATCCGCGCCGATTTCCGCGAACGCAAAGAAACAGGGAAACGCCCACAGCGTTACGATCGTGAGAATCAAATGAAAAGGTGAAACGAGTAGGGACACGGAAATTATGATACGCCGGACTTAACGCCACGGCAATATTAAACGGCGAGGTTTCTTTATATCGATTTATTAGCCACCGGTTCAAGCGGCACCGTTATCACCGCCCGAGTCCCGATTCCTTCCGCAAAATGCCATATACCTTTCAATTGTCCGATGAGCATCCCGATAAGCTCTATACCGAGCCCCCCATCTAGTTTCGGATCAAAACCGGCGGGGAAGCCGACACCGTCGTCGGAAACTTCGCATAGGAGACTTCCGTCAACATTTTGCTTCATATTCACCGAAACCGTGCCGCGACGATTTTGCGGGAACGCGTATTTCAAAGAGTTGACGACTAACTCCATAATTACCAGCCCGATCGGCGCCGCGATCCGCGCGGGTACGGAGAGCTTCTCTAAAGTTAAGGCAAAATCGATACGCTCATCCAAAACGAATGAATCGGAGATCGCGTTAACGATGCGCTCAAGATACGTATCTATCCGTACGGCGTTCGGATTTCCTTCGCCGCCCAGAAGTTCATACAACACCCCGAATGATTCTATACGCGTCCGCATATTATCCAAAACAGATCGAACCGATTCGTCTTCGGAATGAGCTCCTTCCAATCCGACCAGGCCCGCCATCAGGGCCAAGCTATTTTTGACGCGATGCTTCAGTTCTTTATAGAGCGCTTCCTTCTCTTCCAGCGCTGAACTGAGCCGTGCGGCGCTCTCGCGCAGTTCGTTTTCAGTGCGCTTTCGTTCCGCGATAGATCGCGCCTGCTGGACATTGTTGTACGCAAGGAAAGAAATTTGTCGCGCGATTAGACTCAGGGCGTTACAGGCTTTCTCGAAGCGTTCCTTTGACATGAGGGGTACTTCGGCCAATGCCGAATCGAACTCCGTCTGATCGGCTCCGATCTCCCGCGCATACAAGCGAACGGTTTCAACATCGATCGAATCATCGCGGACTTGGCCGATGAGCCAGTTGGCGATCTGGGTATCTCCAACCATGATACCTGCGCCTCCGTCCCAAAGCCCGCCGGAAAGACAGGGGCGTAAGGTTGGGCCCCCGGTACTCATCGCGCCAATGACCGAATCCGACTTCATGCAGTTCAGACGTCCCTTCTCGGTCTGCCTGATAACATCTGAACAAAGACGGCAAAAATTGCTTGCTTTGGTAATGGGGGTACCGTCGGGCGCGGTAATAATGGAGGCGACTCCCGTCGCGTCGGCGAACGCATCCTGGATACGCTGCATTTCACGGATGTCGAAGAGATCCTCAAAGCGCAGCGGAATATCGGCTTGTTCGGCAGGCCGCGTCAGGGCAAGAACACGGGATTCAAGAGCGCGCTCGGTCCGTTTTTGATCGCTAATGTTCAAAGCGACGAAAATGATCCCCTGGTCATGGTTGCTGGGTTGCGACCACGTACCCCGGATCAATACATCTATCGATGTCCCGTCCTTTCGGCGATACCGGGACTCGATTTCCGCAAAACCACTCTCGGCCATCCTTGAGTAAAAATCCTTGCCGCTGTGTTCGTATTCTTCTTCGGTTGAATACAACACCCGGGTTTTTTTCCCGAGCAGTTCCTCACGCGTGTACCCGATCATGGAAAGAAACCAATCATTTATTTCAACTATTGTCCTATCGTACAGCACGGCAATAGCGACAGGAACTGCGGTCAGAGTCGTTACAAAATCCTGTTTGTTGTTTTTTCCCGTGCCGGAAGCGCCTAAGTGCTGGGCAATGATAGAACCAGTATTAGGTACGGAACGGTCAGCATCGGCCACACCGCAACCTCCTTGCATAACGCGTATTTAAATGGTAAGGGCTGAACGAAGAGTAGTCAAGGAAGCGGGTCCCTATTGACCGGGTAATTCGATTCCGCCCAGGATGATACAATACCTCCGACTCTACACTCGAGGCTTTTCTTCCGGTAGAGAGAAACACAGAACGCAGAAAAAACCGGAAGAAATATCGAATTCAATTTTGCCTCGGAGCTGCCGCTCTCCAAGGGCTAGAATGGTATCCAATCCAACTCCGGCGTCCCGACGAGGATTGAAATCGGCAGGTACCCCGACGCCGTCATCGTGAACCGAAAGCTCCAAGCGGCCGTCGGAAGCCTTGTGGAACGATACCGTCAAAGTGCCCTTTCGTCCGTCGACAAATCCGTGGTCGAAAGCGTTTGTTACAAGTTCGCACAAAAAGAGTCCGAGCGGGACCGCGTAATCAATGGACCCCGGTATCGATGCGACTTCCACTGCCGAAATAACTTGGCCAAGATTGCTTTCGTTTTCATAAACGAGCATCGTGACCAGGTCTTTAATATAAGAACCAAGGTCCAGGAAAGTCAGATCATCGGATTCGTAGAGTTTATCCTGCGCGAGCGAAATCGTATTGATTCGGGCTCGGATTGAACGGAGTATAGGCCGGCGTTCGCTCACCGCGGAGGATTCGCGCAACGCGATCATACTGGAAATAAGTTGAAAGCTGTTCCGCGTGCGATGGAACAATTCACGCAACAGAATATCTTTTTGCTGAAGAGCGGCCAGTAGTCGATTTTCCATTTGGACTCGGTCGGTTATATCCGCCGCGGTGAGCATCACCCGCGTCCAGTCCTCTTCATAACCCGCCAGGGTAGCAAAACGGATCATATAATTCCGTGCCGCGCCGGAAGGGAGATTAATTTTACATTCTCCGCCGGCTCCGGAAGCGCACAACATCAGAGCGCGAAATTCCGCCGCGAAAATACGCAGACCGTCTTCATCCAACAATGAGGAAATACCGCCCTGAATCTCTTTCAGGGAACTAACGCCAAGCCAGTTTAAAGTGACCGAATTGACGCCTCTTACTCGGATAAGACCAATTGCCCGCTTTGTTTCTTCCGGATTCTGTACAGCGGGCACCTTATCCAAATCCTCGTACCGTTGTCGTCCTGGTTCGAGAACGGCCCTTATAGCCGAAAAGTCGAGTTCCCATATCGATACGGGACTGTTATCGAATAAGCTCCGATATTCTCGTTCCTTGGAAAGAATCATGGCGACCATACGTTCGATTGAAGCCCGTAGACTCGCTATTTCACCCCGTTCGGAAGTACCTGCCGGTATTAGCGTCTCAGCTTCTCCCTGTTCCAGAGAAGAGGCCCAGCGTTTTATTCGTTCAAGTGGACGAAAAACGGTGGATCTCAGAATGAGAAGCAAAGCGAGCCCAAGTACGCTGTCCAGAGCAAGGACAACCAGCACAATGAAAAGCGCCTCTACCCGAATCCGGTTCCTCACGTCACGCGGAGAGAAGCGAAGCTCAAGCGACGCGACGCGGCGACCTTCGAAAGTGATTTCCCGAAGCTCAACAATATCGTCTTTTTCCCCGTGCGGGAGTCCGGGAAGGACTTCAGTCATCCCGAAATCACGATGAAAAGCGATCGTTTGCCGCCGGTCATCGTGAATAAGAAGCACCACCCCGGTCACTTCGCTTTCCCGGAAAGTCCACTTTAAGAGAACTTCGACCTCTCGATCGATGACATTCCACACCGGGTAGGCCAGCGCGGCGGCCGCATAGTCCGTCGTTGAAACCGCCGTTGCGTGAAGAGACCGCAACAAGGTCCTTCGCTCCAAGAGAACAGCTCCTCCCGCCAGCAAAAGAGAAGCCGCGGTGATGAGCGCGACAAGGGAGAGTATGAATCGCGGCGCTAGTGACTCGGACCGCTTTTTTATCGAATCCGAACCCGTCGCCAATTTTCCTCCCCAAAGAAATCGATCAGCATTTTTTTGAGGGACCCGTTGGCCTTCATCATCTCAAAACCCTTACGGAATGCGGGCAGGATATTTTTGAGATCGCTTCGGTTCCTCACGTAAAGTCCTGCCCCGATATTGGAATAGGAATAATCGGTAAAGGAAAAATCGATTTCTCGTCCTGGGAACTCTTTGCGAATTGAAAGTATGCCGCCGACGTCCGCCGTCGCGGTAAGATCGACTCGACCCAGATCCAACTTTGCGAACATCGTCTCAAAGGGTCCTTCATCCACGACGGCGCCCGCGGCTTCCAGCATGGGTCGCAACGGCGAATTGATGACGGTAGCCACACGCTTTCCCGCAAGGTCTTCCAGTCGTACGACGGGATCGGTTCGGAACTTGCTTTTCTTGTAAAAGAATACGCCGCGAGCCTCCAACACATCGATATGCGGATGTTGCTGACCGGGCGTATTGGAGGGTGTGACGTAGACGTCCCTGCGGTCGTCGCGCAGATCGGTCAGCATCCTTCCGATCGGCAGCCAGTTGAATCGAACTTCGTACCCGCCAAGGCTCATGGCCTTAGCCACTACCATATCGACAATACCCCCTGCCTGACTTAAGAGCGGAGGCTGCTCGCCGATCGCGACTTCCAGGTCGCCGCCCCACAAGGATGCGACCGTGAAAAAAGTCACTACCAAAAGTTTTGTCCGTTTCAAATACACTTTATTCATATGGAAAAGTATAGGCGCGAGTCTAGCCGTGTCCATTATTTGAAGCGGAAAACCGCTGGTACGCGTCGTCCCCTTCGGCGACTACCAAGAAGAGGAAGCCGCGTGGAAAGCGCGGAACTTTGCCGAAATCCCGGGACTGGCCGTTCAGGACTGGACCGTAGAATCTGGAAGTCCGACCGGTGCCGCGTATAAGGCAAATCGATCCTCGCCGTCCAAGCCGAGGTAGGCGTCCAATTTTTCCTGATCATACGCGCCGACGGCGCAGGTACCCGCCCCGATGGATTCGCAGGCAAGGTACAAATTCTGGCAGGAATGCCCTGCGTCAAGCGCGACGAATTTGTGCGATACGGGGCCGTAGCGCCATTCGACACGATACGGAACCGCGGCCCAAAAAAAGACAGCCGCCGCGTTCCAGAAATAGCCCCGCAGCGCCTCTTCCAAAGCCGCGGAATGGTCACCCTCCCGCACCAAAGTCAACGCGTGCTCTACCGGCAGATAACGGTACAAACCCGTTTTCACGCCGTCTACACGGGAAACGTACACGAACAGATCCAGCGGCTGCCGAGCGCCTCCCGAGGGGTACGTACGGAAGGAAAATTTCGGCCGATAGTCCCGGATACCCGCGGCTGCCCAACATAGGAACGACAGTTCCTCCGCGGACAAAGCCGCGGCCGGATCGAACTTGCGCCTGCTCTTCCGTTCCCGGATCAGAGTAAGAAAAGGCTCTCCGCGCGGCTGAAGTTCCGCGGCGCTCACAAGCGGAACAATGACCGCATCCGGGACCGGGGCATCTTCCTGACTCGGCGCAGGGACTCCCTTCGCTTGGTCGGACTCCCACCCGTCAGAGATCAGCCGCCAATTAGCTCGAAGAAAATCGCGACCGCTTTTGTAGAGGCTTCTTTTGTCACTCATGCGCTCCATCCTTATAATGACCCTTTCATGGCATTTTAACATAAACGGCAAGGTTTTCCCGCTGCACTTGCCCAGCGATTCAAAGGACCGTATCATTACATAAAAGGGAGGCCGCCATGGAAAAGACCGCAGGGACGTCCGCGCTGAAACGCGGGGAGAAATTCACCCTTGAACAATGGCGGTCGTGGCCTGAAAATGAACGCTGGGAATTGATCGGCGGCACCGCGTTCTCAATGAGTCCCGCGCCGAGGGTCCCGCACCAGGATTTTGCCGGAAGTTTTTATCGAAAAATCGGCAGCTTTCTGGATGACAAACCCTGCCGGCCATTCATGGCGCCCGTGGACGTTTTCCTGCCGGACGGAGTCGCCGATTCAGCGGACACGGTGGTCCAACCGGACGTCATGGTCGTCTGCGACCCGATAAAAATCGAGGATAACGGCATCCACGGCGCTCCCGACTTCATCGTGGAAGTGCTCTCCGAATCCACCGCCTATAGAGACTGGAACGATAAGAAAGCCCTCTATGAACGCGCCGGAGTAAAGGAATATTGGATCGTCAGTCCCGATACCGGGTCGGTCTTCCGGTATGTGCTTTCCGAAGGCCGCTACGGCCCCGTCACCGAAATCCTCCGCGGAGAAGCGGCCGAAAGCATCAGCTTTCAAGGCTTTTCCTGGACCGCCCCGCCCGATAAACGCTGAATCGATTTTCACCGGTTTCTTTGCCTCCGCCGATAAAGCGCCCTATACTCTTCCCATCATGCTGAGTCCTTCTGAAATTATGGAAAGAGCCTTCGAGTTTTCCCGCGAGCACGCGACGGCGCTGACGGCGGGGGCGGAGGGGAAGAAGAGGAAATGAAGGTACCAGAGAACGACTCTATTCCGGCTTTTGAGTGGGATCCTGTAAAAGCTCAGAAAAATCTCAACAAGCATGGTGTTGATTTTGCCAAGAGCGCTTACGTATTCGCCGATCCATTGAGCATCACAATTCACGACACTGAGCACTCAAATGACGAAAACCGATGGATCACCATGGGAAAAGTAAACGGTAAGGTGCTTGTGTTGGTCCATGTCTATCCGAATGACCCGCAAGACACTCCAATTCGAATAATCTCGGCAAGATTGGCGACACTTTACGAAATTCGCTATTATGAAGAGGGAGCCCAAAATGAAAGATGAATATGATTTTTCCAAAGGCGAACGCGGTAAATTCTATATTCCCGCCGATAAAATTCGCCTTCCGTATTATTTCGACCCTGAAGTCGAGCGACGGTTGCGCTTGCAAGCGGAACGAATGGGAAAAACTCCGACAGAACTGGCCGCAGCCATTCTGGAGAACGAACTTCGACTGATCGAGGCTTTGCATTAAATGTCGGCCAAACCCCAAAGCCTAAGGGAAGAAGGCTTGTCTACTTATGAAACGAGAATATGACTTTACCGGCGCGGAGCAGGGGAAATTCTACACGCCGAAAGAAAATCTCGTGGCCCCTTATTATCTAAAACCTCCTGGAAAGCATCGGATGAGCGATACTGACGGGACGGCTTGTCCGATTTGTAAGATGAACAAGTTACAAAAGATGTATACGAACGTGCGCAAAGCGCTTTTTCCGCAGGCCAGGAAGTCGCCATTTCAACATTCGCGGTAGCGTAGGACTAAAAGGAGTCTCCATGACCCAAACCCGTATACGTCACCAAGTTATTTTTTGTCTCAAATCCGGCAAGTCCGGTCCTCAAACCGAAAGATTCCTGGAAGACGGACGACGCATTTTACGAGAAATCCCCGGCGTAGAGAATTTTCAGGTGCTCCGCCAAACAAGCGTGAAGAACGACTACGATTTCGGCTTCTCCATGGATTTCGTCGATCAAGCCGCCTACGACGCTTACAGCGCCCACCCCAAGCACACGGCCTTCGTCACCGAACGCTGGAAAACCGAAGTATCGCGGTTCCTGGAGATCGACTTCCAGGAGATCTAGTCTTTTATAAGTGAGCGCCATATTCGCTTATACCCGAAAGGGCCCTGCCGACGTGACATACGGGGAGTTCGCTAGTCCTCGGACCAGTAGGTCCTGCGGATCCGCTCATCCCCGTATGTCCCTGGCGCGGGCCCTTTCGGGCCTTAGCAGGGAAGAGTCACTAACGAAAAGGCCATATTCTGAGCAGTAGATCTCCTGGATAAAAAGTAGGGGCATTGTCCCAGACGCAGCCCCCTTCTATAGCGTTGTAAACGGAAGCGCCTTCACCGGAAGGCCGGGCGCGCCAGTACAAAAGGGGTGCGAGCGCTTCCCGCAAGCCCGAAGGGCTGAGGACAAGCGAGCACCCCTTTTGTACGTCGGCAGCCCGGTATTTACCGGAGCTTCGCGCTTCCGTTTACAACAGCGCGTCCAAGTCGAACTCGGCGGCGGTGCATGGCATAGTCACGTTCCAGGCTTCCAGCAGCGCCGGGTGCAGTTCTCCGAACACGCCGATCTTCTCGCCCTTGAACATGATGGCCGCGGCGCGGCCGGGGATGAAGTGCGGGTCGGCCGCTTCTTCCACGGTGTATTCGCGGTTGAGGTAGTAGAAGATCGCCTGAAGGCGGCTGGAGACAGTGTTGAAGTTGGCGTCCGCCGAGGCGTCCAGGAAACCCAGGTGCTGGCGGGTGCGCACACCGTAGTTCTCGCGGTCGTCTAAGTACGCCACTTTTCCGACTTCGAAAATCCGGTGCGGGTAGACGGCATTGCCGGACACCGATTCGGACATCATGAGGCAGGGCAGCACCGAGTCGCGCACGTACTCGAAATTCTCGGACATGGGGTTGGAGATGCGGACGATCTTGGAACCGTCGCTGAGCATCTTGTCCACATAGTCTTTCTTCGAGCCCAGGTAGTTGTAGATCATTTCCTGAAATCCGAGGCCGATCAGGCTTTCCTTGGCCTTGCGGCTGAAGTAGGTGATAGGCGTCAGGCGGCCGATGGTGAAGTCGCGCGGCTGCATGGGCTTAAAGGACTTCATGGTGCGGCCGATCATGACGTCTTCCACGACGTCGGCGGCGTGGAGGAAGTCGTTGCGGTAAGGCGCCGGATAGACGCGGATGCCTTCCACGGCTTTTTCCGTCGCGGTTTCCTTGTCGGTCGCCTTCTGGGCCGTACAGTCCATCAGCTCAATGGCCTTGACGCACTCGTCGGCGGAGAGTTTTTCCCCGAGGAATTTTTCCACGCGCGCAAGCGAGCAGAAGGTCGATTCCTGGAAGTAGTAGGGGGTTGTGACCTTGCGGCCGAAGGGCGTGTCGTAGGCGTATTCCACTTCCACCGGCTCTATCGTGTAGCCCTGATCGGCGAAGTCGCAGGCCATGAGGTTGGCGGCCAGCGTCACCGACTGCTGGTCGGTGCCCGTAAGCTCGATGAAGAGGTCGGTATCGCCCACCTTGACCGCGCCGAGATCCGCCGAGTTGATGATGGGCGGATACGAAAGCACGGCATCCTTGACGTCCGTCAGCAGCGGATGAAGCTGCTCGTTCTCCAAAATAAAGGCGTATTCTTTGCCCTTCGGATGTTCCTTGAGAATTTCGCGGAGGGTCATCGGCCGATCCCACTGGAGCGGCACGAACTTCACGGAATCCGGGTCGACGGCTTTGTACTTGACCGGCCACTGGATGATGGCGATTCGGTACAGGCCCATGGACACCGAGCGGCGCTTCCGGCCGAAGTTCCAGCACACCTTTTCCTGGGTCTGGATCATGTCCTTGAGCGATTCGTCGGAAACGGCTTTTCCGGAGGCCACGAAACCCGCCAGGTAGGGGCGAACTTTTTGAACGCTCGCTTCGACCACGACTTTACGGGTCGCCTTCTTCACGGCGCCGGGCTTGGAGAAGAAATCGTAGGCGCTTTTCTTTCCGCCGCCGTGGACGCGGAGCTGACGCGCGCAGCCGGCGGTGGACCAGAGGTCGGGCCGGTTGGTATCGTTCAGCTCGATCTTGAGAATCCGCTCCCCTTCGGGGAGTTTTTTGTCGGAGTCTTCGTCCAATTCCGCCTTGGCGCAGGTGAGCGCTTCCTCAAAGACGTCGCGGTTAGGATAACGGCGGCCGACCAGGTCGTAAAACAGGTTCTCGTTGACTTCTATCTTGGGCATGTCTTATTTCCTTTAACCGGCCGCTTCAGCGGGCGGCCTCTTTGGCGCGGCGCAAGCGCACGTTCTCGATGTCGTTGCTGAACAGCTCGCGGAGGTCGTTCAGGCCCAGGGCCATGAGGGCCATGCGGTCGATGCCGATGCCCCAGGCGGCCACCGGCACGTCGATACCGAGGGCTTTGGTCACTTCCGGGCGGAAAATGCCCGAGCCGCCTAGCTCGAACCAGCCGAGCACCGGGTGCTTGATGTGCACTTCCACCGACGGTTCGGTGAACGGGAAGTAGCCGGGAACGTATTTGACTTCCTTGGCGCCCGCGACTTCAACCGCGAACATTTCCAGGAAGCCGAGCAGCGTTCGCAGGTTCACTTCCTCGCCGAGCACGATGCCTTCTGTCTGGTAAAAGTCGGACAGATGGGTCGCGTCGACCTTGTCGTACCGGAAACAGCGCGCGATGCCGAAGTATTTGCCGGGAATCTTGGCTTTGGGCAACTGGCGCGCCGAAAGAACCGTGCCTTGGCTGCGGAGGATCAGACGCTTGGTGAAATCGCGGTCAAAGCCGTAGTTCCAGCCGCGGCTGCCGGTGTCCCCGCCGTTCTCGTGCGCGGCGGCGACGTTCGAAAGCCAGGGTTCCTCTATCGATTTCGCCTTGGTCGGGGACGCCAGATGGTACACGTCGTGTATGTCCCGCGCGGAGTGAAACTGCGGCATGAACAGGGCGTCGGAGTTCCAGAACTCGGTCTCCACCAGGGAGCCGTCGAACTCCTCGAAGCCGAGGGACACGAGCTTGTCCTTTACGTCTTCCAGGAACTTGGCGTAGGGGTTGGACCGGCCGACGATGAGCCGGGTTCCGGGAACCTTCACGTTGTAGGCGCGGAACGCGGCGCCCTTCCACTCGCCGGACGCGAGCATTTCGGGGGTCAGCGTGCCGATCTCGTCGCCGGTTATGCCGGCGGCCTCAAGGGCGGCGGCGACGGAGTCGCGATCGGCGGTCAGGCCGTACACGACGGTCTCTCGCTCCACGATGCGGAAAGCCGCGTCGGCGGCGCCTCGCTTCTTGGCCACGCCGGCCATCGCGATCTTTTCCGCGTCGGAAAGGGCGCCTTCGTCCAGGAGTCCGCCTTCCGCCGCTGCGGCGCGTTCAAGGATTGAGCGAAGAACGGAAAGTTTGGCGGCGGGATGCGTCGGATCCGTAAGGTGCGCGGTCAGGTCCGCGGCGGCGGCAAGGGCGACGCGCTTACCCGCGTCCATCGCCAACAAGCCTATCTTGGAAAGCGCGCCGAAGGCGCTGCCGACGTCTTTATTCTCCACGCCGAGCGAGGAGGCGATTTCCGGCAGACTCAGCGAACCTTTGTCCTTGACCAGCGCGATCATACGTTCTTCGGGCGTCCCCTGCTCTTTCCAGAAGCGGCCGAGCTCGGTCAGCTCGTAGGAGACGCTCGATTCGCGGCGAAGCTCGCAGACGAGCGCCTTGCCGAGCAGCCAAGACAGGGCCTGATTACCGTTTCCGGCCTTGAAGTCGAGCTCCCGCTCGACCTTAACCACGGTAAGCTCCTCGCCTCGTTTATAATGGCGGATCACCCGCACTTCCAGCGGGTGAAGGTTCTTGACGATGCTTTGAATGTCCATTGATGTCCCTTTAAGCCGCGTTGAGAGCCACGACGCGAAGCGGCGGATCCGCTCTAGGCGGAGAAGCGTCGTGAGTTCCGGTTACCCGATGGGCCCTCGTCGGGGCGGCGATCAACGAGCGCCGAACCGAACCGCGAGGGCCCGCCTAAAGGACGTAAATGCAGAGAGGGCAAGGATGATCCGATACATGCACATAGTGATACCGCAGATGGACGTGTCTGTAAAGGCGCGCCGAACCGGTGTATTTTTTGCGATTTAGGAGTATAATGGATATTCTGGAGAAAAATTAAACTTGTTTCAATTTCCGCGTATCGTACGGCCTACAATTCGAACCCGACTCATAGCCATAGTCGCCGCGGCAATGATTCCGACTATCGCTCTCGTTGTCTACACCGGTTACGGGCTGCATGAAGCGGCTCTCAAGCTGGCCGGCGAGGAGGCAACCAGGACGGTCGAGGCCGTCGCGGCGCAACAAAGTCTCCTTATCAAGATGGCCGAACAAATGCTCCGAACGATGGCTGAATCGAACGAGGCGCGTACGGGAAACATGACGGAACTTTCCCGCTATATGGCAGCTCTCATCTTGAAAAACACTCTATACTCAACGATCAACGCGTTCGATGTTTCGGGCAAGCTCATTGCGGCGGGTATCTCCGTCGCGGACTACTCGGTTGCCGATCGGGATTATTTTAAATTTGCCGTCGAGAACAGCGGGGTCATCGTCGGTTCGATAATTGATAGTAGAAGCACCGGCCTACCGATCATCCCGGTGGCATTGCCGGTCTATAGCAACAACAATACGTTGCGCTTTGTCCTTGTTGTCGGGCTTCGCATCTCCGCTATCAACGACGCGTTCGCCAATTTCAGGCTACCTTCCGGCACGCTGCTTGAATTGGTGGACCGAAACGGGAAACTGATTGTCCGAATGCCCCAAGACTCGAAACACCCGATCGGCCGCGATGGCAGCCGCTTGGTTTTCGATCGCAATGTCGGTTTTGTACGCCCCGTGGTCATTGAAAAAGAGATTCGACTGGATACAAACTTCGAGCCGGCGTTCCGAGTTACGATGACGACCCGTACCGATCTCATCAATCATTTCGGCTATCCGTCAACCGTCCAACTCGCGCTGATCGCTGCTTTATCCGTCATGGCGTCGATCATTTTGGCTCATTACCTCTACTCCTTATCCATCGGGAAACGCATCGACGCGCTCATCTCTTTGGCTGAAAACATCGGAGGGCTGAACGACGGGGCGATAACTCACGACGGAAAAAATAAAAACGAACTTGCGATTTTGGAGCGTATTCTTAACGAATCGAAACGAGCAATCTCCGCCCACGAACTGGAACGTCAAATCGCGGCCGACGAGGTTTCCGCGTCGCTTCGTGAAAAAAACGCCCTAATCAAAGAAATCCACCATCGCGTGAAAAACAATTTTCAGATTATCTCAAGTCTCTTGAGCCTACAGGCTATGAACGTGGAAGACGACAGAATCCTTCACATGTTCGAAGAGAGCAGAAACCGTATTCAATCCATGGCCTTAATCCACGAACAACTCTATCAGACTGAAATCTTTTCCCGCATCGATTTCGGTGAATATGCTCGCGCCTTAGTCGATCAGGTGGCGTTGACCTATCATGAAATCGCGCCCGGAATAGTCGTCAAAGTCGTTTCCGGCACGGCGCCGTTGCCTATAGAGACCGCCGTACCGCTCGGCCTCATTTTAAATGAGCTGTTGTCCAACTGCTATAAACACGCTTTTCCCGAGCAACGATCCGGCTGCATCGCGATCCTTTTAGGGTCGGCGGGGGAACACGACGCGAAACTGATCATCACCGACAACGGTGTCGGCATGCCTTCCAATCCAAGCAACCGCCGCCCCGGCAGTCTCGGTTTAGATCTTGTTGATATGCTGGTATCGCAACTTAAAGGAACCCTAAGGATTGAAGCCGCGTTCCCCGGACTTGCCGCCGCGGGAGCCTTGTTCGAAATCACGATACCCTTGCCGCTTGACTCCCATTGGACAAATTCGGGATCGACACCCATACTCGAGCGTCCCGATACCTGAAAATCAAAAAAACCGCCCCGGAAACCTTGCGGCTCCAGGGCGAAATCACCTCTTTTTAATTTATCGGCGGGGCGCCGGACGGCGACCCGTTTGTAATTACTTCAGGTACAGATCTCTCGCGAAGTAATGCGTGTGCAGAAGCTCGTGGGCCTTGTGGCTGTTGGGTTCGCCGAGGAACTCTTTGTAGATCTGTGTGATGTAGGGGTTCTGGTGCGAACAGCGGTAGGTCGACTTCTCATCGTCGTGATAGAGGCCCTTGATGCGTTTGTTACGAATCTCGTCGGTGCAGCCGTAAGGCTGACCGCCACCGGCGATGCAACCTCCGCGGCAGGCCATGACTTCCACGAAATGGTAAGGGGTCTCTTTGCCGGCTTTCTTCGCCTCGCGGATCTTGTCCAGAACCGCGGCGATGTTGCCCATCTGGTGAGCGACGGCGATGCGGATCTTGGTACCGTCCATATCGACTTCCGCTTCCTTGACGCCTTCAAGACCGCGCGCGGGCATGAAGTTCACGTTCCCGAGTTCTTTCTTGGTCACCAGGAAGTAGGCGGAACGAACCGCCGCTTCCATGACGCCGCCTGTGGCGCCGAAAATCGTACCGGCGCCGGTATACGGGCCCATCGGGCTGTCGGCTTCCTCGTCGGGGAGGTTCATGATGTCGATACCGGCCTGCTTGATCATGCGGGCCAACTCGCGGGTTGTGATAGACACGTCGACATCCTGGAAGCCCGAAGACTTCATGTCGTCGTTACGACCGGTTTCCCACTTTTTGGCGGTGCAGGGCATGACGGAGACGGAGAAGATCTTGGACGGATCAATCCCCGCCTTCTTGGCCCAGTAAGTTTTGATCATGGCTCCCATCATCTGCTGCGGGGACTTGGCGGTAGAGAAGTTCGGGATCATATCCGCGTAGTATTTCTCCATATAGTCGACCCACGCGGGGCAGCAGGAAGTGATGAGAGGAATCTCGCCCTTGCCCTTGGTCAGGCGGTTCACGAGCTCGGTGCCTTCCTCAAGAATGGTGAGGTCGGCTGAGAAGTTCGTGTCGAACACTGTTTTGAAACCGAGGCGGCGTAGGGCAGCGTAGATCTTCTTGGTGATGACGGTTCCCGGCTCAAGGCCGAATTCCTCGCCGAGGGCGACGCGAACAGCGGGAGCTATCTGCACGACGGGGTGCGCATCGGCTTTCTGTATACCGTTCCACACATTCACCGTGTCGTCGTGCTCGTAGATGGCGCCGACCGGACAATGGGCGGCGCACTGGCCGCACTTGATGCACGGGCTGTCGCCGAGAGCCACGTCCGCGGCCGGCGCGATGCGTCCCTTCTCGCCGCGGCCGAGGAACTCGATGGCCCAGACATTCTGCACTTCCTGACAGACCTTCACGCAGCGTCCGCAGCGCACGCATTTCTGCGGGTTGAGGATGATCGACGGGTTGGAGGAGTCGATCGGAAGATCCTTGAGGAAACGTTCGAATGGCATCTCACGGATGCCGAACTCGGCGGACAAAGTCTGGAGTTCACAGCTGCCGTTTCGTGGACACTGGAGACAATCGTTCGGATGGTTGGAAAGGATCAGCTCGATCACCGTGCGGCGGACCGCGACGATTTCGGGATCATGAGTAATCACACTCATGTTCTCGGCTACCGGTGTGCAGCACGCGCGCACCATTTTGGGAGATCCCTCCATGCGGACAATACAAATACCGCACGCGGCCCAGGGCGCCAGATCGGGGCTATAGCAGAGGGTCGGGATCTTGACGTTGACCTTTTTAGCCGCGTTCAGGATGGTGGTCCCGTCCTCGACCTGTACGGCCCTACCGTTTATTTTCAGGTTTACCATAATATCTTACTCCTTACCTTCCGCCCTACTTCTTGAGGACGGCGCCGAATTTGCAGGTCTTGAAGCACTCGCCGCACTTGATGCACTTGGTCTGGTCGACGACATGCGGCTGGCGTTTTTCGCCGGCGATGCAGTTGACCGGGCATTTACGCGCGCACAGGCCGCAACCGATGCACTTGACCGGATCGATTTCAAAGCGAACCAAATGCTTGCACTTACCGGCGCGGCATTTGTGCTGCTCGATATGTTCAAGATATTCCTCGCGGAAGTTACGAACCGTAGAGAGAGTCGGGTTGGCCGCGGATCCTCCGAGCATGCAAAGCGAAGCTTTCGTCATCGCTTTACCAATCTGCTCCAGCTTGGGCAAATCCGACATTTCGCCCTTACCGTACGCGATCTTTTCCAGGATCGCGAGGATCTGGTGCGTGCCGATACGACAGGGGGAACACTTTCCGCAGGATTCGTCTACGCAGAACTCCATGTAGAAACGGGAGACGTCGACAACGCAGTCGTCCTCGTCCATGACGATAAGACCGCCGGAACCCATCATCGAACCGAGCGCCGTGAGGCTCTCGTAGTCGATCGGAGTGTCCAGGTTCTTCTCGGTCAGGATACCGCCCGACGGACCGCCGGTCTGGGCGCCCTTGAACTTCTTGCCGCCCTTGATGCCACCGCCGATGTCGAAAATGATCTCACGCAGCGTCGTGCCCATCGGAACTTCGACGAGACCGGAATTGTTAACCTTACCGGTAAGCGCGAAGACCTTGGTACCTTTGGACTTCTCGGTACCGATGGAAGCGAACCAAGCGCCGCCCTTGGTAAGAATAACGGGGATATTGGCCAGCGTCTCAACGTTGTTGATGACCGTCGGCTTCATCCAGAGGCCCTTGATAGCCGGGAACGGAGGCTTGGGAACGGGCATACCGCGCTTTCCCTGAAGGGATTGCAGAAGAGCGGTTTCCTCACCGCACACGAACGCGCCGGCGCCCAGGCGGATCTCGATGTCGAAATCGAAGCCGGAATTGAGGATATTCTTGCCGAGGAGTCCGTAGTCGCGAGCTTGCTGGAGTCCGACCTTGAGCCGCTCGATAGCCAAGGGGTACTCGGCGCGGATGTAGACGTAACCGGTGTTGGCGCCGATGGTCTTTCCGCAGATGATCATCGCTTCGATGACCGAATGGGGATCGCCTTCGACGGTGGACCGGTCCATGTACGCGCCCGGGTCGCCTTCGTCGGCGTTGCAGACTACGTATTTCTGGTCGTCAACAGCCTTGCGGGTCAGATCCCACTTCATCCAAGTGGGGAAACCGGCGCCTCCGCGGCCGCGGAGGCCGGAAATCTTGAGTTCGTTGAGAACCTCTTCTTCCTTCATGGAGAAGAGAACTTTTTCCAAGGCCTCGTAACCGGAACGCGCGATATACTCGTCGATGTTCTCCGGATTGATGACGCCGCAGTTGCGCAAAACGATGCGGAACTGTTTCTGGTAGAACTCGATATCTTCAACGGCGAGCTTACCCTTCATAGCCCCATCCTGCTTGTACAGGAGGCGCTTTACCTCGCGGCCTTTAATGATCTGCTCGGCGATGATATCCTTGGCGTCCTCGGGTCGAACCTCTACATAGAAGGAATCTTCCGGAAGGACTTTGACGATCGGGCCTTTTTCGCAGAAACCGAAACAGCCGGTCTTTACGATCTGGACCTGATCCTTGCATCCCTGTTTTTCCGCTTCGGAAATCAGGTTGCGGTAAATCTCGTCGCCTTTATTGGACTCGCAGCCGGTACCGCCGCAGACGAGGATATAGTGGTTATAAGCCATGAGCTTCCCCCTTACTTCGTGCCGACGATATCGGCGGCCGGCCTATCAATGATGAGGTTATCAAGGAGCTTGCGCCCGATAAGGTGCTTCTCCACGATCTCTTTTACGATCTTGGCGTCAACTTTGCCGTAGATCACCGTCGGCATCCCCGGAACGACCACTTCTACGGTCGGCTCGGAGTGGCACAAGCCCATGCAGCCGGTCTGGCGGACGAGCACATCGTCAACGAGCTTCTTCTCATCCAACGAGGAGAGGAAGGCATCGAGGGTCAATTTGGCGCCGGCGGCGATACCGCAGGTCCCCATACCGACGATCACCTGAATATTCTTGCCGTCGGAATCGCGTTTTCTCAGTTCGGTTTTCTTGGAATCACGGAGCTTACGCAGCTCCTCCAAGGTCATCTTCGCCATATCCGTTCTCCTTAACTTCGTTCGTTACGCTTCGTTCTCTTCTTCGTCTTCTTCCAAGGACCTGAGGTACTTATCCAGGAGCACCAAGGCTCCCGCGTCCTCCAGACCACCCAAGGCGTCCGCGAGTTCCGACTTTCGGACCTCGTACGCCGTCCGTCCGCGCTTTCCGTCGTAGTTTCGCCGAATTATGGTTTCGGTTGGACCTTCGAACAGAAACACCGTTCGGATCAGCCCCGGAACATCCCCTATCGGAGGCGCGTCCAGGTTCGTCAGATCGAAATTCGCCTCTACCGTCGTACCGGACCCTTTTTGGGTTCGGATATTCCAGCCGCCGCCCGTCTGGGAAGCGGTTTGGATCAGGAACGGTATGCCGAGCCCGACTCGCCGCCCCGGATGCTTTTTCCCATCCGTATGGAAGGGATCTTTCGCTTTCTCAAGTTCCTCTTCGGTCATCCCCTTCCCGTTGTCGGAAAAGCGGAACCGGAACTCGTTCTCCGTCTCTGTAAAATCCGCCTCTACGACGGACGCTCCGGACTCGGCGGCGTTCTGCGCGATATCTGCCGCTAGGTCGCAGAGAGTGAAATGCACCGCCGCTACCGGACCTTACGCTTGGCGGTACTTCGCGATGATGTCGGGAAGCTGATCGGCGGTGACTTTTCCGTACACGTCGTTGCCGATCGTGATGACGGGAGCCAAGCCGCAGCAGCCGACGCAGCGAACCGGATCGATGGAGAACTGACCATCCTCGGTTACCTCGCCTTCTTCAAGGCTGAGGATGGAGCGCGCTTCTTCGATCAAATCCTGGCCGCCCTTCAGATAGCAGGCAGTTCCCAGACAAACCGAGATCCTATGCTTACCGGGTTTGGTCGTCTTGAAAAAATGATAAAAAGTGACGACACCGTAGATGCGGGCAAGTGGGATGTTCGACATCCGCGACAGTTTTTCCGCTGCTTCACGCGGTATGTAAGTAAAGGTCTCTTGGATTTTGTGAAGCATCATGATCAAGCTGCCGGGCTTGTCCTTCCACTCGTCAATAAACGCGATGAGTTCCTTTGGAAACTCCATTTCGCGCTTGAGCGTTGCGCTCGCCGTTGCCATGGATTATACCCTCCAAATAATATAGATAAAAAAGTATCGTTTAAAAGACTTGCGTATTCTATAACTAATGAACGATTTAGGCAATATTCTTATCCGGTTTTTTTTGTATCTATATTTTTTTATCTAATTTCCAAAGAAAATTCTTCATCTCCAGAAGGCCTCTAAGCGGACCGGTTTTTCCAATGTTAAAAAATCGATCAAGGGGAACGTGAACTCCGCTTTTTCGCCTGATATAATCCCTCCGCGGGCGGAAACCGCCGGGCCGGGCAGCTTGAGGGAAAGCGTCACCTTCGATTCCCGTATTTCACGCGCGACGCCGTCTCCGTACACAGACGATACGAGCGCGAAGTATTCATCATTTCCAAGGTTCTCTCCGGTGGCGATCGGCGCCATCAAAGCCGATAGGTAATCTCCGATTTCAGGGGAAAGCGACGCGAGCACTTCGGGGGCAATCACGCGGTCAAGAGAAAACGATACGCTGCCACCCGAAGCGGTAATTTCAACTCGTATAAAACGAGAGGACAAAAAGCGATCGAACCGAGACACCGCAACGGTGCCCGAAAGGGATCGCGCATCAGGATTTCTAAGAGAAACCGACGAGACCGCCGGAGAGGCTTTCAGCGCTTTTGAAATAGAAACGGCATCCAAAACCAGGACTTTATTGCTTGAAGAAACACCGGCAAGATTAGAGATCAAGTTTGAGGTACGCGCACCGACGAAGGCGGAAAAGTCGGTTTGGGCGGAACCATCTCTGCCGACAACAATGTCATAACGGGCGGAACACGCAAAAAGAACAAATGAGGCGACTAGTACGAGAATACAAGCAGGATGACTAACACGCACGACAAAGACCCCTTCAAGATGAAAATGAGTATACCACCGCTTGATCATTTTTTAACTAAAAAGGAAAAGGTCGCAACCTTCTCACCATTTCCGGGTCTAATGCCCACATAAGCGGAATGGGTTTCCGCTCCCATCCTATACGCAAGGATATCAATATGAATGAACCCCTTACTCCCTGGACCTTCCTGGATGATTTCCGCGGAAAATTCTTTTTCGGCGAATGGCCCACATTTCCGGAGCTACTTTGCATCTCCGCGGCACGTTACCCGGATCGTCCCTGCCTGACGATTTACGACCCCGATCGCGTTTCGCTCAACTATGCTGAAGCGCTCACGAAAATCGAAGCGGTTTCCCGCAAACTCGCTGCCTCGGGTGTCAAAAAAGGCGATAAGATCGCGGTAACCGGGAAAAACACACCCGAGTGGGCGGTTGCGTACCTCGGAGTCCTGTTCACCGGCGCTATTGTCGTCCCCATCGATTATCAACTGAAACCAGAGGAGATTGACAATCTTTTGTCAGCCTCCGACGCGAAAATGCTGTTCGTGGATGAGGAAAAATACGACTACTATGTTTCCAAACCCGGAAAGCTAGAGTCGGTTTTCTCTCTGAAGAAGGGTCTCGGCGTCTACGTCTACGACCTGGACGGACCGGCAGCCAAAATCGACGCGGCCAAAGAAACAGACCTTGCCGCCATACTTTTTACGTCAGGCACGACCGGCATCCCCAAAGGGGTCATGCTCACCCACAAAAACTTTATTTCGGACTGCTTCCTGGCCCAATCCCACCTAAAACTCTCTCCGACGGACGTTTTCTACGCGCTCCTGCCCATCCATCACTCATACACGATGCTTGCCGTTTTCATCGAATCCCTTTCGGTGGGCGCCGAAATCGTCTTCGGGAAAAAAATGGTGACCAAAGCTATCCTCAAAGACCTCAAGGAAGCGCATATCACCATGTTCCTGGGCGTTCCTATGCTTTTCAATAAGTTGCTCGCGGGGATCATGCGCGGAATAAAAGAGAAGGGCCCCGTCGTCTACGGCCTCATCCGCGCGATGATGTCTATTTCCGGCTTCATCAAGAAAACCTTCAACGTCAATCCCGGCAAAAAAATGTTCCATACGGTGCTGGACAAGGCATCGCTCTCGACCATAAGAATCTGCATTTCGGGCGGCGGTCCGCTCGCTCCGGTCATATTCAAACAGTATAACCAGCTGGGCATCGATTTCATCCAAGGGTACGGACTGACCGAAACCTCCCCCATCCTCGCGCTCAATCCCAAGGAACACTACAAGGAAACGAGCGTCGGAAAAGTCCTGCCGCAGGTACAGATGAAAATACTCGATCCGGACGACCGCGGCGTCGGCGAAATTGTTTTAAAAGGGCCAATGGTCATGCAGGGCTACTACAATATGCCTGAAGAGACTAAAGAGGTATTCACCGATGACGGTTGGCTGAAAACCGGCGACCTGGGCTACCTGGACGATGAAAATTACCTGTATCTGACCGGTCGCGCTAAAAATATGATCGTCACTGAAGGTGGAAAAAACGTCTACCCCGAAGAAATCGAAAACGAGTTCCAACTTTACAACGAGATCGATCAGATTATGGTTCGCGGTTATATGGCGGACGAAAAAATGAAAGTCGAAGGGATCGAAGCGCTTGTGTTCCCGAACGCGGAAGCGTTCAAAACAGGCGACGTCCAGAAAACCAAAGAGGAAATCGCCGCCCGAGTAGAGATGATCGTCGCGGAAGTGAACCAACGGATGATGCCGTACCAGCGCATCGAGAAGGTCACCGTTCTGGACGAGGCGATGGAAATGACTACTACCAAAAAAATCAAACGGACGGTTAAGGCTTAAATCCCCCAACGCACCCTGACGCCGACGGACGCGCGGAAATTCGCCGCGACGTCCGCGCCGAAATCTTCGGCCTCGTCGGCGGCGGGTTCGTAGCGTTGCCAGACAGCCTCGCCGTAGACGGAGACGCGGGCGGCACCCGAGCGGAAACTGAACGGCATCCAGGTGACGCCGCCGGAAGCGAGCAAACCTCCCGAAGCCGCGTAGCTGCGCGAACCGCCGTTCCATTTCAACTCGGGATTACCCAGTACTAGGGCGGGTCCGACAAAAAACCGCAACGTATCCCCTACTCCGATCGATAAGGTCAAAGGCACTCTAAAGACGCCGAGAGCCGCGTCCCATTCGGGACGGAGTTCCAAGCCCGGCCTAAAACCGAACAGTTCGTATTCCGCGCCCAATTGAAAGGCCGCGCCGCGCAGATAAGATGAATCGGGGCCCTGGATACCCGTCGCGCCACCGGCAAAAGCGAGTAAAATACCGAGATAGTCGGCGGGCGGAACGATGCGTCCGGCTCCCGCGTACGCTCGGCGCCAATACGATTCGTTCAAGGAAGAGACTATGACGCCGGTCTTGGAACCGTCGGATGCGGAATGGATGAACTGGTTATCGCCCAGATAAATACCGACATGCGCCAGGGGACCCGTCGTATTGAAATATACAAGGTCGCCGCTCTGGAGAGAGAGGCGGTCCACCGGATCAGTCCAGGAACTCAATTGGCGTACGGTACGGGGAACACGCGCTCCGACGGCATCGCGCATACTCAAGAACACCAGACCGGAGCAATCGAGCCCGGATCGATCCAATCCTCCGAATCGATAGGGAACGCCTAGGTAGGCTTCCGCGGCGTCGGCTATTTTTTGGCGCGCCGCTTTCGGCTGCACGGTTGCCACCGGGGCACCGAAAAGGGAAAAGGACAAGGCCGTGAGCGCGACGGTCAAAAACGCGAATCGCAGTTTTACCATACATAGACCATAGCGCGCTTAGATTTGAGAGTCCAGAGAAACGGAGATCCATCGGGTCCAGTGCGGAGGAACATCGATCACCACGCAACCGGCGCGGTCGAACCGGCTTGCGTAGGAACCGTCCAGCAGGTCGCGCATCTCCCTACCCGCGAGTTCGCTCTCGCAAATCCGGAACGAGCGATGCGTCAGGCCCGCGTTCAGCGCAACTACAACGCGCTCCGATCCGTAGGCGCGGAGAAACGCCAAGCCTTCGCTTTCTGTAACGAGCGACCGGTAACTTCCTCTGCGTAGAGCGGCCGAACCGCGGCGCGCAGCGGAAAATCGACCTATAGCATTGACCAAATCCCCATTCCCCTTCGTTTCCAATTGATCCGGAATTATTTCGGGCCTCAGCGGACGGTCGTCGCCCGGACCTTTTTTGCCGACGATCGCGTATTCGCTCCCGTAATAGACGGAGGGGATTCCGGGCATGGAAAAAAGCAAAGCATACAGGGGATAAAGCCCCCTGTTGTCGCGAATAAGGGAAGCAACGCGATCCACATCGTGGTTGTCGGCGAACGAGTACAACGTCTTTCCCTTGACGAGGCCCCCTTCACCGAACAGGCGGTTGAGGGTCCAGGATATTTCATAATAGTTTTTGTCGTTATAGCTGGACCAGAGTCCTTTCCAGGCTTCGTAGTTCGTTACCGAGTCCAATCCCCCAAGCTCCAGGAGAGGATCATAGAGGTCTCCGTGCACGGCTTCGCCCAGCATGAAGAACGACGGACAAACCGACCTGCAGCGATCACCGAGTAAACGGATAAATCCGCGGTCCAGGCAATCGGCGGCGTCCAAACGCAAGCCCGAAATACCGAAGTCCTCTATCCAGGAGAGGGCGATACCGATCAGATATTCGCGAACCTCGGGATTGGCTGTATCGAGTTTTACCAAATCGTAATGTCCTTTCCAGCCCTCATAGGTGAAAGGCAACCCGCCCCGCCCCGGACCGACCCGCGAATACCCGGCAATCCAGCGCGCGTACGGGGAGGACGGTCCGCGCTCGGCGACATCCCGGACAAAAGGATGACGCCGCCCGACATGGTTGAAAACAGCGTCCGGCACTACGGAAATTCCGTTTTCACGAAGCAGGGAACACACCCGCTTGAGATCATCGTTGGACCCCAAACGCCTATCGACCGTCAAATAATCCACGGTATCGTAACCGTGCCGCTCGGACTCGAATACGGGACCCAAATACAAATATTCTGCCCCTATCCGCTTCATCGCGGGTATCCATTCACGGAGCCGGTCGATCCGAGGCTCCGGCCTCGATGTACCATCGTTTTCCTGGGGCGCGCCGAAAGCGCCAAGGGGATAGATGTGGTAAAAAACAGCGTCTTTCCATTCCGCCTGCATGAAAATCTCCTTCCTGGTGCGGTGGGATATACCTACCGGTAGGTATA
>Ga0172379_10003064_pt1 | contig 27561 bp, 28 predicted proteins | sample GrowelOW334metaG_FD_119756 | JGI IMG/M metagenome (GOLD analysis project Ga0172379, IMG submission 119756) | Groundwater microbial communities from an aquifer near a municipal landfill in Southern Ontario, Canada - Groundwater well OW334 metaG | ecosystem: Environmental > Aquatic > Deep...
CTTTCGTTTTTCCCCTTGACACTCTTTTCCACATAAATTATTTTTGATCCGTGTTTCTGCATCCCTATACAGAAACAATTCTATATTGTAGCCCGCTTTAGCATAGACCCCTAAAGCGGTTTTTATTTTAAATACTTTTTTCACGTTCTACTTTTCACTTGTCACTTGTTACTTTTGACTTACTTCTTATTTCTTAATACTTACCATTCCACAATAATGCAATTTTTCATCCCTTCTCTTTTTTCCCTTGACAATCTTTTTCCATCCAATTATATTGCACCCAATATTTCTGTAACCCTCACAGAAATAGATGTACTTAAAGTTCTTCCGCCTTAGGGCTCCCCTAAGGCGGCTTTATTTTAAATCATCCCTCCTCCAACGCAGAGCAACATTTATTTTTTTTAATTCTATATTTTCTATTCCCTTTTGTTTTTTTGCTTTTCTTCTGTCTACTGCCGACTGACCACTGCTTCAATCATCAATACTCCAATCCTTCCCACAGTCTCATCGTCTCAAAGTCTCATCCCGAGCGAAGTCGAGGGACTACTCCTTTCAGCCTACAGTCTTACAGCCTACAGCCTACTGCTCACCTCTTTCTCACAAACTCCCTCTCCAGCATTATTCTTATCTCCGCAATACTTTTTAATATTTCCTCCTTATGCTCATTCGCCTGCTCGTGGACTTTCTCAAATCTCTCCAAATAATTTTCCTTTATCTCCTTCGACTCATCCTCATTTTTTTTAATACGTGCAAAAATAATTTTCACGATCAACCCCACCATTCCGCTAACCGCCAGCGCTGCAACCGGAATCAAAACCTGATGAATTTGTCCAACATTCATTTTTACCTCATTTAACATTTGTCATTATTTTTTCTTTTTTTACTTCTTTGTTCATTATTCCTTGTTCGATATTCAATATTAATTTTTTCTTCAACCATTCTCAGCCGAAGGCTGATCAGCCTCTGGCTGAAATCTTGCAACCTTGTAATCTCTCACAGTCCCACCTTCCTACAGTCTAATAGTCTAATAACCTACAGCCTACCACCTACTTCCTCCCCTTCATCACCTCCCTCATATCCACCGTCGTTATCTCAAACGAAACATTACCATCCGACTTAAACTCATTCAAGAACTGAGTAGTAGAATCAACAATATCATCAAACTCCCCATTCGGGAATTCCTCCATCTCATTAATAAAAAAAGGAACCCATAGTTCACCTTCAGGTAATTCCACCTTCCCCGATTCAATCAAAGGCGTAACAGAAATAAACCGTGCGTACTTATCCTTATCGACTTTTATTTTCCTTATCGGTATCCGCGTTTCCCTTTCCAATTCTTGTATCAGACTTTGTCCCGATGCCTTATCCTCGATCAATACAACAGAAGGTTTAAATGTGAGAAACAATTCCGCAGCTTTTCTTTTCAACTCCGGAAATTCCATTCGCTCCCGGAAAAGATGAAGCAGCAAAAATTTATTTTTCGTTATTCCCCAAGTAGTACATACAGAAAAATCATTCTCCTCCTTAGTCTTAAACGCAGTATCCCACGACTGCACAATTCTTTCAATGCCGAGCGAAGTCGAGGGACCAACTTGATAAAACCGCCACCATTCATGTTTTATTATCTGCGCTTCATTCTCCTCAATAAACTTTCCGTAGATTTCCTGTTGTCTTAAGAACGGCGGTATTTCATTCTCGACTTCCCTTATCTCATTAGGATCAAGTAACACATTATCATAAGTCGAGTAATTAAAACTTTTCCAATTCTTTTGCTGTTTACCTTTCTCAAACAATTCATAAAATAAATGCCTCTCATTTTTCTTTGTAAATTTTCCTTTCGGTGTCCCGCCTATAATTACCTCAGCTTTATAATCGATCACCATCGGAAGAATAGTCTCAGTCCATAACCTTCTATTCTTTAAAATTATCCCCGCTTCATTTATTATAATGAGATTGTATCCTTGACCCTCAATATTCTCCGGTCTATCCGCAGAACGGAAATCGATATAACTCTCTTTTATTTTAAAAATGTTATCCTGTCTTTTATATTCATAAGCCAATTTGGTTTCTTTGATCACCGGCATAAAGTAACGCTCGTAATAACGATTAATATTTCCATAGATCGTATCAACCCATAATATTCTTTTATCACTAGGCGGTTCATAAGCTTTATGTATTGCATAGAAAGCCATCCCCTTAGTCAATCCAAACCGCCGCCCCTTCGCAATTATTTTAAATCGCGCTTTATCTGAAAATACCTCCCTTTGCTTTTCATGAAAATCAATATTTAACACAACGTTACTTACCATTTTCTTTCTGCCTTATTCCTCCCCTTTATTCAAAGGGGAGGTTAGCCTGCCCGTCCTCTGGCGGGGAGGGGTTTGCTTTCTACTTTCTACTAAAAAAAACTTCTTGCTTTTTTTTATTCCATCCATTAATTTTACATTCAAGATTCACTGTGCTTACCCCCCACAGTGAAAATTACCCTTTGCCCGGTCGCCCTCCACCGGGCATTTTTATTTTAAATCCCTCTCCTTCCTAAGGAGAGGGCAGGGTGAGGTTTTTTACTTTCCACTCCCGAGCGAAGTCGAGGGACTACTGCCTACTGCCCACTGAAGACTTCTTCCTGCAGTCTAATCACCTACAGCCTTTCCACCTACCACAAAATCATCCTCATTCAAATTATACTTCCTCTGAAAGTACTCCTTCTTAAACTCGATCCCCAGATTTTTAAGTTTAATATCCCGGTCAATACTCTCAGCTTCAACCGCCTCCTTCTTCGTTAACCTAAAGCGGATTGTTTTCTGTTCTCCATAATTTAATTTTGAATAAATCCGTAGCAGTTCATTCATCGAATTCTCAATTAGCTTTTTATCCTTCATCGCCACAGTAGTAGCTGTTTCCCTGTGGACTTGCGCAGCAGCGTACGATCCCATTCCCCTTATTTCCGTTGTCAATGTTTCTGTAAGGATTGCCTTCGATATTTCTTGATTATAAAACTCCGCTAAGTATTGATACAATTGTCCAATATCAAATTTGGGATGTTCTTTTAATTCTATTCCAACCGTATCAAGAAATATTGCGATGTTGTCCTTCACCATATTTTGCAGACCGGTTAATAAATCTGCTTTCTCTTTTTCCGTAGCTGTTGATGGATACCTCCCGATAAGAAAAGGCATCCCGTACCGTTCAACCATGATCTGCCAGAAGTCCAGACCGCTCCGCTTCAGTTGTACCGGCCAATAACATTTTGAAATTATTTTTTCGCCGTATGGATTCACATATTCTGCATTATGCTGAATGATCAAAAATTTATTTCGTGGTAATTCTTCACCGACACAAAACGTATAACCCGATTCATTTTTTTGCCTTAACCTTAATTGGTTTTCTTTATCGAAAATAAACCACTCCTGCGGTTTGGAATTTATTTGTCGTGGAAAAATTTCATTCCTCTTTATTCCCCAATTAATTTCAAGCACGGAAAATCCGTAGAGAACAGCGTCCAACATCTTCCCTATAATACCGTCAACATCAAGTTGTTGCATCCATTTTACAACTTTCTTTTCACTCTCCTTATTTCCCTCACAAGCAATTTCCCACCCCAACTGCTGCACCAATGATTTCCTCTGTTGCACTACAGCACTTAAATGAGGATCATTCAACAAATCGCGTAGTATCGAATAATCATAATTATTGTCCGCCAATATTTTATCAGGATCCGGTAAACTCGAATACAATTGAAACGTCGAATTAACCTTCTCCGCTTTCGCAAAATCCTTTTTCAACTCTTTAGTTATCTTTATTTCAAACGCTTTCATCTGAATTCCTTTCTACTTTCAACTTTCTACTTTCTACTTTTTACTTTTAACTCCCCCAGTCTCACAGTCCCAATGTCCCCAAGTCTTTTCGCTGACTGCTGATTGCCAACTGCCGATCGTCCTCTCAATCCTTCGTGTACAAATTTGAATTAATCATAATATTTACGGTCATCTGCTCTTTCCCCTTATCAAACATTCCCAAATACTTTCCCAGCATCTCCAGCGCTTTCAGTTTATCGGATGTCTTAATCTTTTCACCATCAGCATTAGCAAACGCGATCTTTTTTAATTCCTTCACAATATTCTCTATCTTTAACTCCATCCTTCTAACCGGCTTCTTAGACAGCTCTTCGATCAGCTTTTTAACCTTAACATTTCTTAACAATCTGGAAGCTTGCGCTTCCGCTGTTTTTTCGGAATATCCTACTCTTTGAGCGGCGTTTTTCCCGTTAAAATCCTTTAAATATTCCAAACAAAACCTTTTTTGTCTCTCATTCATTTCTTTTTATCTCTTTATTTTTAGTTTTAATCGTAAAAATAGGGTAATAATTTATCTATATGTTGAAATTAGTTAGTTTAAATTTGCATATATTAAAAATAATTCTTTTGTTTGCCAAAGATATTTTATTTATTTATAAAATAAGGTGCAAAAATAGATGGATTTTGAAATATTAAAAACCGGTTCGTTTACTAACTCCCAAGGAAAGGAAGTTAATTTCTCTCAGTCTGATCTTGAAAAGATTGCCTCTTCCTACGATCCAACAATTTCAGAAGCTCCTATCGTAATCGGTCACCCTAAATCAAATGATCCTGCTTATGGTTGGATAGATTCTCTCAATGTCAACGGCGATAAATTAATTGCTTCAGCTTCAAAGATTGTCCCGGAATTTCTTAATGCAGTTAAAGAAGGTTTGTTCAAGAAAAGATCAGTTTCTCTTAACCCCGATAATTCACTTCGTCACGTTGGCTTCCTTGGCGCAGCTCTCCCTGCAGTTAAAGGTTTAGCTGATTTACAATTCGAAGATTCGCGGGAAGAAAACATAATCGAGTTCTCATCTGTCGCCACGAACGAAGTCGAGGGGAGCGATGAAGAATTCCATCTTTCTGATGTTCTTTTGCAACTCACGAATCTCTCCGAAGAAGTGAATAAACTCACCAACGAATTTTACGAGTGGAAAGAACTCCGTATCAATCTTGATAGATCAGAAAGTAATGCAGAACCATCACTTGGAGTAGTTTATACTTTCTCTAGCAATTTTAAAGATCAGGTTGAACAAGCTTTTTCCGATGGCAAACTGACAGTCCCCATGAAAGAAAAATTACTTTCTCTCTTAACAATGGATTTTTCTGATGGCGCGGTTGAGAAATTCACTTTAGAAAATTTCCTTTCAGAATTTGTTTCATCTTTCCCTGTCATCATCAGCAAAGAAAATTTCGCAACTCCACCCGCAAAACAAGAGGATACAGTTCCCAAGCCTTTTGATTTCTCTGAATTTATTCTTGATGAAGATGCGGCTCAAGTTCATAAAAAAATTGTCGAAGTCGTTATGGATAAGAAAATTTCTTACCAGGACGCCGCCCAAATTGTTTTTAATTCTTAATCTGTAGGAGATAGAAATTTTGTTTCACTCATTCATTCAATCGCATTCAATCATGCAATCATGCAATCTTGCATTTTTTTAATCTTTAAATGAGGTATTTATGTCACTCGCAAACAAACGTATCGTCGACCCCGTCCTAACTTCGTTAGCTCGTGGTTTTTCCCAACCTAACCTTGTTGCTTCGCAACTTTTCCCTGATGTCTCTGTTGAAAAAGAAGGAGGAAAGGTTCCACTGTTCAACAAAGAAGCTTTTCGTATTTACAATACAGAAAGAGCTATTCGCGCTAACTCGAATGTCATTAATCCGGAAGGAATAAACACGGTTAGTTATTCACTTACAGAACATGACATTGCTTATCCAATGGATTACCGCGAAGTAAACGAAGATATCCGAAACTTAAAAGTTTACGCAACTCACGTAACAACAGAAACGATCAAGCTTCGTCTTGAAAAGAAAGTTGCTGACCTGGTTCAAAATCTTTCTTCCTTCCCTTCCGGCAATAAAGTTACTCTTGCTGCCGGTGATAAATTTAATAACTCCGCAAGTGACCCCGTTGCGATTTTTGAGACTGCAAAAGAAGCGGTCAGAAAGAAAATAGCAAAACGCCCGAATGTTGCTATTCTTGGTGCTTCGTCTTATTCGGCATTGAAAAATCACCCTGCGATTCTTGATAAAATCCGTTACACTCAACACGCCGTAATTACTCCTCAACTTTTATCGGCGCTGTTGGATATTCCTTTTCTGTTTGTTGGTGAAGCAGTTTATTCAGATGACGCAGACGTATTCAACGATGTCTGGTCCGATAATGTAGTTCTCGCTTATGTTCCGGTTAAATCTCCAAATGCAGAAAGAAGTTTATACGAACCCTCTTTCGGTTACACATTTAAAAAGAAAAATTTCCCCATCGTTGATGTTTATTCCGGTGAAGGAAACAAAGTTGAGTTCATTCGTAACACCGACATTTTCCAGCCCCTAATCGTTGGTTCCGATGCCGGTTACTTAATCAACGATACAAATTCGTAACAAATTAAAATTCCTCTCCTTAACAAGGAGAGGTTAGGTGAGGTTGTTTTATAATTCATTCAACCTTGCATTCATTCACACTTGCAATGTTGTAATCTTGAAATTTTGCAATCATATAACGAAGGATTTTTATGGAAGAACAAGAAACATATAACGCCCGCACACAGCCAAGTACTAAGAAAAAATATTACGAAGTAGTTGACTCCGATATTTTCTTGAATAAAAAATTAATTCCTGAAGGAACGGTAATCAATACTTTCGATGCTTCGCTATCAAATCATCTTCGCGAACTGTCGGAAGCTGAAATTGCTGAAACTCAAAACTTTTATTCAACGGTAAACAAACCCGATGCTGTTAAACGCGGCAAAGGCAGACCAAGAAAGGAAATTTAAAATGAGAACTTTCTATCCACCAGTTTACACAATAACTGCCGCAGAAGATTTGTCCAATTCAATAAATCGCTTTATTGGCTTTGACGGTAAAATCTGCGCTCCCGAAGCCAAGGCTCTTGGCATTTTGCTCGCGAATACTAATATGGGTGACCAAGCCCCTATAGCCATTACCGGAGTTGCTTTTGTGCTTACTGATTTTGACATTAATCGCGGCCAATTAGTAGAGTGTTCCGCTGATGGGAAAGCAAACTGTATTGAAGATGGTATCGCTAACGGCATCGCTATGGGCACTACTTCCGGTAACATTCCTAATCAAATGCTTAGGATTAGTCTTTACGGCCGCATCCCGGTTTTAGGTGATGTTAATATTTAATACCAAAATTTATTTAATTCTTATAAGGAAATAATAAAATGAAAACTGAACAAATAACCCTCACCACTTCAATCACTGCTACCGCTGATTTATCGGCGAGCAAAAACCTTTTCATCGGCTTTAACGGCGGTCTTTGCCCTGTTGATGATAAAGCCCTTGGTGTCTTAAATGATAATGTTGCACTTGGTGAACAAGCTCCAGTCGCCGTTTCTGGTATCGCCCTTGTTGTTTCTGGCGCTGCTATCGCTGTTGGTGATGCTGTTTCCACAGATGCCGCGAGTAAAGCAGTCCCTTTTGTTGCTGGTGAAATTAATGGCTATGCCTTAGATGAAGCAACCGCAGCAGATCAATTAATTCGTATTAAACTTGTTTAATAAAAAGGAGTAATTATAATGAGAACTTTTATTAATTATCTCCGCAATATTGGTGTAACCGACAACGAAGTAGCAACTTTAAAAAACTGTACTTCTGAAATTCAATCACAAATTAATTCCAAAGCATCCGCTTCTTCTATTTCTAATATTGACAACACAAGCGATGCAAATAAACCTGTTTCAACTGCGCAAGCAACAGCAATTGGTGCAAAAATACCAAAAGTTGCAGCACAAACTTTATACGTTGCCGGTATTGGTACTGTTGCTGAAAACTATGCAGAACTTGCCGCCGCTTACGCTTTGGCTAAAACTATGACACCCTACGGAAATGCTTTAGCAACCGGTAACAGAGTAACGATAGTTATCGCTCCCGGACTTTATAATGACGGTAGCACTTTAAATGTTGATACTCAATTTATTGATTTAGTTTCATTAACCGGAAAAGCGGATATAATTCTTAGTGGGATTAACGTAACTGCTAACGATGTTTACTTAAAAGGCATTAGTACCGGCACAGCAACGTTTACTATTGCAACCGCGCTCAATATGCTAAAATGTGAAAATTGCATTGGTTTGGGCATTTTATCGTTTAGAAGTGGAATAAATTTTGGTGGAACAGTTTCTGGAACTTTTATTAATTGCATTGGAGGTGATTATAGTTTCGGTGGTAGTTATACTTACCCTTTTGTGGTTTCTGGAACTTTTATTAATTGCATTGGAGGTATTAATGGTTTCGGTGGACAGGGTACGGTTTCTGGAACTTTTACTAATTGCATAGGCGGTGATAATTCTTTCGGCAACGACGCCGGCACTTTAATCGGTAAACTTTATTGGTGCAGATTAACGTCGGGTACTTTTCAAACTGTTTCCGGTGCCGGTCAAACAAGAATGTGTTTAGACGGTACAAATACTTTAAATAATCAAGGTTAATTTTTTCTTTTGCGTTCCCACGCATCCCTCACGTTTGCGGGTTGTTCGCTCCAAGTCAGCCCGCAAATTGTTAATTCTTGGAGCTTGTTCTTTTTCCCATTGTCTCATTGTCTCATAGTCTTATAGTCTCATTGTCTTCACTGTCGACTGATGACTGTTTTCCGTTCTCTTGTTTTTCGCATTAGTTCGTCATTCGATGTTCCTTGGTCATTATTCGTTATTTCTTTGTTCTTTGTCTCATTTTCTCTTTGTCCCAAAGTTTCACCGTCTTCTCTGCCAACTGCTGACTGATCCGCCGCGGCGGACTGCCTAAAGTTTCTTTGTTCTTTTTTTTCTGACCACTTCCGCCCGAGGCGAATCCGCCTTTGGCGGAGACTACAATTGACTGTTTCTCCTACAGCCTACAGCCTAACAGTCTATAGCCTATTGATAAAAACTTGAAATCTTATTTATGAATACATATTTCTCTTTTCCGCTATACCTGATAATCATTATCGGGTTCATTTTCGTGATCTTCGCTTCTCTTGCCGAATCCTTCGAGTACTATGAACGGTTTGTCACGCATGACCAGATCAAACAAAAATATTTTTCACAATATTGGCACTGGTTCCAACTCTTTGAACGCGCTTTTGCTATTCTCTTTGGTTTTTCACTTGCATTCTCCGATGCTCCCATTAAAATCGTTTTTTTTATTGCTTCCCTATTTTGGATCATCTACGACGGAGCAATTAATTACGCTAGAAACCAAAATATCTTTTTTCTCTCCGGTCAATCATCAAGTTACTTCGATCTCTTCGGGAATAAGTATCTGAAACTATTCTTCCTTTTCCTGAGCCTTTTTTGGCTTTCTTGGGAGTAGTATGCATAAATCTCATTTATTGCCAAACGTATTTATTCTAACAACATATGTAACTCTAATAATTAATTACAGTTATACTAAGATGTCTTCTAAAAAAAATATCCCTCCCATTGTCGTTTCATTTCTCCTCCCCTTTAGCAAAGGGGAGGCCGAGAGGGGTTCCCTTTCCACTTTTAACTTTCTACTTATCTGGAGCTAACTTCCTATGAACACTGAATTTACCAAAATCAAAATCGTAGATGACCGCATCCATCTTGAATGGCAAGTCAGAAGAAATGATGATTCGTTTGATACCTTCTCTCTCGACTCTAAAGACAAGCCTGCTCCCTCTTTTTCTCTTAAATTACTCGATTTTCGCTCGTTCGTTAACGACATTTGCGATCTTCGACTCAATGAAACCGAGCTCCACACCCTCGAAATACGCGGACTCTCACTTTCCTATTCCGGCGACAAGCACATTATGGGCACGACAATAACCGCATTAAAAGCTTTACCTGGTAGGAATGCTCCTCTTGTCGTTAATACTCCTCATTTAATTGAGGACTATTACTCTGATAATGGTGATCCAAAATGCTTGCTCCCTCAAGATTTAGTAACCCTAATCTACGAGATTCAATTCGAAGCGGAGCATTTCATAAAAGGTTTTCGTTTGCAACTTAATCTTTTTGACGTAAGAAATAATTAACTATGAGAAAATTCGGAATGCTTAGTTCTCCATTCAGTCATTCATTTTCATTCATCCATTCTCAGCAGAAGGCTAATCAGCCTCTGGCTGAAACCATGCATTCATTCGGAGGTATTTTTGCATAACCTACTCTTCCACTACAAAACCACCTTCTTCGGTCTTATCTCTCTTTTCATCGGTGGTTACATCGGTTTCGTAAACGGCGACTGGATTACCGCTTCCCCTCTCATCTCCTCCGGTATCGGTCTCTGCATTGCTTCAGACGGAGATCGTCCGGAGAATATCAAATGAAAACTAATTTAAGCTATTATAGCAGGCGCACAGATTCGCACCGGCATGATAAATTTAAGATGTTGCGGTTAAGTTATAACAACAGCATTGAAGGTTGGGCTGCTGAAGCTAAATTCTGGGCGCTCAATGATATTATCGCTGAATCTGAAATGTGTCTGCTCGACTTACAGCAGCCTCGTAATAAAGCGCGGGTTGCGGTGGAATTAAATTTCACCCTCCCGGAACTCGATCACTTTCTTTCTACTCTTGTTTCTCCCGATGTTGAATTACTTTTTCAACCTTCTCCCGGTATTTTTTCTACTAAAAAAGTTCTTGCTGCTCTTTCAATTGTTTTAGCCGGTAGAGATAAAGCAAGAGAACGGAAGAAAAAGAATTCATCAAAAGATGAGTTTTCAAATCAAAGTTCGCACGAACTCGTAGAAAGTTCTCCCGAACTTTTGGGAAGTTCACACGAATTAATTAAAAGTTCACCGGAAAATATCTCTAACATTTCTGTTTCGCCTGTGTCGCTAAATAGTTCACCCGAACTTTATGAAAGTTCGCCCGAACTAATTAAAAGTTCACACGGAAAAAATATCTCTTCTACTCAAATTTTAGCCGATGAGCTTAAAAATAACCTTACGGAAAGAGTAAATCCAGTTCAAGAAACCGATTTAACTCCCGATTTTTCAACCTCAATTTGCAGTTCGCCCGAACCTTGCGAAAGTTCACCCGAACTTTTTCAAAGTTCGCCCGAACAAAACAACAAAGTAAAAGTAAAAGAAGTAAATGTAAAAGAAAGTAAATTTTTAAAAAGTAAAATAAACGTAAAAGTAAAAGTAAATCACTTTGAAGAATCTAGGTATTTACATCCTCCGTCACCCATCATCCATCAAAAATCTCCGCCACCCCCTTTTTACGTATTTGAAAATTTCTTTACCGATGCTTACGATTTTACTGATTTACGTTTACTCAAATCAAAAATCCCGGAGATTTTCAGCAAAATTTGTTCGCTTACGTTAACTACATCCGAAGTCTCACGGGTTTATAACATCCTCCTGCGAGCCGCTGCATTGGATATGGTTTTCAAAGCCAGAACTATGGTTGAGATGTTCAATGATTATTTAACCTTGCCTCCGGAGAAACGTAATATCCCCTATCTCTGCTCTCGTTTAGCCGGGAAGATCGATGATGCGCTGATCCTTTTCCGCGAAAAACAATCCGCAGCGCTGAAAGAAAATGAGAGATCTGAAACTCAGTTTTTCCTTTCCAATCCGGATGAAGATAATTCTATTCGCGGTATTATTAATTCACTCACAAAAGAAAAAACTTTTTCTTTAACCACCGACAGCTCATGATTTCTCCATTAACCAATCTTTTTGTTATCCACAAATATTATTTAACAAGGAAACCATTATGAGTAATTTAACTTCATGTAAAGCTTGTGCTGAACAGATCATTTTTCTTAAAACAAAAAATAATAAAACGATCCCGGTCAATTTTTCGTCTGTCTCTTCGGTAGAAAAAGAATTTGCTGCGATCGGAAAAGAATTTCCGTTTGTATATGGCAGACATATTTCCCACTTCGCAACCTGTACCGATTCAGATAAATTTAGAAAGTCCTCAAAGTCCTTCTTTCCACTTTCAACTTGCTACTTTTCACTTACTTCCATCAACTAACTCGAGGTTAAAATGTTTTCCGATTTATTATTCGAACACGAAATAATTAATTTTTCTTCAGCGGAAGTGTTACACGGAAATGCACTTGAAAATATCCCCGCAGCTCTATACCCCAACATCTTCCCCACTCTTCAAGTTCTGCAGAAGATCCGCACCGCTATTCAAACACCGGTGATAATTAATTCAACCTACCGGACAAAAGAACATAATTTGGCTGTTGGAGGAAAACCAAATTCCCTACATCTTGTTTTCAATGCTATTGATTTTAATGTCCCGGCTTTTTCACATTATGAATTGGTCCATCTCCATTCACAAATTTTAGCCCGTAAATTCGCTCATCTCTGCTTCTTTAATGAGCAGCCAATCATGCTCACCCCCAATCTCATGGGCATCGGTCTCTATAAAACCTTCATCCACATAGATACTCGCGGACTCCTCCACCGTCCTTCTCCAGCTCTTTGGTTAGGATAAAACAAAAAAGCCCTCCCTTTTTTTAAAAAGGGGAGGGTTTGCCTACCCGCCTCTGGCTGGGGGTGGGGGTTCACTCATAATTCTTTTATGCTTATATCATTCACCCTTCCAAATGAACCTTACTCGTTAGTCTTTCTCTGGCTATTTGGCAATTTTAATATTTTAGTATCTGGCCTTACACCACTACTAATCACAATACTCCTTTATCCAATCATATGCCTTGCTATCACCGAGTTTGCCTGCTTTATTCCAATCCAAATATGCGCCATTGTTATCACCAAGTAAATGTTTAGAAAGTCCACGACATAAATAGGCATCAGTAAGTTTAGGATTTATTCTAAGCGCTTTTGTACAATCTTTGATAGCATCCTTGTATTTTTTAACTTTAATTTTAACACGACCTCGTGCACAAAAAACCTCAGCGTCATTAGGGTAAATCTCTATTGCTTTGGTAAAATCTTGAATAGCTCCCTCATACTTCGAAAGTTTAACTTTAGCATTTCCGCGATTATAATAAACATTAGTCTTATTAGGATTAATCTCTATTGCCTTTGTAAAATCTTGAACTGCTCCATTGTAGTTTTTTAAGCTAAATTTGGCACTACCACGATTATTATAAGCCTCAGTCTCATTTGGATTAATTTCGATTGCTTTGGAAAAATCTTGGATGGCCCCTCTGCGATCCGAAAGGTAATATTTAACAGTTCCACGTTTATAATATGCCTTAGCAAAATTAGGGTCAAGCTCTATCGCTTTGTCATAATCTTGAAGGGCACTGTTGTAAATTGCCAGATTACGTTTCGCATTACCACGAAAATGGTAAGCCTCAGCATCATTAGGATTGATCCTTATTGCGTTTGTAAAATCTTGGATAGCTCCTTCATAAACTGAAAGTTCAAATTTAGCAATTCCACGGTTATAATAAGCCTTAGCATTATTTGGTTTAAGTTCAATTGCTTTGTTAAAATCTTGAATTGCTCCCGTATAGTCCGAGAGTTCAAATTTAGCAGTTCCACGATTATAATAAATATTAGTATCATTTGGTTTAAGCTCTATTGCTTTGTTAAAATCTTGGATAGCTCCTTCGAAGTCTGAAAGATAATATCTTGCATTACCACGTTTATAATATGCCTTAGCAAAATTAGGGTCAAGCTCTATCGCTTTACCATAATCTTGGATGGCTCCGTTGCAGTCTTCCAGATTACGTTTCGCATTACCGCGAACATGATAAGCCTTTACCGAATTCGGATCAATCTGTATGGCTTTGTTATAATCCTTTATAGCTCCGGAGTAATCTTCCTTCTCATATTTAGCATTGCCACTCTTTACAAGCTCTTCGGCTTTATTTTGTTTTCTCATACCATTATTCAGTAAAATTTTTTTTATATCTCAATTAATTGTATCTCCTATTACAGAAACATAGCTTAACCAATCAATCAAAAATGCCTCCATTTTTTCTAATACTTCGTCACTTGCATTCTCCGTAGTTACTGAGAACCTGACTTTATTAAAAAAACCATTATCGCTTCTTAAAAACAGAAACGAAAGTTCATTTTCGGTATCCCCATCTTAAAAACATCGATCGTAATTAAAAACGGCACTTAGAAATTTCGGTTCTTTTTCATTTTCAAAATAATAAGGTTCATTTACAAGTAGTTTTACATTTTGCAAACGCTTTACAGTTTCCATATCATAAATTACATTTATGCAATTCTCAAATTCAGATAACATTATTGAATCTTCGAGATTGTCCGGTACGGCTAACCCAGAATTATAAATGGTTAATGTAAAAAATCCATTATGTTCTCCTTCATATCTGAGTTGGACGTCACCCTCTTCATATTTTTCTACAAAATCAAAAAAATAATCCCCAATTTTTTCTGGTATGTTTTTTTGCACAGAAAGTTTTCGTATAAGATTCTCTGTCATAATTTATAACCTTAGCTATTTTCTTTCAATGTTTTTCTACAATGAATAACCACTGACCTTCACACCTAACTTAATTTGTATCTGTCCTGACCAAACTCTTATCCCCACGGCCATTCGTAGTATGCCATCTCCAGCTTTTTGGCAAAGTGACCTTCTGCCTTTTACATACCAGTATTTAAGTTAATCCCAATTTTCCTTTACCGACATGAAGATGAAAGATAATTAGCTCCGGTATCGTTTTCGCTTCTTGGCACAACTAATCCTTGAGACAACGAACACTATAACCGTTTGATGTACTACCACCGAAACCGATTTGACTATCACTATTGTATAGTTGAAAGTCGTGCTTGACACTAGCAACGTTAATCCATTCTGAAGAGCTCCAAAAGTTAGTGTTGATTCCTAAACCTCTGAAGGTACCGTCATAATCGCTGCTACCTGCTAAAAGTGCAGAAAATCCGCTTGTGTTTGTTCCAACTCCGTTCCCACTACCTTGTCCTACTGCTTTTAACGCGTTAGAATTATTGCTTACAGCTACTGCTAATGTTTCAAACTCTGTATACGTAGGTATGTGCCAACCGTTTGGACAAATACCTCTAGTTCCTTCCGTTGTACTATATTGCATTATCTCATTCCACTGATATAAACCACCATAAGTACTGCAATTATTTGGATTATCATTATAACAATATTTTTCTATATTATTATTCTCTGTCTGATCTTCACTGCTGTTTATTCTTGTCCCAACATTAAGGTTTTCTTTCAACCAGCACTGATAAGCAATTTCCACAGTATTGTATGTTTGCCCTGAATAACCTACACTTATAATTCCCTGACATGGTGTTGCGTCTGTAATTGTAAACGACCAAATAGTTGACCAGTTTGATATCCCAGTTGTCCCTTCTGCATATACTCGCCAATAATATTTAGTTGAATTTTTTAAGCCTATTACCTGCTTGCTTGTCCCTACAATTTGATACTGATTATAAACATAATCGGCAAACACACTACTTGTTGATACCTGCAATCCATACCTTGAGGCACCGTTCACTGAATTCCAACTAAATGTTGGAGATGTTGAATTAATCGTTGCCGCATTTGATGGAGAAGTTAAAACAGGTGGATTCAATGGATATGTTTCAGTCGTGAATTTCCATACAGGTCCATTTGTTATATTATTATTGTTTGCATATTCAGCACAAACTTGCCAATAATATGTTGTGTTTTCTGATAAAGTAGAAATATAATAACTCGTAGTAGTTTGTAACGATGAAATTTTAGTAGTAGGTGGATTACTTTTTCCCAAATAAACATCGTAATAAATTTGTTCGTTAGCAGGGTTGGTAATACTCCAGGCTAGATTTACTTCTACGGGCTGATTTATTGCATTGTTATCCGGATTTATAACATCTATTTGGCTTAAATTAATTAAGTAATGGTCAGGTAAAAAGAGTTCTTCATCTTTACAACCTAAGCAGAATAATAAACTAATAGCAAAAGTTAAAAGGATAATGCAATTTTTTATCATATAGTTTTGTTTGAATATATTTAGAATCGTCTACTCTTTACTTATACCACAATTCATAATTATTAGAATTTTTCATAATTTTAAATAAATGTCAAATGAAAGCTATTCAACCTCGAATCGCATATTTTGCTCAACCTTTTAAGTACTTTATTCAGTTTATTCACTTTATTGTTCACCACAATCCACCATCACGAAAAAACACACTCTGAAATATGCCTTCTATATTTTTCTCGCTTATTGGTACAACTAATCCTTTAGGCACCGAATACTATAACCGTGGTCCTTGGAGTAATTGGCCATGTAGACATCACTATCATTGAACCACAAGTACAAGTTGTAGACGTTCGTTGCATAACCCTCTGTAGAACTCCAAAAGAAAGTGTAATATCCTAAATGGTCGAAGATACCATTGTAGTTGCGGCTACCCGCCAGCAAGGCAGAGAAGCCACTTGTGTTCGTACCTACTCCATTTCCGGTTCCTTGGTCTTCTCTTTTTAATTTGTTTCCATCATGGCCAACTGCATCCAATAATATTATGAACTCATCATAAGTGGGAATATGCCAACCAACGGGGCATATACCTTGCGCTCTAGGGGTGGTGCTGTATGCCATCGCTTCATTCCAATCATACAACCCACCATAAGTTGCACAATTAGCTTCATTATTATTATAACAGTACTTTTCTATTGTTCCATTGTTACTTGGGTTTACACTACCATTTATTCTTGTGCCAACATTAAGGTTTTCTTTCAACCAGCACTGATAAGCAGTTTCCACAGTATTGTATGTTTGACCTGAATAACTTATGCTTGTAATTCCCTGACATGGCGTTGTTGCTATCAGAAGAATACTCGAGTACTCCTCTGGCGGATTAAGTTCATCGCACCCGGTAAACAAAATTAAACCGGAGAGAAAAAGTAATATGACAATATTATATGTGTTTTTTTCCATATAATAAAAATATAAAAGATTATCCTTGGTGTTTAAAAAAGAGTTCATAATTTTACCTAACAGTTAAGAATTGACTTAAGGGGTCATTCGTTACACTGCTGCCATCTCTAACGCTTCGTACAGCTGTCAGTCATTTTTTAAGTACTAATCAGTTCTCCAATCTGTCCGTTGATGAATAGTCTATTCTAATTTATAATAAAAGAAATTACTAAAGATCAACTTTATTCTAAATATCGAGTCTAACTCTTCACACGATTGTATGTCAATTCCATCTTTTTGGTTTTAGAATTCATTAAATAGCCCTTAAAAATGGAAATATAGATGCAACCCATTTTCAAACGCATCATTCTTAAAAAAATTCGTATAGCCAAGAGTAATTGAAGCTCTGTCACCATAACGATATACAATATTGAAAAAAAGAGCCGGTTCGGTATGCTGTATACCACCACCAAGATGCTTGATTAATTCGCTTTCCCATCCTCCAGTCTCTACCGAAAGAGACGCTCTATGCACCATTACTCCAATAAATGGGAAAATTCTTTCACTAATTACAAATGGACAAAATCCCATCTTGGCCGTTATTATATAAAGTCTGAATATTTCTTTACCAGGATCACTTGTAAATTCCTCAGAGCCTTCTATATCTTCTGCTTTGATGGGTGAATCATAACATATATCAGCTTCAAAAAGAAATGGAAGGTAAGTGAAATTTAATCCGGCACCTATAAGAAAATCATTTTTAACAGATTTGTAAATGGGATACTTGGCTGCTGTCGACAATAAACTTGGATTTATTGTTTGTAAATTTGCAGAAAAAAATAAGTGAGCGCGTGATATTATTTGATTTAATCTTTCATTTCCAAAAGCCGTAAACCTAAAAAATCTACCTTCTGTTTTAATAATATTTATCTCTACAGTTTTAACCTCGGCATCTAAATAAAAGGATTGTTCATAGCTATCATACCCGTCCAAATCGCCCTCAATTTTATAATCACCCGGTGGAAGTTCAAAACTCCTAGTGATAGGTAGTATGCCTTTATATTCTCCGTTTAGCGTGATTCTTACTGAATTCATTCCAACAATATTTAACAGTCCATTTTTCTTTAATTTTATTGATTCTCGAAATGCTTCATCTTTAATAATTACAAAGCTTTTTTTTTCTTTTCTGTATTTATCCTTCTGGATTTCTAGAGTGTATTCCCCAGCATCAATTTCTTTAAGCAAAGGTGTTTCCCCGATATTTTTCCCATTTAAATATACAGTTGCTCCGGTAGGTACACTGTTTATATCCAGTGCCCCTTTGTAAGGTTCTAATTTAATTCTTCTATCAATCACCATTGGGTCATATAAACCTCTCACTTCAACGGTCTCAATATAATCTTTGAAATATTTCCTTTTTACTGTTATAATATGTTGGCCTTCCGCCATCTGAATAGGATCATTGTTTTTATAACTTACCGCATCAATAAATAGTTCATTAGCAGGGTTTGTATCCAATTTAAATATTCCAAACTTTGCTCTAAGTTTAACACTTAATCTTTCTTCTTTATTTTTTACTACAGTTATGATAGTATCTATGTTATAGTAACCTTCTTTTTCTAAAAGTATTTTGTAGGGTTCAGCAGTAACTCTTGAAAAATGATATGGAGTTCTCTCGTTGAAATCTGGTCTCCCATGTATAGTTATTTTAGCTCCTTCAGGGACTGAAGTTAAATAAAACTCCCCTAAATCCGTAATGAGTCTAGATGTTTTTTCAAAAATGCTGTACACAACTGCTCTTTTCGGTACTAAATCTGTAACCGTAATCCTTAAAGGCTCATATCCCTTTGATTCAACATTAAGAAGAACTGTCTTTTCATCCACTTTAACATATAATCTATATTCAAAGGAAGACTCAGTTTTCTTTTTTTCAACTTCATTTGCACCTGTAAATCTATCTTGATCAGGGAATGTTAACTCTAAAGGAGAATACACCAGAATAAGTGGGAGATTATTTCTTGTATTTAGTTTTTCATCTCTTGGTTTATAGTCCAATTCTTTAATTTGAGCAAATATATTAGAAATTAGACCATAAGAAATAATAAATGCAATTATAATAAATATTTTGTTTTTCATAAATCTATATTTGAATAATGAATACAAAGATTAATTCTTTAACTTCAGGAACCGTCACATGTATTATTTATCTTACTACATCAAAACTATTAAGTCCAAAAATTCCTTCTTTTGTTTGCTCTGCCCCCTCAGGCTGCCAGGTTCTAACATGAATAGTTGGGTTATTTTCGTCTTTAAAGTCAATCATAAGAAATAAATATCCAACATCTTTATACCCGGAAGTATTCCATAACTGCTTGAGATTAACTCCATATAGGTCGGGGTATTTAAGATCTTTTACAATTTTAATTTCATCAAAAACAATATTTACATATTTGTTATATTTAAATATTCGGTTTTTTAATGTCTCTATATATTCTTTTTTTGTTTGAGTTTGATATACTACTCGTATTTTCCCCAATTGATTCATTATGTCACTATGCTCTGATTTTATTATAGTGCCGGTAATTATTAGTGCATCATTACTGTATACTTTTTTCAGGAAGTCAATATCTTTTCTATTATAAGCTGTCCTTAAATTTTCAATAAACTCAAGAATGAATTCTCTTCTACTTATTTCACTAACAGTGGCACCCTCATTTTTTAATCTCTCATAATTATTTGATTGAAGTGAATAGCATATATTTTCGATTTTTCCAGTACTATTAAAAGTGAGACATATTTCGTAGTTGTCACTAGTATTATTTACCTCCTTTGATTTAGCTTCATTCTCACTAAAAACATCCTTAATAAAAACCGGTATATTGCGTATCTGATATTTTTTCTCTCTCTTCATCTGTAGAACTCTCTCAATTATTTGAGTCTCAGTGCATCTCAGTGGACTCGTTTCCCAAAGTGAATTAAGAATCTCCTTAGCTTTATCAGTCATTACATCGTTTCTTATTTCTGGTTTCCTATTCTGAAAAAAAGCCTCATTGATACCAGTTAATAATTCTGTAGCATTCCTCTGCATTTTATTAAGCAATACCTCATCAGATAAATCAGTTAACTTAACAACTGTTTTGAATCCATCTTGAGAATATGAGCTAGGACAGTAGAGTAGTAGAAAAAGACAACAGCCTAATATTATTTTACGATATACATTATCCATATTGCTACCATATCCTTAAATGTTGTTTGAAAATCTGTAACTATATTTTTTGTTAAATAATTATAAATAGCTTTATCCTTATGAACTAAATAAGCCTCCATTGTATTAACATCTGGATTCAATATTAAAATATCACATTTTTCAGGATCTGAAAAAGATTCTTTTTTTCCATATACAAGCTTTCCATTTCTTTTGTATTCATTCAGTAATGCAAGTAACTCATTGTTATCCTTTATTTCTCCTAATTTTTCGGTGACCATTTGATTGTAGCTATAATTCACACTTTCATCAGGCATGGTAGTTTTAGTTTTTCCCTCTTCTTTATATTTGTCAGTGGGTTTGTTCTCTTCCTTTTTTGATAACTCAATTCTATAATTCATGCTTTCGTTTTTCGGCTTCATCCTGCCCTTGTTGACAGTACTATCCAGCGACTCATTTTGCAAAATATTATTAGAGATGTTTATCTTCTCTTCCTTGATCTTATCTGTTGGGATCACTTCAATATAACCCATCTCTCTCAGTGTTTTCAATTGTTTTGTAACATTTGTCTTTTCGATAAAAGCTGTCACTCTAAATATTGAACCTCTCTTAAAAATAAGATACTCAATTCCTTCTAACTTAATAGATTTTAGATTGCTAATATTTCCATTGGAATTAAAATCATTAATTATTCTAATAATAAGATTTTCTTTCGCTAAAGTTTTCGCATCTTCTTCAGTATTAGCTTTCTCTTCTTCCCAATAATACTCGCCAGAGAGTTTGACTTTTTCTTCCTCCACCGGGTTACTCAATTGTTGCGCATTAATTCTTGAATAAAAAAGGGTAATTAAGAATAAAACAAATAAAGAAGTTTTGACAACATTGCTTTTCATTTAATAAGCACCTTATATTGTGTTTTTTGAGGTATATATTCCCCAAAGAGATTATCTATATTATTGGTTGGTATATTAGTCCGGAGCCCTATTGTTATAGTTTTATTTCTATCAAATAATGTATTCTTATCAACATCAATAACCATCATATGGATAACATTCAATTTGTTGTTGAGAATTATTACAATTGTTTTTAACCCATTCTCCGTTTTTTTTTCAATCCCCGTATAAAGTGTGCAATATTTTTTAAAGTACTCCATTAAGTCACAAAAATTCATCGTATAGTTTACTTGTTCATTACCATATATGTTATGATTTATATTTGCTCGTAAGTCATCGTTAAGCATAGGGAATTGAATTAAATTACATATACTTTCTTCAAAGTATCGCGGCTCAAAAACATAGTGTAATACCCCCTCTTGCATCTTTAGGTATAAACTATTGTTGATCTCTTTAATGACAAAGCTATCATTCTTCAAATAATAAATACTATCATTTTGAATAAGATCAGATATCAAAATATTGTTTGTTAAAGGTTTCTCTTTCCGCACTTGCTCAATATCAGAATGAATATTTTCAAGCTGCTCTATAATCTCTTCATCCAATTCCTTTTTATCCATCCCCCTAACTAATGTATTAGTTGCTGGAAAAGAAAACTTAACAGATTCATCACTAACATTATTCCAACTGATCTTATAACGCAAACTATCTCTTTTCAACTTGAAATCGCATTTACTATTCATTATTGAATAGACTTTCTGCAGCATTTTCTTACTATTGACTGAATTATTATTTAACAGTATTTCAAGATTATTTTCATGCAACTTTTGAATCAAAGAGTTATCATCGTGGATCAATAAAAGTTCAAGTGTTTTTCTTTCAATGAAACGAGAAATATCTTCTGATTCGAAAAGAGGTCTAATTGTAGAGTCAATAATTGCTATGCCTATATCTTCAATCCTGTTGCCATTTAGATAATAATTTAAATTGACGTAATGAGAATTAATTATCCTATTCGTTCTAAGGGCATATGTATTTCTAGATAAAGAGTCATTGGGGTAATACCTGCAATCGGAAGGAAGAATTTCAAATAAATTTTCTAAATACTTTGATGCAAAAGTTATCTGCCCTTCAGATTCAATGCTTAAAAATAATCCTATTATCAGATATAAAATTATTTTTACCATAAATTTTAATTTTTTTATTGCCCAATGATAATAGTTTCTTTAAACTTTCCATTATGTTCGTAAAGTTTCCCGGCACTAAAACTACCTTCATTCCAACTTCCTTTTAAAACATCACCTGCGTCGGCAAATCTTTGATTCAAACCTTTCGCGGAGATAATATGTCTTGTAGCAAAATAATACGTACCTACACCATGCATCAATCCATTTTTTTGTTCTCCGACATATTTGTCACCATTTGGAAACACTATAGTTCCCAGCCCTGGAGGTGGAGGTGGAGGTTTGGGCCCAACCCCCAACTGATTAATCTTTTCTTTCAAATCAGTAAGTTTCTTATCTAATTTCAATATTTCATCATCTAAATATTTTTTTTGTTTCTCCCGTTCATTGGTTTCCAACTGTTTAATCAAGCCATCAGCTATTTTAATCAGATCATCACATTTTGCAATCAAAGCATCATAACCTTTTTGAGTAACAATTTTATTACCTACAGGTAATTCTTCGATCGAGGTTTTTATTGAACCTATTTTTTGATTGTAATCTTGCGCAAGTGGATCTTCGCCTAAATTGGGTTTAAACAAGATAATAATTGGGATCAGATTATCTTTTTTATTATTACATAAATTATCTGCAATTACGGTTCGGAGTTCTTGTACAGTTGAATAGCTTTCGCTTTGATATTTTGTATTTCCTAAATCGGGCTCCGTATAAAAATAAACTTTTGCTTTTTTATTTTTATTCAAGTAAGATGTCAATTGAGTTTGATCAACTTGGTTTGAGCTCTCAGATAAAAGATAGTCGTCAGGAATAAAATTATTAAAATTATCCTCAACATTTTGAGCTATGCCGGCAAATGTTTTCCCTTGAATGCTTTCGAATATATTATTTAGGGAATTTGCGTCCCATGTATTTATTAAAACACTCTTTTTTTCGTCACCGCCTAGTCGAATTATTTTTACACTTTTACTAACAAAAGCAATTGTTGGACAACTACTTGATCTAAAGGGTAAACAAATTTCTATAAGTTCTTCTTTATAACTTTCATCATATTTACTATTTAAAACAATAGTTAATGAAATATCAGTAATCTGGCTTGGATTTTCATCAGGTAAATCCTTATACTCTTTATTTCCACATCCGTATGAAAATGAAAAAATAAAAATAATCCCAATAATTTTTATCATATTTCTTATATAAAGTATATTTTTCATCCTCTCACCCTTGACTTTTTTCGTTTTTGTTTTTTCCAGTTTTATCTTTCGAGTCTTCTGTTTCTAGTTCTGAAACGGGAGAGGGATTCGCATTTAATATTTCCAATTGAGCCCTCAACCCTGCTTGTCCAATTATATTTTTATACCTCTCTCCACTTTCTCCTGCTTTATCTTTAAATGCCCTTAAATCATCATCAAATAATATTCCGTAAGTCATAAAATAATAGTTGCCACTATCCTTTTGTATTTTATGGTTCCGTACTGGTGAAATAGATATACCTTCAGGTTTGACAACCCCACCTGGTGAAACAAAACTTGTGTCCATCTCCGGTATCAGATATTTGCGATGTTCATCTATATGGCAATATCCATTAACTTTATTCTCCCACATATTATAATCATCCCTTAGATACTTCATTAGTTTTATAGCTGCAAAATAATAGCCGGTTCTTCTTATATGGTAATACGCTACAACGCAATATGAAACCAGTATAACTGCAGTTAAGGGATTCATTATAAACCTTTGTAAAGTAAAAAATAATCCGACTTTTATCAGAGCGACTACAATAATACCAGTTTTCCATAAAGACAATATTAAACTATTATGTTTGATCTTTTGTTCATATGTTGCTCTCATATGAATATCATTATTAGCCTTAAGTTGGTTTTCATTTAAACAAATTTCCTTTTGACGTGCATGTCCATGAATGGCACAAACTAAATCTAAAGTTAATAGAGTAAATGCCGAACCGATTCCATAAAGAATAAATTTAAATTGCGGGAACATAAAACATAATCCTACCACTTCAAGGAATATAGCAATGAAAAATCCTTTTTTGTCATCAGGAAATTGATCTAGACTAAATAGACCCGGGAAATCATTACCGGTTTTTATTTTACTGTGTCGAACACTAAGCCATAATTCTTTCGTATTGGTTGAAGGTTCAAATTTCTCTTTTGGATCGATGCTGTTAATGAAATTTTCCGGTTGAAAATTTCTAATGTGTTTTTTAAAGATTGCCATTTTAACCTCTTTTATTTTTAATAATTTTATGCTCAAATAATGTGGAAAACTCTACCCATGAATTAATTATCGCTCTATGCTTTAATCCCTTGTCCATAGATGGGGGCTAACATTTTACAGTCCGTTCCACCTAGTCCGATAATTAATTGGTTATTCATGTTCATCATCAGTTTATGTATTTATTATAATATTCATTAAATTTCTAAAAAACAAGAAAAGAAAATGGAGAGAGAGATTAAAGAAACATACATATAAGAAGATAATAGATATCTCATTTTGTTTTCTTTAATCTTGTCCTTATAAAATAAAGTAAATAATAAACTATTTATTTTTCGGAGATTTTTTTCTATAACTGAAAAAAGTGGCAAAGAATAAAATCTTTTTTGAGATCTTTTTGTGGGTCTTTTACTATTTCTTAAACTGAATTCCAAGTAACTATTCCCTTACTTATTTATCTATGTTTAATTGATAATTGCAAACTAAAATTATTTATTTGTTTTTACAAGAAATAAAATAAAAATTAATTTAGAACAACTTTCACGCCAATCTCCCTTCACCTCAAAACCCCATGTTCTTACAGTTCCGTCCCGTGCAACCTGTAATGAGCGCAATAGAACTGGTCATGTCAAACTGCCTGTGGTGAGTGAAGTCGAAACTGTAGAAGTATTGCTTCGCGCTTTTGTTCTTCTTCTAAGCCTCTGGCTTATCGTTTTATCTGGAACACTTCTCTTCTCTCCGTGTTATTTAAATTAATGTAAAAAGCAACAGGTATGCATGTTGTTTAAAGTTTTTATTTTGTTTTGCGTACCCTTTGCTTTTTACTGAAACACAAATGCACCTTAAACCCTTTTTTTGTCTGCTTCGTTCCAAGTCTCTGGTATCGCAAAAAAAATGTTTTAAGTGCTGAAGACAAATTAACCCAAACAGTGTTCAGTTCTAAGCCAAAGGCTTATCATAAACTTTCAGTTCGCAAAGCATCCCGACAAAGTCGGGATGCTTCGCTCATAACTAATGTAAAAATAAAAATGTTTTTTAGGTAGTATTAACTTTTCTTGTTGATTAAAAAACCATTTTATTTTTACTGAACTCTAATCACAATTGCAACCTATTGGAACAATAAGTTGCTGGAAGACTAAACCCAAATCCACACACTGTAAAAAGCCACGTGCTTTGAACTGCTATCTCTTTTCTCTCCTTCCACAATTGACCAATGACTATTGACAACTGACCACTACTCAAAGCCCAGCTTTTTCCCGAAACTAATCTCCATAACAGAATTACACTTTCAGTTTAAAACAACTTTCAATAAAAAGGTTTTGGTTCTAAGCCGAAGGCTTATCAAACCAATGCACATAGTGCTGCTTCTTTAATCCAAACAGAACCGCACTTTTTATTTTTTAACCCAAACTAAAACATTGCCCACCCCTAAAAAGACAAGTTGCCGCCGCCGGGAAGACAGTGTAAAGGCAAAACTTAGCGCCATATTTTTTCTGATTGCTCCACTTTCACCCGCCTCCGGCGGGCTTCGTTCCGCTTTCCTTTGTAACCGGCACTCATTTTCACCTTTACACCAATGCGGCGGAAAAAGCAATTTTGATTTTTACGGGGTGGGCAAGTTTTTTACAGCGCATAGCGCAAAAACCAAAACACATAAAAAATTACGGTGCAATTATGGTTAAAAAAGTTCTTCTTAAACACAAAAACAAACACGGTTTGTTTTTTCTTGTTTCGCTTACTTATTACCGTGGCTCGCATACTCTCTTTTCTGTGCAGTGGTTCAACCCCGCCGGGCATTTTCGCGCTCTTCGGTTTACTTCTTTTTCTGCGGCAAGGCAGTTCTTCCTTCTCGCTACTTCTACTAAAATAAAAGTTAAACAACTCAAACTAAACTTAAATTAAAGGTGGTCTTATGTTACATCCGTTTAATCGTTCGCTTTACTTTTTTTTCCGCTCGCATTTTATCCCCGCTTCCGTTGCTTTGCGCCTCGCTAAAAAAGGGGGTGCAAAATGAAACGAATCAAATCGCTATCATCCGCAGCTCTTCGGCTCGGCTGTTCTTATTATGGTTTAAATCCGGTTCTCAATAATCGGGATGAAATTGTTTTTGTGTTCAGGTCCCTTTCCTGGTGTGCTTTTGCTTCTTATCTGCTCTCGCATAAAATCCCTTTCCATACCGGGTGTAAAAATAATTTCTACTCCGTTTATGTACCGGTTCTTTTGCTCCGGGTTTATGGTTCTAAAAAAATACTTTTTAAAAATATGTTCCAACTTTTTAAATCTTTTTTTGCCTTCGCAAATTTTGGCTATGATAAAAATTGGGAGGTTGCGGAGGTAAACAGTTTGCAACGCAATCAAAACGCCGCTTCTCTCTGCTCTACTCAGTGGGGTAAAAAATTATGGTATGAAAATAATTTATTGCAAGCGAGGTAAAAGATGGAGGATATTAAATCTCTTACTTCGCTTTATGATTCGCTTCGATCGGCTTACGAAAAAATAAAAGGTCTCTTTTATTCTATGCCTGTGGAGAAACAAAAACTTTATTCTGCTACTACTATTAAAACTCTTTCTGATTTAAATCAGCAAATACAATTTTTAGAAAACATTATCAATCTAAAATCAATCAATAACTAAAAGGAGTTCTTAACATGAAAACTTTATCTGAACAAGAAAAAATTGAATATAGGGAAAAGAAAAAATCCCGCATTCAAGCGATTAGAAAAACTCTTTCCGAAATGACGGAAGAACAACGAACGGAGCTCATAGAAAAGTTCGGAATCGTTGTTACCATCGAGGGGCATCCCTTAACCCCTCATAATACTTGTTTCCTTTATGCTCAAACGGAAAAACCCATTACTGTAGTTGGCGGCTTTCAACAATGGAAGAAAGCCGGAAGAACGGTTAAAAAAGGTGAACACTCACTTTTAATCTTCGTTCCTTCTATCAAAGAAAAAGAAGAACAACCGGCAAATGAAGAAAATGTTTTTTTCTTTACTGCCAATGTTTTTGATATTACCCAAACTGAACCAATAGCACAAAGTGAAGCGGCTTAATTGCCGCTTCTTTTATTTACTTCTTAAAACTTGGAGCATTTATGGAATTAAATATTATTCAATCGGCAAAACCCGATTTCAATAACGATAAAGATTTTTTCGTTAGGCAAACGAAAGAGTTTCTCAATCC
>Ga0172379_10003065_pt1 | contig 27557 bp, 30 predicted proteins | sample GrowelOW334metaG_FD_119756 | JGI IMG/M metagenome (GOLD analysis project Ga0172379, IMG submission 119756) | Groundwater microbial communities from an aquifer near a municipal landfill in Southern Ontario, Canada - Groundwater well OW334 metaG | ecosystem: Environmental > Aquatic > Deep...
CCCGCACCAAAACTCGCGATTTAGTCGGGATTATAAATTAAATTAAACCTGGCGCGGATGCCGCCTGCCTGACGGCAGGTAGGCCTGCGGCTGGTTTCAATTGAAAGCAATAAGTTTAATGGTTAAGTTTGGTGCGGGGCACGTCCTTTTAACTATAAATTCTGATTAACTTATCTTTACTGGTTAACCCTTTTAATATTTCCACTTGTGATTTGCTGACATCAAAGTGTTTGGCTAAAAATTCTACCAGTTCTTTATTGGCCTCGCCTTTGACCGGCGCCGATTTGAGTTTGATTTTTAAATAATTGTCTTTTTGTTCGACAATTTCGGTTTTACTCGACCGGGTAATAACTCTGATGATTAAATCTTTCATTTCTAAATATTTTTTAAAAATTTAATCAGCGGCTGGTGAATTTTGCCATTGGAAGCCACGATGTCTTTGGTTTGTAAATTCCAATTCTGGCCGGAAAAATCAGTGGCCATTCCCCCGGCTTCTTTAACCAGTAAAACTCCGGCGCCGACATCCCAGCTATTAGCGCCGGGAATCATAATACATTCGGTTCGGCCAGCGGCGACAAAACCTAATTCCAAAGACGCGGCGCCCAGCTGGCGGGAGTCCAGGCTTTTTAGTTTAATTTTATTATAGATTTTTATCGCTCGTTTGATGTCTTTTTGGGAGCTGCCATGACAATAAGTCAAAAAAGCGTGATTGATATTTTTAACCTGAGAAACTTTGATTTTTTTGCCGTTTAAATATGCCCCCTGGTTTTTTTCGGCCGTATAAAGTTCATTCATCGCCGGCGCGTAGATGACGGCTAAAATTGGCTGATGTCCAAAAAATAAAGCAATCGAAACGGCGAAGATCGGACTGCCGATAAAATAGTTAGTAGTGCCGTCGAGCGGATCAATTACCCAGCAATAAGGCGAGCGGTTATCAGTTGAACCATCTTCCTCGGTCAAAATTGAATGAGTTGGAAATTTCTTTTTGAGGCCGGCGATAATAATTTTATTGGAAATCAAATCGGCCTGAGTAACAATTTGTGATTTGCTTTTAGTTTTAACGATTTTATCGCGGTTAAAATGTTTGATAATTTCACTTCCGGCCTGCTTGGCTAATTTAGTAACAAAATTTTTCATAAAAAATCAATTAAGTTTTGGTAGTTAGCATAAGAAGAATAGGGGTAATTTTTGAAGTTATTTATGGTGCTGTGTTTTTCGGGGTTCCACCAAATATATTCAAGGTGGTAATTAAAATCATTATCATTTCGGATGTAATGGTCAAAAAATGATTTTTGCCATTGGAATTTTGGGGGTTGAAATTGGCCGTTAACGAATTGGTTTTTTATTTGTTTTATTATATTGTCATGTCTATTAATAATTTGGGTAAGATGTTTGTAGTTCCCGTCCCGAAGGCGCGATTCGCGAATCGCGCCTTCGGGTGACAATATATAATTTGTCTCTCGAGAGAAATGCCGTTTTAAAAATTAGATAATTTTAGAAATATTATATTTATCGCTTGGTTTGATTAGTAAATGAACGTGATCGCGTAAAACGACAAACCCAAATAATTGAAATTGTTTTATTAGTTTTGCTAATCTTAATTCTTCAATAAATAATTCGCAAAATATTTTTTCCTCAAAGAGTGGAAATCTGTCTTTAATGCAGATAGTAACAAAATAAATTGCATCGTCGAAGTATATTCTTTTTTGAGAATTTTGATGTAACATAACGCTTATTTGCGCTATGTTGGCTTATTGCCGGTTAAATTTTTTCCAGCAAAATTAATTCCGCCTGGCCGGTTTTGGTATCGTAAACCGCGAAGGTGGCTTTGTTGAACATACCCGCCAGTGTTCCCGGATTTAAAAGCCGGGTTTTGCCGATTTGTTTTTCCCAGGGTTTGTGATCGTGGCCGTAGAAGATCAAGTCATATTTGCCGCTTTGAGCCAGCTCCTCGGCTTGTAAAGGGTAATGGCAAAAAGCAATGATTTTACCGTCGATATTCAATTCGCCTTGATCGCCGTGGCAGGTAACGTGGTTGAATTGCTTGGCGATTTTTTCGCTGAGTTCGCGATCAGCGACATTGCCGTGAACAAAATGAACCGGTCCGGCGAATTTTGGTCCCAGTTCCTCTTTGATAATTGACGGCGCTGCTAAATCGCCGCAATGGATAATCATTTCAATCTGGTTAAGATTTACCCAGCCTAAAAATTTTTCGATATTAGGAATATTGTCGTGGGAGTCGGAAACGATGGCGATTTTTGTACCAGAGGTTCGCTTCGCCGTAGCGCCCGTTTCGCCCGCGAAGCGAGGCGAGTTAGCGAGGCGAGCGCACCCGCCCTTGGTGGGCAGACTCAATTTTTTCATATTCTGTTATTTATAATTCAATCCTCTAATTATGCTCTAATTTTTTTATTTTGTAAATAAATACGCCATTGGCCGAATAGACGAGCTGGTATTGGCCATTATTTTTAAAGTCGTCATTTTTTAGGGGGCAGATTTGGTTTGGCCGGCATTTTTTGCCGATGTAAACGTATTTGGCGTCTTTCAGCTTCGGTGTGGCTTCGTTTTTTTTACTTTTGTAAAGGACGTCAACGTGCGGATTGGTTATCGGTCGAAAAATCAGCGCCGGGATAAAAAGACCGGCATCCAGGCGATTGGTTTGGATTACGTCGCTTGGGCCGCTGTTTTCGGCCAGCCATTGGATAGCTTTGAAATCGGAGGGCGTCAAAAGGTTTGATTTAATCATCGGGTTGATATAATAAGCGAAAGTGAAAGTCGGCGCCAAGGCGATTAATGACGCAAACAAGATGAATTGAACAAAAAATTGAGTAGTTTTTTCCGCTTGGAAATAGTTTAAAAACTTTTCCAGGCCGAGTGCAAAAAATAGACTAAGAGGAATAAGCAATAGCGGCAAAGTTCGTTCGGGCCAAATTAGGGATGAGAACGGCAAAATCGGATATCGGGAATTTAATATTAAAAAAACAATCATGGAAAAGAATGAGAAAAATTTAATCCCCAGGCTTTTGTTTTTTTTGAAAAGCGTAATTGCGCCGATTAAACAGGCGGTAATCGTCGCGGCAACAAATAAATAAAACGGTTCGGCGATAAAAAGATTATTTTTTGTTTCGGCCTGCAGCGGGCCAAAGTAGCTTAGCAGATATTTGCCGGTTTGAATCAGCGTATTAAAACTGCCGTCTTGCCATTTGATTTCTTTATTTTGAGCAATGTGAAGCAATTGGTTGCTAGTTTCTTTGGTGATAAGGCTGTAGTCGAAATTAGCCAGATACGGCAAAACTATCAGCAGGGATAAAAAGCCAAGCCATAAATAATTAGTCCAGCCGTAATTTTTGTATTCTTTTTGGCTGAAAAAATAAATTAATGAAGCGGCGCCGAAAACGTAGATGATTTCTATAAAAACAACGGTGTGGCTTAAAAAAATCGCGCTTAAAGCCAGGGCGGAAAAGGAGGTTAGGATTTTATTTTTTCTCATTTGATCAAAAAACGACAGAAAGAGAATAAAAAAGGCCAAAGCCATAATCGTCGGCATTAAATCACTCAGTTTCTGCGGGATGGCGATAAAAACGCCAAAAAAAATAGCGGTCAAGCCGGCCGCCGCCAAGCCAACATATTTTTTTAAAAAAACAAAAAGAAACAAAGTAATCGCTAAAGTAGTTATGCCGGTCAAAATCAAATCACTTCTGTACGATGGCAGATTTCCAACCAGGCTGACTAAAGCGCTTAAGCTGTGCCAGCCGACCGGGTAAGTGTTGAAAGAATCAATATTGAGAAGGGGGTGATAATTTTGCGGCAGGCCGTCGGCTGAGACAATCAAGCGGGAAAGATATTCATGCATGCCCATATCGCCGTAAGCCGGAGCAATTAAAAATGCCAGCGGTAAAAATCGCAAAATTGCCAAAAACAAAAAAGCGGTGATAGCCAGCCACTGGTATTTATTGATTAAAATTTCATCAAGTTTTTTTTGTCTCAGCGCTAAAATGATGGAAATTACTACGGTGCCAATGGCCACGGACCAAAATAAAGCCGTCAAACTCAGAGGGATTATTTTCAAAAACCAAAAAATACCCACCCAAAAGCTCAAAGAAATGCCGAAAATGTAAATTAATAAATCGGTCAAATCAATTTTTGTAAAAATCGGCAAAAACAAAATTAAAATGCCTGGAACAAAAAAAATCAGGATTGGTTTCCAGACGCAAGAAAGCGCTATTAAAACTAAGCCGATAATTAATCTGGTCTTAAGATTTGAGCGCATTTAAATTTTTGTTAGTAGAGTCTTTGCGGTTATGCCTTGCTTACAATTATAACAGATTTAAAGTAATCGATCACTTTTCTGGCTGTTAAAATATTTCGCAGATATGAGCGGTAAGCCGGCTGCTTGATATTTTTCAGCACTTCCGGATCATGGCCGTACATGGAGATAGTTTTTTCAACTTCATTGTCAAGCTCTTTGTCCGTGACGGTAATTTTTTGAATTTCGGCAATTCTGCGGATAATGATGGCGCTTTTCACCCGTTTAATCGCCTGGGGTACGAAGTCCAGCAATAATTCCTCCCGGGTTTTTTTAAGGTGAACCAAATAATCATCAAATTTCAAACCGTTGCCGGCCAAGTTGTGTTCCAATTCTTCCACCATCTTGTTGGTTTCGGAATTGATTAAAATATCGGGAACATCGTCAAAGGTACTGACTTCAATAATTTTATCAATCATTTCTTCTTCCAGTTTTTGGTTTTCTTTGACTTCGGCTTCGTCTCGGATATTTTGGGCAATTCTATCTTTTAGTTCGGCTAAGTCTTTAAATTCGCCCAGCCGTTTGGTAAATTCATCGTTAAGTTCCGGCAAATCAAGCTGATAAACCGCGTTCATTTTTACTTTGAAGTCAACCAATTTTCCGGCCAGATTTTTTTGGTGGTAATTTTGCGGAAATTTCAGCTGAAATTGTTTGGTCTCGTCTTTGCCTAAGCCGATTAATTCTTCTTCAAAACCGGGAATAAAAGTTTATTCGCCGATAACGAGCGGAAATTTTTCGCTTTGGCCTTTGTCAACGGGGATTTTATCCAAAAAAGTTTCAAAATTAATTTCAACTTTGTCGCCCGTCGCTGCTTTTTTGTCAACCAGGGTTTCTTTGGCATACATTTTCTGGAGATTAGCCAAAGCGGCTTTGATTTGATCATCGGAAGCGGTAATCGGAGTTTTATTGATTTTAATTTTGGCGTAATCGCCGATTTCAGCTTTCGGCAAAAGCCCGACGGTGGCTTTGTAGATTACGGGGTTGCCTGGCGCCAGTTTGACGATATCGACTTTTGGATTGCCGACGGTGATTAAATTATTTTCATCAATGGCTTTTAGAAACGTTTTGTGCACGGCTAATTCCAAAGCTTCCTGCCAAATTTCGGCTTCGCCCACTTTTTGTTTGACGATGTCATAGCCGGCTTTGCCTGGCCGGAAGCCGGGAACTTTGATGTTTTCCGAAATGGCTTTGGCGGCTTGTTCCAAAAATGGCTGATATTCGTCAACCGTCATTTCAATCGTGATTTCCACTTGGCCGCGTTCAAGTTTTTTGACCTCAGTTTTCATAAGTTTATCGATACAAATTACGAATTAATCCGAATCTACGAATATTAATTAGTATTATTCGAATGTATTTATAGATTCGGATCGCATAATGTTTTTTTAGTCTAGCAAAAAATAGCTGGGTAGTCAATTGGTATTATGCCCGAAGCAAGAAATTTTTTCATGGGTTATTTTGGGTAATAATTTGTTGCTGGCCGTGCCGGATTTGAACCGCCGGACTAAAGTCCGGCTTGCGGCCTAACCTTTGCAGGCCGGACTTTAGTCCGGCTTTCTAGTCAAAAAAATAAAAAAGGCCGGAAGTGGTATTGGTTAGCATTTTTAGCATTGGGAGGTGCTGGGCAAAAAAAACCACCTCAAAGTTTACCTTGAGGTGGATAGATAGACGCTATTGATAGTCTTGTTTATGACCGGAAGGCAGGCGGGAATCCAGAGTTCAGTAATGAAAACCCTGGATGCCGACTCAAGCCTGCCTGCCGGCAGGCAGGGCCGGCATGACAATTATTTATATCTAATTAGATTTTTCGGAATTTAACGCTGAAAATGGGCTCGTACTGATTTTTCTTTTCGTCGGTGAGGCTGATTGGTTCGCCTTTGACGAATTGGTTCAAAGCGACGTCGCTTAGTAATTCAAGGTCAGTTTCAATGTCATATTTGAGGCTTTCGAGTTTTTGCATCGACGAACCGAAGTCGGCTTTGGTTGCATCTTCAATTTCTTTTTTCTTGATTCTCAAATTATCAAGTTCCTCGATTATTTTTTGAAATTGAGCGGAATTTTTTAAAGAATCTTTGTAGGCTTTTCTGATTTCCGATTGTTCTTTTTTTGATTTTTGCAAGCGGTCAAAAATAGTTTGTAAGTTTTGCATTTTAAGTTTTAGTTTTAATGGTTAAGTTTTAATTATAGCAAAATTAAAAAAGAAAATGAAATAAACGAAAAAAGAGCACCAACCAGTTGGTCAGTGCCCGTAAAAATCATAAGGAACAGCCGGGTTGGACGCTCCTATTAACCCGGGGATGCGTGGAATGTGTATGTTTTCCACACCTTCCATTCCCGGACAGCGGGAAACCTCCCGACTTGGCCGGTGTTGTAGAAAACTCCGGTGTGATCTTTGGAGTAGACTACTACCCGACCCGGACCACTGGTCCACATCACTGCCAGGGATTCGCCCGGGAGCGGGAGACAGTGGACAACGATGGTATCCGTCAGTTTGATCCCTTGGATCTGGCTCCAACTCCAGATACCAAGCGATACCACGACGACTCCAGCCAAGACTAGAGATACAGCTATTTTCTTCGTTTTCATGACTTTTTCCTTCCTTTCCAGTCGATCGGTTATTTCACATTGACCTTAATTGACAATAGCTATTAGTAATTATTTTTGCTGGCAATTAGCGTCAATTAAGGATTAAAGAGTATTTTATAAACTAGCATGCTTAAGTGGCTTTGTCAATGAAGTGAATTTGTCTGATAGTGAAGCAAATTCTAATCTGAAGTGCAACATATTAAAACAAAAAAGCCGAGGCGTCTCTGCCTCGGCTTTGGACTATTTGGATTTTATTATTGAAACAGCATTAGCAGCGGCGCAATGACAATGGAAGCGGTGGCGACAACTTTAATCAAGATATTAACTGACGGGCCGGAAGTGTCTTTGAACGGATCGCCGACCGTGTCGCCGATGACAGCGGCCTTGTGAGCGGGAGAACCTTTGCCGCCCAAGTTGCCGGCTTCAATATATTTTTTGGCGTTGTCCCAGGCGCCGCCGGTATTAGCCATGAAAATGGCCATCAAAAATCCCACGGTCATCGACGAAGCTAAAAACCCGGCTAAAGCCGCCGCGCCTAAACTCAAACCGACGGCAATCGGCAAAACAATGGCTAAAGTTCCCGGCAAAATCATTTCTTTCAGCGCGGCTTGAGTTGAAATGGCAATACAGCGTTTGTGGTCTGGTTTCGCGGTGCCTTCCATCAAGCCCGGAATTTCTTTGAACTGTCGGCGGACTTCGGTTACCATCTGCATCGCGGCCTTGCCGACTGATTTCATGGTCAAAGCGGCAAAGACAAACGGCAGCAAGCCGCCGATAAACATGCCGACAATGACTTTGGCGTCCAATAGATTAACCACTTCTAAATCAACAATCCTCGCAAAACTAATTAATAAAACTAAGGCGATTAAAGCGGCGGCCGAAACGGAAAAGCCTTTGCCGATCGCGGCCGTGGAATTGCCAATCGCGTCCAAGACTTCGGCTCGTTGCCGGGTCGTAGCGCCCATGCCCGCCATTTCCGCAATACCGGCGGCATTGTCGGCAATCGGACCGTAAGTGTCAGTGGCCAAAGTAATACCCAGCGAAGCCAGCATGCCAATGGCGGCAATGCCGATACCGAATAGCCCGGCAAAATAATAAGCGGTCAGAGTTGCGGCTGATACCGCCAAAATTGGCGCAACGGTGGAAATCATTCCCACGGCCATGCCGGCAATAATTACGGTGCCAGCGCCGGTTTCCGAAGCATTGGCAATATTTTGGGTTGGTTTATAGCGATAAGAAGTGAAATAATCAGTGGCAAAAGAAATCGCCACGCCGGCTAAAAGTCCGGAAAGCATCGCCCAAAAAACGTTAAAGTTTCCCGGCAGCATGTAATAAATTACCGGAATTGCCAGTAAGATAGTGGCGGCATTGGCAACGGCGATGGCCATATTCATTACCACGTGCGGTTTTTCGTGTTTATAAAATTTAACAACTAAATTGCCGACCAAAGTGCCTAAAATTCCCATCGCGGCCAAAACCATCGGGACAAATAAGGCTTTGACGCCAAAAGTTGAAACGCTCGTCGCGCCTAAAGCCACGGCGGCAATAATGGCATCGACGTAAGTTTCGTATAAATCCGCGCCCATGCCGGCGACATCGCCGACATTATCGCCGACATTATCGGCAATGACAGCCGGGTTTCGCGGATCGTCTTCGGGAATTCCCGCTTCAACTTTGCCGACTAAGTCCGCGCCGACATCAGCCGCTTTGGTATAGATGCCGCCGCCGCAACGGGCGAACAAAGCAATTGAAGAAGCGCCGAAGGCAAAACCAAACATCACGTCAGCATCGCGAAACATTAGATAGGAAATAATCACGCCTAGTAAACCCAAACCGACCACGGCTAAACCGGAAACACTGCCGGCGAAAAAGGAAACTTGGAGTCCTTTGTGAATACTGACATCAACGGCTTCGGCGGTTTTGGCGTTGGCGGAAGTAGCAATGCGCATGCCGATATTACCGGAAGCAATCGAAATCACCGCGCCGAAAACAAATAGTAAAGCGGTTTTCCAGCTCAAGCCAGGAATAAAAGCAATTAACGCCGCCACGACGACAATAAAAATCGCCAGGATCTGGTATTGTTTATTGAGATAAGTCATGGCGCCTTCGTGGATATAGCCGGAAATTTCTTTGGCTTTTTGGTTTACCACAACAATTTGTTTGACCCGATAGGCCAGCCAGCCGGCAATCGCCAAGCCGACCAAGGCGATGAGGGCGGAAAAAATGAGGTACTGGTTCATAAAGATATTAGATTAATTATTACTTCTTTTTAGCTTTTTTAGCGGGTTCTTTTTTGGCCGCCGTCTTTTTTTCTTTTTTCGGTTTTTTCTCTTTCTTTTCCTCTTTTTCTTCTCCTTCTTCGGTTTTCGGTTTTTCGGCAGAAGTTTCAGCTATTTTTTCGGCTGGTTCGGTTTCATTGTCAGCAGCATCTTTTTCCGCTTCATTTTCTTCAGCTACTTTTTTACCGCTATCGGCAATAATATCAATTTTCCAGCCTGTCAATTTGGCGGCTAGCCGGACATTTTGGCCGGCCTTGCCGATGGCTAGCGAAAGCTGGTCTTCGGCCACTTTGGCAGTGGCGGTTTTTTCTTCCGCCTTAGTTTTGATTTCGATTATTTTTGCCGGCGACAAGGCGTTGGCAATAAATTCCGTCGGGTCATCGCTGTATTTGATAATATCGACTTTTTCGCCCTTAAGCTCGGAAATAATCGTTTGAATTCTCGCGCCGCGCTGGCCGATGCAGGAACCGATCGGGTCGATATTTTCCTGGTCAGTCCAGACGGCAATTTTTGATCGTGAGCCGGCTTCGCGGGAAATCGATTTAATCACGACAACGCCGCTGGCAATTTCCGGAATTTCCAAAGCAAAAAGTTTTCTAACAATTTCCGGGTGCGCTCGGGAAACGATAATTTCCGGCCCCTTGGTCGTGGTATTAACCGAAATAATATAAAGTTTAAAGTGGGCGCCGGGTACATAGCTTTCGCTTCTGATTTGTTCTTCGGGCGGGAGCAGCGCGGTAATCCGGCCCAAATCAATTAAAACCAAATTGCCTTCGTGCCGCTGAACCGTGCCGACTAGAATTTCGCCTTCTTTGTCTTTGAATTCCTGGTAAATATTTTCTCTTTCGGTTTCGCGCAGTTTTTGGACGATAACTTGTTTGGCAGTTTGAGCCGCCATCCGGCCGAAGTCGCCCGGCACTTCCAGCTGAGTTTTAATTTCCGCCCCGATTTCGATGCCTTTTTCAATTTTTTCCGCCTCGCTAATTTGAATTTCAGTTTTTGGATTAAAGCGCTTAATTTCCTCTTCGCCTTCGGCCGGAGCTTCTCTTTTTTCCGGTCTTGGTTCTTCTTCCGCGCCTTCGATTAATTCTTCTTCCGGCACGTCATCAACCACGGTTTTAATGTCAAAAACTTTGATTTTGCCGGTGGCCAAATCAAAGTCAACTTTGATATTTTGGTTTTTCTCGCCGAAGTCTTTGCGATAAGCCGCGGCCAGCGCCGCTTCGATAGTTTGAATCACCGATTCGACCGAAATTCCTTTTTCGTCGCAGATTTGTTTTACCGCTTCGGCAATTGAAGATTGATCCATATAGTTTGTAATTAGATTATTATTTAGAAAGTAGCTTATAGCTGGTGGGAAGTAGGAGCATTGGCTAAAAAAAAGTGGCAGCCATTGGCTACCATTACAACAGAATCTGAATTATGTTTTAAGTATATAGAAACGAGCCTTAGTTGTCAAGTATTTTGGAAATGCCGTAAATCAATAATTTTATTTTGAGGGCTGACAATGAGGCTGATGACGTCGATTTGCCAAGGTAAATTCAGGTTGTTATCTTGGAGATAATGCCTGGCCGATTGTTCGATTTTTTCAATTTTACTTTCGGTTACCGCTTCTTCCGGCCAGCCGAAGCCGGTGCCGGTTCTGGTTTTGACTTCGACAAAGATTATCAGGTTGTTTTTTCGGCAAATTAAATCAATTTCGCCTTCCCGCCGGCGATAATTAGCCTTTAAGATTTGATAGCCGCTTCTTTTTAAATATTTGGCGGCTAATTTTTCGCCCAGCTGGCCGAGTTTAGTTTTATCATTAGGCATATCTTTGTAGAAAATAAAAAATTAAAAAAATAAGAAATTAAATTTATTTAATTAAGTTTTTCTCCAATTTTGATATTTCTGTCCAAAGCATTGCGCCTATTTCATTTGTTAATCTCAAACCTTCACTGTGGTTTTTTTCCTCTAAAAAATTTTCTTCATTGGAAAAATTTAAGAGATAAATTGATTCCATTAAAGAGCCATAAGAAATTTCTAAAAAATTTAGTCTAACCAATGTCTTTCTGCGAGCATACCCTTCAATATAGTTTAGTACTACGGACAAAGCCGCTCGCCGCCATTGTGATACGCTCCCATATATTTCTTGTTTAGGAAAATTTTTAGTTTGTTTATACGTGAAGTGAGCGTATTCATTCATTTTTTTCTTTAATTTGTTTTGATACTCATTCATATTTTTTGGTTTCTTAATTTCTTAATTTTTTGTTATCAATTTTTGCTACCAAAAAGCGCCTTTGGGGCGCTATGTTGATTCAATTTATTTTAGCTAACTAAGGTAAATATCGTTCAAAATCGCGGCGGTGATCAATTTCTTTTCTTAATTTCGGCACTTCCAAAAACAAGTATTTGGCAATAAAAGCCAGCCAGATAACCGCTGTTAAAAATATAATTATCAGCCAGATTCGCGAAGCTAGCAAGGCCACGCCCTGCCAGGCAAAGAAAAGATAGACAAAGCCCAAAATGCCGACAGTCAGGCATAAATGAGTAATTCTTCTCAGGCCTTTGATTCTCAAGCCGTCTTTGGTTTTGCCGAGTAAAATTTTATTAATTCCGGCTAAAACAACGGTGAGGCCAAAAATTACCGCGAGAATAATTACCGCCCTGGCGTGCATCGCTTCCGGCCGGAGCGAAAATAAATGGGCGGGGTTGAAAAAGTAGTTTAGGTAGTTCATTATTTTCTAAAGATTAATCCATAGTGATAAGCGCCGGCGGCGAACTCATCAACTAGTTTTAAATTTAATTTATTAGCAATTTTTTTAACCGCTTCCGGTTTAACTCGGTCAACTAGGGGCGGGCCGAAAGTGCCGTTTTCCATTTTCCAATCGATTATCAGCAGCTGGCCGTCATCTTTGAGCAGCCGGAGCGCTTCTTTGAACAAATTTTCATGTTCTTTCGATTGGAATAAATTATTGATTAATAAGGCGAAATCCAGGCTTTTTTCGGGAATTTTGGCCGCGCCGACAATTTCCAGGTTAGACCAGATCGGTTTGACGTTATAGATGCCTTCTAATCTTGCCTTACTGGTGACAGATTGTAAGGCGGATTTTAAAATATCAACGGCATAAACGGTCGTATTTTCGCCGACCAGCCTGGCTGCGGGAATCACAAAATGGCCAGCCCCGCCGCAGCCTAAATCGGCAATTTTACTGCCGGTTTTCAGTCCCAGCCGGGTAAAAATTGCCATCGGATCCAAAAGTTCATTGCCGCCCGAAATGTAAACCATGTTTAGGAAATTAGGTGTTAGGGATTAGGTTTTAGGTCGCCCGAGGCGACTCCGCCTCTGGCGGAGAAATTAGGTTTTAGGGATTAGGTTCTAGGTGTTAGGTTCTAGAAAATTAGGTGCTGGGATTGGCTATTTTGTTAATTCCTAAATTCCTAGGTTTATTATAGCTCAAATTATTCATTAAGAAAATGCTTCATTGGTTCGAAGCTGGTGCGGTGGATTTCGCAAATGCCATGTTCCATCAGCATTTGCCAGTGGTGGCTGGTGCCATAACCCTTGTGCTGTTTGAAACCATATTGCGGGTAAAGCTCGTCAAAATCTTCCATTAGCCGATCCCGAGTTACTTTGGCGATAATTGACGCGGCGGCCACGGAAGTAATTTTATAATCGCCGTCAATTTTCGCTAAAAACGGAAGATTTCGGTAATTGATTTTCAAAGCGTCAATCAGCAAATAGTCAGGCGGCTGGTTTAATTTTTCCAAAGCTTTAATCAGCGCTAAGTGGTTAGCTTTGGTAATGCCGATTTTATCGATTTCTTTATCGCTGACAATGCCGGCGGCCCAGGCAATGGCGGAAGCGGTAATTTCGGCAAAAAGTTCTTGCCGCTGCGGCGCTCGCAAAAGCTTGGAATCCTTAATTCCTTTAATTTTTACTTTTGGATTTAAAATTACCGCCCCGGCGACAATCGGGCCGGCCCAGGCGCCTTTGCCCGCTTCGTCCAAACCGGCAATGGCTGAAAACCCCTGGCGCTGGAGTTTTTTTTCGTGGCGCAAATTAGGATAAAACATATTTTTTTGAGGGGGGGGGTAAACTGTGGAAAAATATGGGACAACTCGTAAACAAATCGCCAATTTTAACTGATTTTAGCCCAAACTTTTGCGGATTTTGCCGGACTCAATAATTTCGGCCGTGATTGGTTTTTTTGATTGCCAAAGATAAAATACATTGGAAGAAAGGTTGCGGTGGATGAAATCCGAATTGCTTTTCGGTCCCAGTTTGGTTTTTAAATAGCTTTCAATAATTTCTACGTCTTCTAAAATTTCTTGCCAGCCGGGCTTGGCTTTTGCCAGCTGCGCTAAATTTTCCTTATTTAAAAAACGGCCGGCTAAAATTATATCTTTTCTGAAATTAAGGTAGTATTTTTCAAGATTAATCCCCTCTTTCGCCAAAGCCTTCAAGCCGCGGCCGGTGCCGATGAGTTCCGGCGGCACGCCCAAAGAGTATAAAACCGCCGTGAAAGGAATGGCCCGCGGCAGCTTTTTTTTGCCGACGCCGCGGGAGTAGCCAAACAAGCCGATGTGGAGTTTTCTTTCCCGCCGAGCCGGCACCTGGTCGGCTAATTTGTTGATTCCATCGGCAATTTGTTCGACCGTTTTTCGGTAAAGCGGCCCGAATTTTTCGCAGATGATTTCGGCCTCGCTGATTTCTTTTGGGGTGTAAAGTTTAACCGGCGTTTTTGGTAATTGAGAGTTGAGTTTTTTAATGGCGGCTTTGACTTTAGCCAGCGGAAAATCATAGCGGAAAGCGGATTGAATGTAAACGGTGCGCATGCCGGAATATTCTTTTAAAAAGTCATCAATTCTCTCCGGCGACAAGCTGCCGCGAAAAGGCAGGGTGCCGGCGCCGATGGCCGGAAAAATTTTAATTTTGTTGTCCAAACCGAATTGATGGTATTTTGCCAAAGCGACTTTGCCGGCAACCACCGCCGGCACCAAGCCGGAATTCAGCGCCGGGTCGCTGCGGGCGATGTGCAGCCTCAAATACTCCGGTTTAGTTTTAAATTTTTGCCGGTAGAGTTTCAGGTATTGGTTCAAAAGTTTTTGGCAGTTAAGCAGGCCGTCAACGTCTTCAATTAAAGGCAGGACATTCAAATGGTTAAAATAGCATTTATCTTTGAATAATTTGCATTTGAATTCCGCCAGGCGGGCAAAAGTTTTTTGGATATGAATAATGTCGCTAGCTTTTTTGGTCATCGGCAAAATGACTTCAAAAAGCGGCGGAGCATGAAATTTCAAATCGCGGGCAAAAGTTTCAGCGGTTAAAATTCCCATCATCGCCCGAATTAAGCTGTAGCCTTTTTCGTGCCAGATATTGGGAATTCGGAAAGTCAAAAATCGGTCTTTTCCGAGCTGATGTTTTTTAAAGTATTGGTAATAGGTATGAAACAAGCGGTCAACCACGGCCTCATCGACATATTTGCCTTCCCAGTCCCACATGAATTCCTGGCAATTCAAATCCGAAAAAGCCGAATAGCATTCTTCGGTTTCTTCGCGGGTGGAGACAAAGCCGTCGCCGTCTTTTTCCCAGTAGGGCGCGCTGGCGTTATCGGGATGCTGGGTGGCTAGGGTGGCCGGAATTTTGCGAATCATATTTTTTCAGTCAAGATAAAGTCTAGATGAAGTAAAATAAGTTAAAATAAAGAATTCTTTATCTTGACTTTATCTTGGGCTTACCCGCTTTATCTCGGTTGGAATCAAGATATTTTTTTAGTCCTTTTTCTAAAACCAGCATGGCTGCTTTTAATTTTTCCGGGTTGAGGACGTAAGCAATTCTAATTTCGTTTAAGCCTTGGCCGGGCGTGATATAAAATTCCGCCGTCGGCGTGAGTAAAACCGTTTTGCCGTTATAATTAAATTCAGTCAAAAGCCATTTGATAAATTCCTCAGAATTTTTGACTGGCAACTTAGCAATCAAATAAAAAGCGCCGTTGGGCTTTTGGCAGATGACGCCCGGCATTTTTGATAAAGCGCTAAAAACCACATCGCGGCGCTTTTGGTATTCCGCGGTAATTTTTTTGGTGTAAGGCTTGGCGTTTCTAAGCAGCGGCACCAAACCGTATTGTTCCAGAGTCGGCGCCGAAAGCCGAATCATGGCCAGTTTCAGCAAGGCCCACATCATTTCCTGATTATAGCTGACGATGCAGCCGATCCGGGCGCCGGGCAAAGAAAATCTTTTTGAGGCGCTGTCAACGACAATCAAATTATTTTTGGCCTGGGGAAACTGAAGCAGGCTCGATGGCTTGCCCGAAAAAACAATTTCCCGATAAGTTTCATCGGCAATGATAAAGAGGCTGTATTTTTTGGCAATTTTAATCACTCGCTTGATTTCCGATTCAGTTAAAACTGTGCCGGTTGGGTTATTGGGATGGATAACAATAATGGCTTTGGTTTTTTTGGTAATTTTTTTGATAATTTCCGCTTCGGCCGGCAAGCTGAAATTATTTTCCACTTTTAGCGTAACCGGCACCAATTTAATGCCGCTTTCGGCGGCAAAGCCTTTGTAGCTGGTGTAAAGCGGTTCAAAGACCAAAAGTTCGTCGCCGGCGTCGGCCGTTGCCAGCATGGCCAATAAAATGGCTTCGGCTCCGCCGACAGTGGGGATAATATTTTCCGGCTTCAGCTTGATTCCCAAGTCGGCGTAGTATTTGACCCAAGCCTGGGCGTGTTCGGGAATTCCCGGCGAGGGCGCGTAGCCGATATTTTTTTGGCGGTAATTTTTGATGGTTTGTAAAAACTCCGGCGGCGGCGTTAAATCCGGATCGCCGACATTAAGTTTAAAAATTTCCAGTCCCCTTTTTTCGGCCGCTTTGACCAGCGGTAAAAATTTTCGGATCGGCGAAGCGATAACTTTTTGGCTGCGATTTGAAACTTTTAAAGGCATAGGGTTTAAATATTATTTTTAGCCGAGTGAGTATGATTATTTAATAATATACTAATTTTTCCGCTAAGGCAAAGCGTTCCGTTTAAGCTTTGAGGGTTTGACTTTTTGGTTTTAAAGTAGTTATATGAGGGAGGAGGTTTTTAGACTCCAAATTACCGTGAGGGTAAATGAAGCCAGTGAGTAAAGAGGAGGAATATAGCATGGGATTAAAAACTGGGTGAATGCAGTTTTATTCACCTCTTTTTTTTATTTTAAAAAGCCCTTGCGGGCTGCTACTTTATCGCTATATTGCTCTATTGATTTACCGACTCACAAATTTACTTAGCATTTGACCGCCGGACTAAAGTCCGGCCAGAGCAGGACGTGAATAACTTTAGCGCTTTATTGCTTATCTCGCTTTAAACTTATCTTGCTTACTTAGCAATTAACCTTTTTCTGTTCCCAGTCCGGCAGAATTTTTTTACCCTGGCAGAGGCTGAGGTAGCGGTAAGCTTGCAGCGCGGCTTTGGCGCCTTCGCCGGCGGAAATCACGATTTGTTTGTAGGAAGTATCGGTAACGTCGCCGCAGGCAAAAATTCCCGGCGCGCTGGTGTTGGTGTCTTTGTCGGTGATGATTTCGCCTTGGCCATTAAGCTTGACCAAGTCTTTGATAAATTCCGTTTTGGCGGCATAGCCGATTTCGACAAAAATGCCGTCGGTTTTGATTTCTCTAGTTTCGCCGTGGCCGTTATGTTTGATCACGATTGATTCGACGAATTGGCTGCCTTTGATTTCCAAAATTTCCGAACTTAAAATCATTTCCACTTTGGGATTTTTTTTCAGTTGTCCGACGACCAGCTCCTCGCCGCGAAACTGATCCCGGCGGTGGATTAAATAAACTTTAGTCGCGATTTTCGCCAAATATTCGGCCGCGTCCAAAGCCGAGTTGCCGCCGCCGATAACAGCGACGGTTTTATTTTTGTAAAGCGGGCCGTCGCAAGTAGCGCAATAAGAAACGCCCCGACCTTTGAAATTTTGTTCGCCGGGAATGTCTAAGTCTCGAGGCGAAAGGCCAAAAGCTAAAATCAAAGATTGAGCCTGGAAATTTTGTTTGGCGGTTTTAACGGCAAAACCATTTTCGGTTTTGGCAATTTCCGTTACTTCGTCATATTTAATTTCGGCGCCGAATTTTTGGGCGTGCTGGGCGAATTTTTGCATCAGCGTTACTCCGTCGATTAGATCCAGTCCGGGATAATTTTCCACGTCATAAGAAATCGCGGCCTGGCCGCCCAAGTCTTTGGACAAAATCAGGGTTTTAAGGGTTCGGCGGGAAGCATAAAGGCCAGCGGTCAGTCCGGCCGGCCCGGCGCCGATGATGATAATGTCGTAAAGAGAGTCGCTCATTGCTATATAAACTTATCGAGTTTTTTAGCTAAGACGCTTTTGTCCTGAACCCCCATCATTTGTTCAATCGGTTTGCCGTCTTTATAAATAATCAAAGTGGGAATGCTCATAATGTGAAATTTACTGGCGGATTGGGGCGAGTCGTCAACATTGAGTTTGCCGATTTTAACCGGTTTGCCTTCGTAATCTTTGGCCAAGTCTTCGATAATCGGTCCTTGCATTTTGCAGGGTCCGCACCAAGGCGCCCAAAAGTCCACTAAAACCGGAGTTTTTGAATTAATAACTTCTTGGTCGAAGTTTTCATCAGTGAAGGTGAATTCTGCCATAATTTTATTTTTTATTTTGTTAAAATTTTATTAAAGCTTGAGTTAGAACGTAAAAAAACAGGCTTTTGACAGCGTTTTTGGTAAATTTTATTTTATTTTTGATTTTTACGAAAAATTCAAATTGCCAATTTTTAAGATGAGGTTATTATAGCCTTTTCAAAAATAGTTGTCTAGGCGAGAATTTTGGGTAATTTAAGACCCTTGATTTTTTGGATTTTTTCTGATAATTTTAGGGCAATTGGATTGAGTGGTTCCTTGGACAATGTGAATAACCCCCAACGGAGGGAGAAACAATGACACATCAAACGGACAGAAAGAGACAAATAGAAAGTAATCAGCATGCTAGGACCGATCAAAGAGAGGCGAAGAAACAAGAGGCAGCTCAGCGCCGCCACCAGCATCAACCAGTTCAACGGCAACCGCGGGAAGAAACCAGCGCGACTGGTCCGCCAGCTTCGGCCGGATGTAAAACCAAGTTGGTTTATGAGAGCCAGGAGAGATCTAAACCGCCTGCGGTTACGCCGCCGGCAACAGCAAAACCGGTTAAGCCAGTCACCAACAATAAATGGGGTGAAATTACCCCGTCTCAGCAAGCTGACCAGATCGCGGTCGGTACGGTCATCCTTGTCGATCCCCGGCGAGTTAGCGGCGATCCGACTCAACCCAGGCGTAGTTTCAACAAAGAAGAGCTTAACGCTCTGGCGGATTCGATTACGCAAGACGGCCAAGAAGAGCCGGCTCATGTTTTCCGCTTCCGCGGTGATCCCAGCTTTGATTGGATGTTAACCAGTGGGGAGCGACGCAAAAAGGCTTGTGAAGCCAGGGGTTTGCCGCTGATGGTTTTGGTCAAGGAAAAGCCAAATTCAGATCTGATGCGGCTGATCTGCGAAGTCGTGACTAATGAAAACCGGGTTGGTTTGGTGCCAATTGAAAAAGCCTGGGCAATTCGCCGGTTGTTGGATTCCAATAAGAGCGTTGAAGAGATTGGCCGGTATTTTGGTAATAAGAGTTCGGTTTGGGTTTATCAGATGCTTGAGTTGCTAAAATTAGTTCCCCAAGTTCAGAGTCTGATGACTTCTGAGATTCCGGATCGCGAACGGCTTGGTCCTGGGGTAGCCCGGGAAATTGCCAAGCTGCCACCGATTAATCAGCTACGTTTCGCCCAGAGAGTTTTGAAAGATCGGCTGACGATTCAGGCAGTTACCCGTTACGTTCGTGATGCGATCGGCAAAGCTGACGCCAAGGGAACTGAAGAAGAAAATCTGCTGACCGGTTTAGGTTCGGCGGCGCGGCCTCGCGTTCCCAGCGATGATCGTAAGGTCTTGGATGCTTTTCTGAGGCGTGTCGCTACTCTTGCGGCCCAATATGAGGAGTTGGCGTGCGAGCAGTTTACCTTGATGTATGAGCCGCGGACTGACCGTGACCATGCGGTGAGTGTCTTCCAGGCCGAAAGAATAATCAGTAATATGACCGTAGTTTTGGCCAAGCTGCGGCTGGCTAAAGTTAATCCCAGATTAACTCCGACTTCGGTCGAAGAGCCAAAATCGCCAGCTAACGACGGCTTAGTCCCGGCTATGACTGCGTTGGTTGCGGCGGCGACTAATAATCACCAGGGGATTGCCGCGCTCTTTAGTGGTCAAGACCGGGAGGACTTGTTAGCAGCTTTGGAAACTGCCCAACAAGTGGGAATGGTTTCCGCTCGGGTACGTAGGACACTAAAAACACTCCTATCTGAGCTAGGAGTCAAAGTGGAGGTATAGTCACCGAGCTGGTCTAAAACACTAGCTCTTTTTTTTATTCTCTTACAACACAGCCGAGGCAGGCCCGTCCGACTGAACGTCATAGACATGGATCAGTCGTTCGGGCAGGGATGTCTCGGCTTTTAAAATATCTAGATTCTAAACACTAAATCCTAAATAAATTCTAATTTTTTAAATCATAAATTCAAAAATTCCCAGCCATTTGGAATTTAAAGAATTAGAGCTTGTGATTTGTTTAGGATTTCGGATTTAGTGTTTAGGATTTTTGTAGGTTTTTGGTAGTAGCTAAGTATTCGCCTGGAAATTATTTTGCTGCATTCAAAACAGCTTGGGCCGCGGCTAACCGAGCGACTGGCACGCGAAAAGGCGAACAGGAAACATAGTTGAGCCCGGCCGTGTGGCAAAAAGTAATGGAAGCCGGGTCGCCGCCGTGTTCGCCGCAAATGCCGATTTCTAAATTCGGATTGGTTTTTCGGCCTTCGGAAACCGCCAGTTCAATCAGCCGGCCGACGCCTTGAGTATCAATAGTTTGAAACGGGCTTTCCGGCAAAATTCCTTCTTCGACGTAGCGGAGCAAAAATCCCCGTTCGGCGTCATCGCGGGAAAAACCAAAAGTCATCTGGGTCAAGTCGTTGGTGCCAAAAGAAAAGAATTCCGCTTCCGTGGCAATTTCGCCGGCGGTCAAAGCGGCGCGGGGAATTTCAATCATCGTGCCAAATTTATAGGCGATTTGGACATTTGAATTAGCCACCACTTCTTTGGCGACTTTGGCCAAAGTTTCGCGCGTCTTTTTTAATTCATTAATGTGGGAGACTAACGGAATCATAATTTCGGGTTTTACCGTGATGCCTTTTTTCGCCACGCTGCAAGCGGCCTGCATGATCGCTTTGACTTGCATGGCAATCAATTCCGGCATCATCAAGCCTAAGCGGATGCCGCGCAAGCCCATCATCGGATTAGCTTCGTGCATTTGAGTAACTGCGGCTAGTAACTTTTGTTTTTCGCCGAGTTCATTTTTCGGATCGGCAATTTTAAGTTTTTCCACCTCAACGAGAAGTTCGGTTAGCGGCGGTAAAAATTCATGCATCGGCGGATCAATCAGCCGGATGATGACGGGTAAATTATCCATCACTTCAAACAAGCCTTCAAAATCTTTTTGCTGTTCCGGCAAAAGTTGGTCTAGGTATGGCTGGCGAGCCGCGGCGTCGCTGGCCAAAATCATTTTTTGAACAATGGGCAGTCTTTCAGGTGCAAAAAACATGTGTTCGGTCCGGCACAATCCGATGCCTTGGGCGCCGAAACTTTTGGCGATTTGGGCGTCGGCCGGCTGGTCGGCGTTAGTCCAAACTTGTAAACCCGGTTTATCGCCGCGGGCTTTTGGATCGGCGCAAATTTCGTCGGCCCACAAAAGTAATTTTTGTAAATCTTTTTGCTCGGCAAAATCAGGCAGGCTCAAAGTCAGTGCCCCGGAAAAAACCTGGCCGTCGCCGCCGTCAAGCGAAACTAAATCCCCTTCGCTAAAAATTTTATCCCCGACTTCAACCGTGCGGCTGCTTAAATTAATCCGGAGCGCATCGCAGCCGCAAACGCAGGGAATGCCGAAACCGCGGCTGACCACAGCGGCATGGGAAGTGGCGCCGCCCAAAGCCGTTAAAATGGCGCTGGCGGCGAGCATGCCGTGAACATCGTCGGGCTTGGTTTCCGGCCGGATCATGATAACTGACGGGTTAATCGATTTGATTTTGCCGTCCGGCGTATATTTAATTTTTAAAATTGATTCATTAGCTTGGAGTTTGATGCCGAGTTTTTCGGCAACGGCGGTAATTTTTTCAATCGCTTCTGGCAGGCTCGTGCCCAAATCAGTCTTGCCGAATTCTTCGGTTTTATCCGCATCGAAAACCAAAACTCCGCAAGCCGCGCCGGGCGAAGCGTTAACGCCAGTGGCCAATAGCCGACCCTGTTTTTTGGCCGCTTCTTTTTCTTCTTCGCTGAATTGCGGGTGAAGCATCATATCAATTTGTTTCGGGGTAACTCGCATCATCGCCTGTTGTTTTGTAATTAAATTGGCTTCGGCCATGTCAACGGCCATTTTAATTGCGGCTTTGGCGGTTCGTTTGCCGGTTCGGGTTTGCAGCATCCAAAGCTTGCCGTTTACAATGGTAAATTCAATATCCTGCATGTCGCGGTAATAGCTTTCCAATTTGCCGCGGACATCCAGCAGCTGCTGGTAAATTTCCGGCCATTGATTGGCCAGTTCGGAAATTTTTTGCGGGTTGCGAATACCGGCGACCACGTCCTCGCCCTGGGCATTGACTAAAAAGTCACCGAAAAATTCATCAACGCCGGTGGCCGGGTTGCGGGTAAAAGCCACGCCCGTGCCGCAGTTGTCATTAATATTACCGAAAATCATGGTTTGAATATTGACGGCGGTGCCTAAGTCGTCAGGAATGCCTTCGGCTCGGCGATAGTCAATCGCTCGTTTGCCGTTCCAGCTGGCAAAGACGGCTTGAATGGCCATTTCCAATTGTTTAAACGGATCAGCCGGAAAAGTCTGGCCGAAGCTTTCAATAATTTTTAAAAATTCATGAGCCAGCTGCTGCCAATCGGCCGCTTCTAATTTCACATCGGAATCAACTCCCCTGGCTTTTCGGACGGCCGTGATATGTTCTTCAAACGGTTCGTCAGGAATATTCAAAACCACCGAACCGAACATCTGAATTAAGCGGCGATAGCAATTCCAGACAAACTTCGGGTTATTGGTTTCGGCAATCATGACGTTAACAATTTCTTCATTCAAACCGAGATTTAAAACCGTGTCCATCATACCCGGCATGGAAAATTTGGCGCCGCTGCGGCAGGAAACTAAAAGCGGATTAATTTTGCCGCCAAAAGTTTTGCCGGTTTTTTGTTCCACTTTTTTTAGCGAAGCTAAAATTTCATCAAGCATGCCCTCGGGAAATTTTTGATTCTCGCTGTAGTAGTTGCAGGCTTGGGTCGTGATCGTTAAACCCGGCGGCACCGGTAAGCCAGCCTTAGTCATGTCGGCTAAAAAACAGCCCTTGCCGCCCAGCAAGCTTTTTAAAATATCGTAATCCGTTCCGACTTCGGAGATCAGATTGGGTAATTGATCAAAATTATAAACCCAGTTTTTGATGGTTTTTTGAGTAGGCATAGTTTAAGATTTAGAATTTAAGATTTGTGATTTGTTTAGAATTTAAAATTTAGAACATAGGATTTTAAATAGTTTTCAGTCAACAACAGTTTTAAATTGTAAGTTCATAATGCCGGATTACACCCGATTTGTCAAAAAGAAAAAGCGCTTACATTGTTGCAAGCGCCTGCGTCAAAGAACAACAGCAATGACTTTTAATTCTGGCAAGTAATTACCACCGACAATTCAGCCAGATAAAGCCGATGAAAAACAACAAGCAGATAGCCGATTCCGCTGCGAGAAACCAAGAACCAAAATGTTCGTCGGCAGCTTCTTCGTGAACTGCTTTCGGCATCGCTTCAGTCAGTGCCGCAATCATGAGCGCCTGGCGGATGGAGTCGTCGGCAATTTCGGCGGTGTTTTTCTCCAAATAAGCAAGGATTTGTTCTCGGAGCGCCGTCTGGTCAGAAACAAGGATGCTTTTGATAATCACGTCCCGTTCGGCTTCCGTGTTCATTTTATCCTGCCTTTCTTTTTGGCGACTTAGTTTGCTTCACAGTCAATAATGCTGCCATCCGTGATTTGTGGTTCAGTAAGCCACGGTTTCTTGAACGACCCTTTAATCCGTTGCCGAGCATAATTGGTGAAAGGTTTATTTGATGCTTGAAGACCAGGAAATTTTTTCCTGACCAATTCTGTCGCCTCAGTGATATTTCGCGCATAAACTTTCAAAGTTTGTATCTTACCGTTAACCGGGCAAACGACGAGCCTGGTGCAATGCCTTGGCCAATCACAAGTCCATGGTTTCTTGAAAGTAAACTTATACCATTGCACCCGAGGCGGTTGTTTTTTTGCAGCTGCTTTAGTTCTTTTTTTTATGACGTTAACCATTTTTTATTCCTCCTTCAGTTTTCAAGGTTCATTGGTTTGACTTCCTTCCGGAAAAGGACAGATTACTTCAGGGCTTCATATATGTCGGCAATTGGTATTGGCCGTTTCGTGCCATCGCTTAAGTGATCAAATAACACGAGCGATTCAGGCGAGTATTTATGAAGTTCCAAGATAACTTTTCCGTTAGTGATGAAGGCATTATGTCTCCAGCTAACCAAAAAAATTAACAAAACCCCATTGAATTTCATTGTGGCTGGGTTTTTATCTACCTCGATTCCTGCTTCAGTTTTAACAACAGAAATCATCATCGTACCCAGCCCACCGTAATAGCTCGCCTCAGTGAAAAAACGAACTTCCTTTGTATCTGCCATTTTGCACTCTCCAGAATTTTCAAGGTTTACGCCTTGGTTGTCAGACCTTGGGTCTACCGCAACGGTAAACAGCTAAATCTAACATTAATATAATAAAACTGTCAATCTGTTGTCGAAAACCGACAAATGTGCTAAGCTATCAATATAGATCAAGGCTTGCTTGGAACAAATTCTAAATCCTAATATCTAAATTCTAAACAAATTTTAATGTTCCAAATTTTAAATTCCAAACAGTTTGTTGAATTGGGATTTAGAATTTGTAATTTGTTTCGGATTTTCCGCCAGAGTCTGTTTGCCGACCCGCTACGCCGAAGCGTTAGCGAGGCGAGCAGGCAGGGCGGATCTGCCTTTGGCACGAAGGATTTCGTGCTTAGAATTTCGTTAAATTAAATACTATAATTAAAACCCAAACTATGTTACAGGATGTACTCAAAAATATCGGTTTACCCCCGACTGCCAGCCGGATCTATTTGCGGCTAATAGAGACCGGCATTTCTTCGGCCCGGCAGCTGGCGGAAAATTTAAATATTCCCCGGCCGTCGGTTTATGACAATTTAAAAATTTTAATCAAGCTCGGTTTAGTCACCGAGCAGGACAAAGAAAATAAAAAATTATTTCAAATTGATGATGTTAAAAATATTTCCCGGCTAGTCAAAGATAAAATTTCGGATTTGCAAACGGAAGAAAAAAAATTAAAAGATATTATTCCCAATCTTTCCAAAAAAATTGATTATTTAGAACCGAAGATAAAATTTTATAGCGGTTCGGAAGGAGTCAGACGGGCGCTCAATGATATTTTGTGGTATGAAAATATTGAGACATTGTGTATCTGGCCAATTAGTGAAATGATCGAAGTCTTAAGTCCGGAATTTTTAGCCGAGCATAATAAAAAAAGAATCCGGCGAAAGATCGCATTAAGAACAATTTGGCCTCAAGATAAGGCAGTTAAATTTAAGCAATTTCCTTTTTTGGGAGTAAGCAATGGCTTTTTTCGCGAGATTAGACTAGCGCCAAAAGGCATGACTTGGAATATGAGCTATTGGTTATATGCTGATAAGGTCGCTTTTATTTCCTCGCGCCAGGAAAACTTTGGTTTTACCGTTCACAGCCGCGATTTCACTGAATTAATTAAGTCGCAGTTTGAGCTGGTCTGGCCGCTTTGTCAGAAAATTCAGGTTAATCCCAATGACACGGCCGGGTTTTTAAAGACGGTTTAGGGTTTTAATAAATATTTAGGCAAAAGAAAGAGCGGCTCCCGAGAGAGTCGCTCTGTTGTTTGTAGGTTTATTCCCTTCAATTGTGCCTAGGCCGGCCGGTAGCTGCCAGTGTAGACACAGCCACCTTCGGGCGTTGACGCCACTTCGCAGGCATACCTGCCCAACGTCTGCCAGAAAGTCGAAGGAACAAACGGCCATGGTTCGGCTTTCCAGTATCTGTGTCCAGCCATTGCTCGCCGTAGCCGCCGTGGACTTTTCTCAGGCAACAGGCCGCCGAATAGTTCAGTGGCATCCAGTGCCACCAGGCGCCAAGAGCTTTTTTTCGGCATCTCGCACCTCCCTTTTTCAGTAGACTTTGAAGATGGTGAAGCCCCAGGTCCCGCCCAGCAGGACTAAGGAGGCGATTATCGCCTGAGTATCAATCCAGCGGCCAGTGATATACCAGCAGGGCAGGATAATACCCAGCGGCCAGAAGATCGTCAGCAGGCCAGCCACTGACCAGGCGACTGTCGCCGGCACCGGATTGATGACGTAAAGAACCAGAATTGAAAGCTGGGCAGTCATAAATATGACATGTAGCCAGCCGGTTTCGCTCAGGCTGAACCAGCAGTTACTCCGGGTACCTAGTGGCCAAAGCCAGCTCGTGAGGTCTTGGGTAGAAAACCAAGTGTAATGCATCGTTAGCGTGGCGACCAGGCAAACTGGTACGATAATGCCGCAATTCCGCCACCTGAGGTGATCCCAGACCAGCCCATTGACCAGTGAAAAAAGGAGCAAGTCGCCCCAAATTCCGGCATGGTTAATGAACGGGAATTTGACTTGACACCAGCCTGACTTCGTAAGGGTTCCTTCCCATGTCGCCAAAATGCCTTCCAGTAAAACAAACGCCGCAGTTACTGCCACTATTAACCAGTTCATCACTATTCTCCTCAGTAGTTGGTAGTTGAACGCTATTTAGGCTAATTTGGACTTTTTAGAGTAGCATGGATATGGTTAGCTGTCAAGCTAAAAAACGCGAATTGCAAAACTCAATTTAGCCTTTAAATAACACAAAAAGAGCAGGCCGGACTTTAGTCCGGTGATCAAAAAACACAACTAAAGTCGTGCTGGCAAAGCCCAGCGGTGAAAACCAGGTTAAATAAACAAAAAATGCTCCACGTGGAACAGCTAGTGCTTGAATATTTTACTTATTATGTTAATCTTATAACTGCTGGAGATATACGACAATCGTATAGGTAAAACAACGAAGAAAGGAAAGGATGGCTGATATGTTGAAGACAAAGTGGTTTATGGCTGGCATTTGTCTGATTGTGGGAATGGCACTTGGCTGCCCATCGTCATTTCCAAGAACCGGAATTGTCCCGGAAATAGGCAACTATTCATTCAGTCAAGACGGTAATTTCGCCGTCTGGCAGGATGGAGAGGCCGGACAAATCTATCTTAGGTTCTCGTCCGATGGTTACCGCTGGGATAATATCCCGGTGATTGCCGGCACTTTTTATCGTCAGTGGGGGGAAATCGGCGGTACGCATTGTCCGAGCGATGCCTACATCTTGTCGGGCCATTTCACCAGTCCGACTCACGCCGAAGGTCATATTCAGTATGGGTATAACTGCGTGTATACCTGGGTATATCCTTTTGAAGCGGATTTTGTTCCGTAGCCGCAAGTGTAGGGTTTTTGATCTTATATCTCAACCGAGAGTAATTTCAGAGCCCTTTTTTTTAGATAAATTTAGAGAATAAACAAAAAAATGTTCCGCGTGGAACATTTTTTTGTTTGGAGTTCTGGTTTTATCTTGGAAACATCGGGAAACCTTTAACCCCGCACCGAATTCCGCGATTATTTTTAGTCTAGTTTTGTTTTAATCTCACGCAGAGTCGCCTGCGGCTTAGGGAATTTAAAGATAAGTTTAAATATTTGAATTGGTACGGGGCAAGCCTCCACATTATCCCGATAATTTTGGTAAACCAGTGGATCCTAAGGGAGTTTGCGCCAGGGGCGCATCAGCCTCTGGCTGAGAACCATTGACTCCATATCTATTAACGCCAATGGACCCTAAGGGAGTTGTCCCGACGCACGTTATAAATTTATAAAATTAATGAAGTCGGGATCCCGATTTCCCCCAGAGTAAATTGGTGGAGTTCTGGTTTTATCTCAGAAACATCGGGAAACCTACCTGCCTTGACTACCGTCAGGCAGGCGGTAGGCAGGCCCTTGACCTCCTCCATTTCTACTAACATCAGTGGACCCTAAGGGAGTTGAACCCTTGACCTCCTCCATGCCATGGAGGCGCTCTAGCCAACTGAGCTAAGGGCCCATTGGCGTTAGTAGATAGAAATTAAACAGTATTTTTAAAGATTA
>Ga0172379_10003066_pt1 | contig 27555 bp, 46 predicted proteins | sample GrowelOW334metaG_FD_119756 | JGI IMG/M metagenome (GOLD analysis project Ga0172379, IMG submission 119756) | Groundwater microbial communities from an aquifer near a municipal landfill in Southern Ontario, Canada - Groundwater well OW334 metaG | ecosystem: Environmental > Aquatic > Deep...
CAGCACGATTTAAATTAAGAGACAATGTATCAGAGGAAGATGAAAATATGGGATGTCTTGAAACAGTATTTGAAGACGGATGCATGATACAGCAAACAAATCTGAAAAAAATACGAAACACACTGTCTATTGAATTAGAACAATGTGATGTAACATAGGAAGAAAAAACGGGCTTCCTGCCCCTAAAACTAGCGTTAACTTCATCTCTATAATCCCGCCAAGGTTTGATGAATTAACTTTAAACATCAACATCAACATCAACAAAGAAGGACTTAATGGCTTTAAAGTTCTTCTCCACAAAGGAATTATAACATGGCTATTGATAAATTTGAAGGTAGTATGTCTAAAGAAGAATCCGGATGTACTATTGTCATTAATCAGACAATGCAGTCAATTTCAGATCCTTATGTATTGGCAATATATGCGTATTTAATCACCAAGCCGTCTAATTGGCGTATCAATATTACCGAAATAAGAAATCATTTCGGGTTCTGTAAAGATAAAACATATAGCGTAATTAATAAACTAATAGATATTGGATTACTCGAAAACGAGAAAACGCGTGAAAATGGCAAATTCTCGCGAACTAATTACAAACTTTTATTAAAACCCCTCGCCAGCACTGAACTTCCACCGTGTCCTGTTTTACGGGATACGGTATTACGGGATACGGTGAAACAGGACGCATATAAAACAAAGAAAGATCTTATACAAAACAAAGATAATAATAATATTAGTGATAATCCTTCTTTTGTTAAAACCGAAGAAGTAGTTAATGCGTATCATGAGACACTTCCAGAATCGCCCAAGATCCGGGTAATCGGTAATCAGATAAGCAATCAAATCAAGCGTATGCAGCAAGATTGGCCTAAGTACGCCAATGGGAAGCAATTCACTTTGGAATCATTCATCAAGTTCTTAACCATTATCCTGACTCGTTATCCTTGGTTTCTGAATAAATACACGACAGATGGCGGAAACATTAGACAAAACAACTTAACCAACATCACCAGAGAACAAAACATTGTAAAAATAATTAATGGGGAATTTAGCCAGAATGAATAATAATCGAGAATTGTATAACCAGAAATTATCTGCATTGAGTTGGATGGATGTTACGGAATTCACTTCAATTGCTTGTGAAGAAACGTTCCTTGCTCGCTTAATGATGCTGCATAATGCAAAAATGGCTGATATTCAAGAATCGATGCTTCTTGTTGATGAACAATGTTTCACTAACAGCACCAGGCGAAAAATATTTACTACGATTAAACATCTTTTCAATGCTAATGAGTCATTCGATACAATAGCAGTCGTTGGAATGCTTCATCCAACCTTAGAGGCTTATGTTTTCCAGATTATCAATGACATTGTGCCGAGTAGTAATATTATTTCTTATGCCAAACAGCTGCTTGATTACCGGATATTACGCGATCAAATTGAAATACTGCTCAGAACAATACAACATGCAAATAACCATACAACCCCAGCCGAAGCAATAAATGAAATTAGAGAAAACTTAATCTCCATTAACAATACGCATCATTCAAACCAAACAAGTATTTTACAAAGCTATGAAGAAATAATTGACCAGTATTTAAATCAAAGCGATGAAACGATTTTAGAAATTCAAACCGATATTCCTAATTTACCTCCTGTTCCTAACCATGCGTTAATTACTATTGCTGGACGTTCTGGAGTAGGAAAAACATTTTTCGGCATGTATCTCATGGACAAGTTAATCGATAAACTTCACGGCAAACAAAGCTTATATTTTAATCTTGAGATGGATTCGCTGGTAATGATCGAACGTCATGCGAATCTTTTAGGCCAATTAGCTCCTACTCAGCGCGAAGTTATTAGAAATTCAGCGCATTTATTATTGCCTAAAAATGTTTCTCTTATTACTCAACCCATGATCACGATTGAACAAATTGAAACTATTTCGCGACTAGCAGCCCTCAAACAACCCATTGCTGTCATTGTTGTCGATTACATCGGCCTTATTCAAAGTAAATCGCGATTTGAATCAAAACACTTGGAACAATCCGCTATTGCTAAACGTTTGGCAGCATTAGGATTAGAGTTAAAATGCGTAGTAATTGCTCTAATTCAGGTAAACCGAGATTATAAAAATAAGCCTATAGGCGATCGCTGTCCAAATACGCATGATGCATCGGAATCAATGGGTACAGTTCACAGTTCATCGTGGTGGATCGGAATTGATAGACCTGAAATTGATACTGATGATTCTCAATATCAACATCTATTCATGATTCAAAATCGCAAGAACCGAGGTAAATCGGGATTTTTCTCTATCAACTTAGATTTTAAAAACGGTCAATTCTTCAAGCGACAACGACCATTTTGTGCTAAATATAAATCTAAACCGCAAGAAATAGAATTATAACCTCTTTCTATAGGGCGAATTTATCTCCAGTTAAATTATCTATTGCAAAATGATGTTAGGTAGCGGGTATGAATAAAAAGCCCTATAACGCAAATTTAGAGGTTTTAGGGCTATAAGGGAATTAGTTGTTTTCAATCAGTTGGTCAAAGAAGTCGTTCATTTGCGCTTGTATGTTTGCAATGACGGTTTTAGCGTTGTTTCCTGATTCACTTTTTGAATCATCAATTACTTGCTGGCTTATCATCAATAAATTGCTAACCATGCTGATAATCATCGAGCCAATTGCCCAGTTAATTGCTGCATTGTGTGCTCCAACATCCATCAACGTGGATTTCATGTTCTTTAGAGTCTCAAGAGAATAATCAAACGCCCCTATAATTGTACGTTTTTGATTCATTCCATTTCCTCCATTCTATCAAGCGATTCATTAAGCATTATTATGCCGTCAGTCATTGCTGAAATAATGCATTGAACGCTAGTTTTTTTATCAAGTTGCTCGGCCTTAGAAAACTTTTGCGCACTATCAATCAATAATTTTCCGATAACCAGCGTTAATATTGCACCTGAACCGTTGTTGCTAATTCCGATTGTGTTAATGTAGGAGCGCATTACGGCCAGGGCTGCTTCGACTGTTAAATTAATTGCCATGTTCATCCTTATTGTTAAATTTATTTATCCAATTATCTACTTTTCTATAACTTCCTTTTGCTTCTGGCGGAACTTTAGCACGAACATAACATAATAAATCGTACATATGGTCACGACTCCACATGTCAGCATAGGCATAAGTCATCATCAAATCATTTGCAAATAATGCGCGGCAAAAAGAACCGGGCGATAATCCCCGGTTAATGTAATTGTCGATGGTGTCCTTTGTCCAATCTGGCAGCGTAGCAGTCATTGAATATTATTCCCATATAATCGATATTGTGCATCCCATTCGCCGCCAATTTCTAATAAATCACCGCAGTCGCAACGGTAAACCTCATCTCGAAATGAATTATTATCTAATTCGCTCCAATCTTCATCTAAGCCCCACCACTCCTTGCAATTGGCGCACTGGATAGCATCAATTTCGTATGCTTCCCCTTTTTTAAAATAATCTTTTATAGACATAATTTCACGAATAATTTCTTTTTTTCCACGACATGATGAACAATTATATTCAGGGTAATTTATTATTTTTCCACTTCCTTTACATGCTTTACATGGCTTAGTGTGAAATTCTCTGTCCATGCTTAATTATTCCTTATCAACTTATAAACTGTTGGTCGTGATAGCTCTAATTCTTGACTGATATGAATTACTGATAAGCCCTGAGAACGCAGATATACTGCACGTTCTGCCTTGGATTCATCGGTGAATCTTCGGCCTAATTTTACCCCGGCTTTAATTGCTGCGTCCATTCCTTCACGTTGTCTTTGTTTTATCAATGTACGTTCAAATTCAGCGAATGCGCCCATTACTTGCAGCAAGAGTTTATCCATTGCGTTATTAGTTGCTGAGAAGATTAAGTTTTCTTTATGAAATTTAACTGTAGCCCCTTTATCGGTTAATTGTTGAACAATTTCCTGCAAGTCACGCAAATTCCGCGCTAAACGGTCAATACTGTGAACGTGAAGCGTGTCACCCTTGCGAATGTGTTTGATGCATTCTTCGAGTTGAGGCCGATTTCTCGTGCCTCCTGATAATTTTTCTTCGTACTTGATATCAAGCTCTATACCATCGAGTTGTCTATCAGTATTTTGACCGGAACTTGATACCCGGATATAACCTATATTTGCGCCTATCATTGTTTATCCTCAACAAAAGTTAGTGATTCGTTATAAAATTTAGTGTCTTTGTGATCATATCGTTGGTCTGTAACATGTTTAACTAAAAACCCGTGTCTATATCGCGCCTCTTCTGTCCATGTAACCGAAAGAATGCTATTGTCAGTGTCCCATTCTTCTTGATAAGAAATTGTTTTCCACTCTAAATGTTTCATAAAATTAACTCCCATAAATTGATATAACCGCCAGAACCGCGCAGTAAGCACATATAACCAGCATGAACATTATTAAGTCGAATCGTTCCATTATGCTGCCTTATCTTTTACTAATAATTCATAGGCCATAATGATATTATCAAGGAATTCGTTGCACTCGCTTACCGTCCATCCATAGGCTTGCTGATAGCGATAAATTGATGCTTCTCTATTTTCTTGGGCTAATTCAGCCGTTATTTTTATCCATGTATCCGGCTCTTTGAATAGCATGTGTTGAATTGCTGTATCTACGTTCATTTTTAGTGTTCTCACAGTTTGTTAATTAAATTGTTATGCGTTGAAATATTTAATAATCATCGGGAATAGAAAGCAGGTCACTACGATTGTTATCAATGCGTTCAAGCGATTAATAGTTTTCTCGTTAATGCGCTCTAACATTCTGATTCGTACTTCGTGGTCGATATAATCTTCTTTAGTCATTTTATTCTCACAGGTCGTTAAAAAAACTTAGTTATAATTAGACCGCCAAATAATGCGATCATCGTTCCAACTGTCCATTTGAATTGATCGTGTAATTCTTTGGACAATTCTTTAAATGAGCTTTTCAATTCATTAAAATTCCTCTCTTGTATCTTGAATTGCTCGCTATGAAGTCTTAATTTAACTTCGTGTTCGATGTACTCGTCTTTAGTCATGATTAACCCCTTAAGTTAATTTATAGCTATGTAATAAAATAGGCAGTATGAGACTGGTTACTCCAATCCCTAAGATACTGAATAAAAGCCGCTTTATGCCGCGAATGTCATTGTCAACACGATTAAAATGCTCAGAATGAAGACGCAATTTAACCTCATGCTCGATAAAGTGCTCTTGTGTTTTTGTAAATTCTGTCATTTTGGTTTCCCCTTATTTATAAAGCATTTCGTGTAATGTTTTAGCGCAAGAAGTCCAGTAACTGTCTACCTGTTCGCTTTCTTCTTCGTCGGTTACAATGCGACCCGATTCATGCTCCAACCATTCAATGATGTCAAAATCCATGTAGGGAATTTGAACGGTACTGCATAAGCCTCTTAACCAGTATTCTAATAATTTATCGATGGATTTTCTGCTCATATTTTTATTGGGTAAAGCCATTTCATCCTCGAATATAGTTTTTACCATTACAAGACGTTCAATCGTTGTGCCTGTAATTTCTTCATTGATGCTATCGAGTATTAATTGTTTATAGTTAGTCATTATTCAATCCCACATTTAGTACAGCGCCATACTTCGCGTTCAGTGTATGTATTTTCAAAATCATGATCACAATAGTTATCAATCATTGATTCAAGCTTTGCTATTAGTTTTGGATCGCCACACTCTCCGCAGCATTGCTCAGTCTTTAAAGCCCAGTCTAATAATTGACTAAGCTCGTCTAATGTAAAATTGTTCTCGCTCATTTCAATACCTCAATAAAATACTCGATAGCGTCACCGTGACCCCGAAAGTTATAATCCCACTTGATTAGCCTGTAGTTTTCATCACCCCTAGTATCACCGCAAGTGCACCCACTAATTCCACATAAATCCGAGATTATTCGTTTAAATGTTGTTACTGATATTTTGTATGCTTTTCGATTAAAAAACTGTTCAGGTTCATTTATTAGATGAACCACACTCGAAGAGTTATGGAAATTATTTGTTAATGTTATTTTCATGCTAAAACCTCTGTAATTTCATACTCGCCACGATTTTCATCATAATCCAACCCTTGATCGTCTAAGTTCCAACATAGAAACTCTTCTGCATCATCGAATGAATCAAATTCATGAGGGAAAACCGTATTGTCTGCCCAGCCTTTAATAAGCCACATGATTAACCCCTTATTGATTATCAAATACATGATACAATTGACCATTAACCGTTAACTCTTCCTCACCGCCATCATAGCGGTTAAAGTGGTGTCCATAACCGTCATGGCTCACTAATTGTTCCGCCAGTTCTTTAATGTGGTCGCTTGTCATCTTCTCGCCTAACTCTTCACATTTATCCGATTGCTGCGCTAGTTCAATCAGGAATTCCGGCCAGCCTGTAGCTTCCGCAATACACCATGAGTTAAAGCAACCAAGGATATATTTATCGCCTGATAGTTCATCGACAACTATTTCATCAATAGAATCGGTGTGAATGAATCGAACGCCATCGACTTCAAAGTCTGGATTGTCGTTGTTAATTTCAAGAGTAACTTCACGCCAGTATGGGCTAGACATTAAATCGTCGCAGAAGGATTTTATTTGTTTTACGGTTGTATAGTTCATTGCGTTCTCACAGGTTAGTTAAATTTGATATGTTCTTACTTAGTTAATATTATTATTCTTCTGCGTATAATTGCTTTAAAGCATGGTCAACAATGCGCTCTAAAGTTTCTCTGGCTTGCCTTGTATTGCCACTCAATAGCTTAGCTATATTGGCCAGTGTATTACCTTCACACTCGATTAAATTCTCATAAGCTGTCTTAGTTGTTCTCATGTTGTTCTCACAGGGTTAGTTAATATTAATTTTCGATAAAATTAAGCACGCAATTAAACGCAGCAACGATGCCTTGGTACTTCTCATTATCAGGTTCATTAGCTAATTCAGCTTGCCAGTACTCAAGGCTACTGCCCACGTATCGATGCACTTCTTGGCTAATATCGCCTCTCCCTTCCCAGTCTATTGATTGCATGGTGTTCTCACAGTTGTTGTTAATGGTTGTCATTGTACCCTATCTTGTTAGTATGTCAATAGGTTAATTTACATATTATTGTAAATATAGCAGTGATTGCGGTACATTATTGATATTAATAATAAGGAGGTTAGTTAATGAGCGAGTTAATGATTAGATGTCCAGCATGTCGCGGTGCAAAGCGTGTGCCTAAACTTGGGGGAATGCTAGGTGACTGTAACGGCTGCGAAGGTAAGGGAGAGATTAAAGAGATTGATAGACCTAAGCCCGTTATAGTCGAACCTATCGAACCTATTAATGAGGTCATTGCAGCCGTAGCCGATGCGATACCAACTACAGACGTTATTGAAGATAAGCCAGTTAAGATATCGGCAGCAAATGGACGTACAATATATAAACGCAAAGCGAAGTAGTACATTGTGTTAATGTTGTGCTATATCTATATAAAGGAATAAATCGCGAGAATTTTATGGACGGCGAGAGACAGACATTTAATGAGCATAGACCAACTAAAGAATTGAGGCAAAGGATATCCGATCTAGCTATTGCTGGAACTCCTAAGTATCTCATTGCTAAAGTGGTTAAGCTCGATGATGATACGCTTAATAAGTATTATGCGTATGAGCTAGAATGCGCAAAGACTGAAGCCATTGAACGTATTGCTAAGACTGTATATGTACAAGCGGTTGAGGGCGATAGCAAAGCTCAGGCGTTATATCTTAAGACTCAAGGCGCAAGCCATGGCTGGGTAGAGAAACAAGTAGTCGAGAACATAGACAGCGCAGAGACTAAAGAACTACAATCAAGAGTACAAGCATTAGAGCAAGAACATCAACGAGACTATTAATAGCCTGACTCTTATGTAAATTAAAGTATACTTTAGTTAACAAGATAGACGCCACGAACTATCAATGACTTAGGATGTCAATCAAACTTAAATGATAATTAAATTACAATAGTTAATTAAAGTACTTACACATCACACTCATTGCATGGATGCACTAGCCCTATACTGAGCGCAACGGCCTGCCATGTGGGCGCGTGGTGTGCCTCACCCTGTCATGGTTTCAGAGGGGGGTATGCCTCGCCACAGCAGGCGCATTGCTAGAGCTGGAGCCTCCCCACCATACTAACCAGGCATATTCCATAACTCATGCTTATATTTTGCCCAATTATTAATTTTGATGCTGCTATATCCCCCCAGAAATTTTCAAATTATAGTCTGCATAAAAATTCCCTAATATTTTTAAATTACCTCATTTGTTGATACATTATTTTTTTCGAACACATTGGGTAAAATTTACAGGAAAATTATGAAAGAAGACTTTAGTTTAGATAGCCTACACTACCATGGTCTGTGTACTGCCATCGAGCACGGAGGAATTCTTTGCTTCAACAAGAAACATTCTAAAGGATATTGCCATAAGCATTATGATAGAGTTAGAGCGCATGGTTCCGTAGACCTTCCTATCAGACAGCCTAAGAAGTGTAAATTCATTGATTGTGATAACCCTCATCATTGCAAGGGATATTGCAAGAAACACTTCAGAAGGAAGCATTATAAGTCCAAAGTAAAATGTTCTGTATATGGATGTGACAACCCTAAGCATGGGCAACGTCTGTGTACCACTCACCAATTACGATTGAAAAAGCATGGCGATGTAAATACAGTTCTTAAGAGTGGTTTCGAAAAAGGCTACATTCCACCATGGACAGGTGATGTTCTGCATAAGCATTGTATAGTTCCCGGATGTGATGTGAAGCATGGCGACCAGAAGAGAAATCTGAAGAAGGGGTTATGTAATAAGCATTACCTACGATGGCTAAGACATGGTGATTACAATATTACTTTGATCCGTCGGGGAAAGTGAGAGACCATATTGGTGACCTCAACAAAATGGGTTATTCTCGGCCTATATAACATTAAGGAATATATGACTGTCGACGAACTAAATGAGTTAGTAAAACAGGATATCCAAGCGACTAAAGACTACTCAGAGTTTATGCAAGAGCAAAGTGAACCCATGCTAACCACTGTAGGCAAAAGTCACATGGAGCATTTACATTTCTTTAACTTAGGATATAAATACGCTATGGAGAAGATTCAGAGCCTAATTAACGACAGCCAGTCTGACACAATAGAGTTCGACAAACTCCCCAAACTCCCTGAGTGCGGGCATAAGCTTAAGTTAATCCCTGTTCCCAATGAGCCACGTACTTATAAAGTGGTCTGCCCAGAATGCGATACAGGAACTATGGAGCTAATTGACTAACATCAATCCCACGCCGTAGTTTATATTGTTGCTCTTTGCTAACTTTCCTACGCCGAATATAAATATCTTTTGTTTTAAAACATTGCACGCATAGAGCCAATAGCTTTGCTGAATCACCTAACGATTCATTAATTTTAAATAATGTCTTACATCCACATGAACCACAGGGATAATAATTAGTCATACTTCCTCATGAAACAAAAAATGGTATATCCTATGCGATATATTTATATTTGTGAAATTTACAATGACGTTCGACTTTAAAACAAAACAATACATCGGCTGCATCCCGGTCTATGCCAATCCAAACCACCCAACCGACCAGTCACCATGTGTAATATGGGATTGCCCCACCTGCAAGAAACCTATGTGGGTTAGTGAAAAGAAGCGATCCCATGCTGAATCCCATGATAATGTAGAAATTCATTGCCTAAAATGTCTTGCTGAAGCAGCATATAAACAAGGTTATGAAGTTGAAATGCAGGATATTGCGAGCTTGAACTAACCCAACGACGCAAAGAACAGTTCGAGAAGATTATTGATGAGATGTTTGGCGATGAATAATTTTACTAAAGAAGAACTGGTGGAACTAGAAAGTAGTTTAATATTTAAGATGGATAGATTCCTTCCAACTCCTGAAAAACGAACGCATGACTTAGTAGATAAAATCCAATCCCTAATCGACAACTACTGCATACATCAAGACCAAGTAGCAATCGCAGATGAAAATGGCCATATGGTAGTTCAATGTGGTCGATGTGATACCATTTTATGGCATGAAAAGGACTAAACATGACAAGCATTCTCGATGAAGCAAAATCTATAGTAAACGGCCAACGCCAAGAAGATTATGGCAGCATTAACGACTCGTTCCAACGTATCGCTGGGCTCTGGTCTGCGTACACCGGATTTACGATCACGAAGTACGATGTAGCGAAGATGATGATGCTTTTAAAGATTTCCCGTGCCAAGAACGGCAATCATCGTGACAGCTACGTTGATATTGTCGGGTACGTGGAGTGTGTTGATAAGCTGCTGGACTTAGACCATGGCTGCAAAACATTGTTCACTGGAGTCACTACGGGCGAGACTACGCTGCCTTTTCAAGGGACATAACATCATTGTAGATTATCCGTGGCATGAGCGATGGTATAAGGACGGCACATGGTTCTATACCATCACCACGCTGCGTTACTGTAACCGTTGTAAGAGGGCATTTAAGTGAATTATGGTGTGTATAGAATGTATGCAGAAAGCATGAGAATGGTTGCTAAGATGGAAGCCAATCTTGAAGAACATGGTGAAGCTGAGCTAACTCTCCTAGCTGACATGAAGTTAAGTCAGACAATTATGGATGAGATGCAACCTGAATATCCAGCGAGATACAAGATGGAGCAAACCATGTTCGAAACCTTCACTCCTGAGCAGAAAGACTTTATCTGCGCACAGATTGGCTGGTGGTACACCATGTGGAAGGACAGAATGTGGGTAGACGATAAACCTAACCAGCATTGGCTTGGTCGCGGTAAGGAAGATTTGAAGACTATGATATGTGGAGACTAGCATGAGCTGTATTACAGAGATTTTGAAGCTAAAGGGCGACAAGGAAGTATTGGTTCCAGAAGGTGAATGGATTGCGGTTGAAGGCGGCATAATGGCTAAAATCATCCTTCCGCCTATAATAATTATTAATTAATATATATTACTTATTATTACTATTACTGAGGCCATTCTCTGTAGATAACCGCATATAGTCTTTATACAGCGCGACCTTATAGCACACCAAAAGCTGCAAATAAACATGTGAACCTAGTGTGTACAGTTTGTGACTAACTTTAGACCAGTACTTTATCCAGAGGTTATCCTCAGCTATTATACTGAGTTATGTACAGAAAATGGGGATAACTGTGAAACCTATTGAAAACTTAATCGGCCATATGGTAATTCGTAAAGCGGAATTAGAGCAGCAGATAAAATCTGCTGCCATTCCTAAAGTACTGGATAGCTATGACATTGAACGCATTAGAGGTCAAATTAAAGAGCTTGAGCATCTTTTGGAGGAAGCATGGGAACTAAGATGAGCGACTTCACCAAAGATGAACTCGAAGACCTACGTTGTTGCGTAGGATGTTATGAAGACTCTTACGGTGACCCATATCATAAGGAGCTTTATGATAAACTGGACGCTATGATTAAGCAGTACGAAAAGGATGACACCAATGACCGAACTCCAAGAACTTAAATCTTACCTGCAATCCAGATACCCAAAAAGCTTTATCCATCTATGGGCCAATGATGATGATACTCATTTCTTTGCAATGCTTGGCCATCTGTGTCATCACGTAGAGCTCGCTTCTGACAGCATCGGTGGCCTGACGTCTCAATGCGATAATTTCTTCCGAAGAATAGCAACTTAACTTGCTTTATTAATCTCATTGTTGTTTAATACCCTAAATTGTATTCAATAAAGAGAGCTTAATGGCATCTAATTTTTCAGCATATATGCTTCAATTGCGGCATTGTCGTGGATTAACTCAATCTGAATTCGCCAAACAAATACATGCATCAAGAACTTTTGTCTGGGATATGGAAAACGATAAACGCTGCATCAGCGTCCACAAGGCTAATGAATTTTGTAAAAACCTAGGAATCAATTCAAGGGAACTTATTCAAGTGGCTCTGCAAAATATACTTGATCGCGATAATCTTAAATTTACTGTAACTGTACGGGAACAAAAATAATGGCAGGACTCGCTCCAGATAAAGACATTTATGAGCTCTATCATCATTTTAAAAAAATGTTTGAAATGGGAATGCGCATAACAGAATATTGCAGAACGTTTGGATTAAACTATAAACGCATATCTAATTCATATTGTCGTACAGTTTATCAAAGAAGAAGTCATCCAAAGGAAGCCGATAGATTAATTGAATTATACAAGCTCTTTAAATCGACTGGAGCAAATCGGAAACAATTCGCAGAAGAACATGGCGTCAGTCCAGAGAGGCTAACAGCAATAGGAACTCATCTCAATTACATCAAAACATTGAAATTAATTCTTAAAGAAAAAGGCGAGAAATACGATCCAAATTGGTTCATGATTGGACTAGATAACCACCCTAAGAAAACGCGCGAGCCAGAACCATTTTTCCGCGAAGTAGCGCACAAGGAACCCCAGCAATTGCAGATTCATCACCCTGAGCCTGAAGTCCTGTCACCTAGGAATGATATTGAACTTCAAATAAGCAAAGGAGTTCGCGTGTTAATTTCGCCAGAACTCGACTCAATGAAAATAATAAAAATAATTGAACTTTTAAAGGATTTATAATGCTTACACTAGAGAAGAAGAAGATTTATATTGCCGCTCAACCAGTTGATTTTAGAATGTCGATTGACGGCTTATCTTCAATTATTCAGAAAGACCGAGGAAGCCATATACACGACGGCTCAATATATGTGTTCTATAATGGCAATAAAAATAAAATTAAATGCCTATTCTGGGATAACAACGGCTTCGTTCTCTATTATAAGCGGCTAGATAACTGTAAATTCAAATTCAAAATAATGACTAAAAACATGGATTCACTAACTACAGAAGAACTGCATGTACTCCTATCCGGTTACGATCCCGCTTTCGTTGAACGCAAACCTCATGTTAGCGAGATGAAGTTATTTGGGAATAAATAGCTAGAAAAATAAACTAAAATTGCTATACTAATTTGCGAGGAAGTAGCTCAAGCAGGTAAGAGCAATAGTTAAGTTGAATCCCTACAGTCCTTCAGCAAAGACTAATAAGGTTGGTGGTTCGAGTCCACCCTTCCTCACCATCTTCAGTCGTAGTGAAGTGCGCAGTGCAGCACGAGGCAATAATGCACCGTTCCGGTTGATCGCCAAGGCCGGATTATGCTCGAAGGTCGTTACTTCGGGAGGGCTGCCAGAGGGAACTCTGTCTTGCTGTCCTCAGAGAATGGGGCATAACATTTAGCTCCAATGGTGGAATGGTATACACAGAGGACTTAAAATCCTCTCACTTAGGTGATGAAGGTTCAAGTCCTTCTTGGAGCACCATTTCGGAGAAGACATCTAATTGGTATGATACCCGGCTGTAACCCGGAGGTCGGCTAGCCCGTCAAGGTTCGAATCCTTGCTTCTCCACCAATAAGGACATTATGAGATATTTAATTCTAGCCATTATTACAATTGGCATTTCTTATTCCATAGGAAAGTATCGTTATGACGACTGCAAGAAAGTCGGCCATACAACACTGTATTGTATTTTAAGCATGGGGAAATAAATGACCGAGATATTCGTGTTCGGTAGCAACCTATTGGGAATCCATAAACGTGGAGCAGCATTGTGCGCACTTAAAGAACATGGAGCTTTACTCGGAAGAGGCTTTGGACGCCAAGGAAATAGCTATGCCATCCCGACTAAAGAAACGCCATATAAATCCTTATCACTAATCGACATTAATGTTTATGTAGCCGAATTTATTATTTATGCAAATTTACCCCATATAACTGAATTAATCTTCAACGTAACTCCAATCGGCTGTGGTCTAGCCGGATATACTCCAGAAGACATTGCACCCATGTTTTACTATGCTCAAGGCTTAGTTAACGTCAAATTACCTATAGAATTCACTCAAATTTTACAAAAATAGATCTAAATTCACTATAAATAGCATTACTCTTGTGCTACGTTACAGTTGTGACACATTTCTTAGCTTCCTTGAAATCCTTTGAATGTGTCACGAGTATTGCATGATGCAAATTAGGCAAAGGATTGCCACTCTATGGATAAAACGTTACAAACACGTCTGGAACAAGCGGAACTTGCGGCCAAACTAAAGGGTAGTCTATTACTCTTTATTCAGGCGTTTTTTCCGATCCTAACAGGAAGAGACTTTATTGTTTCTAAACCTATAGGCCGTGAATCTCACTTTATAACCATCTGTCGCGCTTTAACGAAGTGCACAAGACTCCAAGCCCTTAGATTACTAGTCAATGTTCCTCCGGGGCATGGCAAGTCAATTATGGTTAGCTTCTGGATTGCATGGTGCTATGCAAAATGGCCTGATTGTAATTTCCTATATATTTCTTATTCAAAAACACTTGCAACGAGCCATACAGAAAATATCAAACGGATAATGTCTCTTAGTCAGTACAAAACCTTATTTAATGTTCGCTTACGTGAAGACTCACAAGCAAAAGATGCGTTTACAACAGAAGCCGGAGGCACAGTTGCTAGTTTTGGTTCCGCAGGGGCGATTACAGGCCGTAACGCCGGGTTACCAGGATTGGATAGATTTAGCGGTGCCGTTTTATGTTTTCCTTATGATGAATATGTACAGACAGAAATTGGCGCGATTAAGATTGGAGAAATAGTCGATAAGAAGTTAGATGTTAAAGTCTATTCAGTAAATTTGGAAACACGAGAAATTCAATTAAAGCCTATTATAGGTCATTTTCAAAACCCGGGAAGCCCTATAATTGAAGTAGAATTTAATGATGGCGCAATCATACGATGTACGCCAGATCATAAAATATGGACTGATAATAGAGGGTGGATTGAGGCTCAGGATTTATTGGCCACTGATGAGCTTTTTACGCCAACGCCAGATGGTTCTTTGAGGAAAATCCAGTATTTTGGCAACCTTACGCTGAGAGATACTCAAATCTCTCAAAATTTCCAATTGCCGGTTAGTAAGGCGAGTAAATTTGCAAGCCACAATGCGCTTTCCAACTATTTTTCTAGCCTCTTCAGTTTCAAGAGCACGACTATCTCCGCGTCTTATTTTCTGCACAGTCAAATCAAGTATATTAAATTTTTTAGCCAATTCTTTCGCACCGAGAGGACTGAAAACGATTTCAATAACGTCTTGGGTAGAAAGTTTGGCACAGGGATGCTTTTCGCCCATAGAAAAGGTTCCATGATTAATCGAATCTTGAATATTCTCTGCTCTTGTACCATAGCAAAGATTTTCAGGTCTATTGTCGGTTCCAACCCCATTTATATGCCTAACATCATGCCCATCAGGCTGCGCACCGTGGAAAGCCCATGCGACCAATTGATGGGCAAAAACATTTCTCTTAATAGAATCACATGTAATTCTAGTCCAATAATATTTCCCAGAGGAATTAAGGGTAAGTTTCTTGATTTTCTGAGGCTCTATGCGGTGACTTCGATTGTCGCCATAATAAATAGTGCGCTGTTCCGAGCGAATTCTTCCAAAGCTGGATGCGCTATAAAGTCCATCAAGCCCAGGAATAAGTCTCCACTCTTCATTCGTCATATTGGCCATGTTGATAAATCCTATTGTATTAACGTCGAAAGCAATCATAACTTCTTTTGCGGAACAAGCGAAGACAATTATACTCTTGTTCAAAACTGCGACGATATGCATAAACCAGACGAAGTTCATTCGGATTTAGTACGAGAATCAGTAATAACAAATTTCCGAGAAACCATCCAACAACGGCCACGGGGTATCAATGTTCCCATAGTATTCATTGGTCAGCGATTACATGAGCAAGACCTGCCCGCCTATTTCATTGCCGGAGAAGACGGGTACGAATGGGACAAGGTAATCTTAAAATCATTGGATGATGCAGGAAATGCGCTTTATCCAGAAGCCTTCCCCAAAGAGATGCTGCTGATTCGGCAGGAAAAAGACCGATATGTATTTGCGGCACAACATCAACAAGACCCACAACCCGCTGGCGGTGGTCTATATATGCCAGAAGACTTCCCTCTGTTAGCGGAAGAACCCGAATTCTCAATGACCTTCATCACAGCCGATACAGCTGAGACAGAAGACCCGCGTAATGACGCTACCGTATTCTCGTTCTGGGGTCTTTACAATATTGAGACGCAAGGACGCAAAACTGGAATTATGGGCCTTCATTGGCTGGCTTGTCGTGAAATGCGTGTGGAACCTAAACGCCTTGAAAATGAATTCTTAGATTTTTGGCAAGATTGCGCCCGACACAAACAACCGCCTATGGTCGCTTTCATTGAGAAGAAATCAACTGGAGTCACCCTATTATCCATCCTCAAGGGTATGCGTGGCCTGAAGGTACGCGAAATCGAACGTACTCGGAAGTCCGGCTCTAAATCACAACGCTTCATCGATATTCAGCCCTATGTGGCTAGCAAACAAGTATCTCTTCCAGCCCACGGGGTACATACGGAAATGTGCGTCAACCATATGAAACGCATAACCAATAATGACAGTCATGCTCATGACGATATTGCAGATACCTGCGCGGACGCTGTACGGATTGCATTAATCGATCTCATGCTGATTGGCTATACACATAGAGATTCACTATGGAAGCCATCGGCCAGCAAAGCAATTAATCACTTCAATAAATTAACGGAATTAAAACAAAAAGCCTATGAAAAAAGGAATTGACTATGGCAATAGCACGGAAACACACCAGCCAGCTGGATAAGATAAAGGCTTCTGTAGAACAGGCTTATACCTATTTTAGGCCAAATTATGAACGATATCACCAGTTTAAACGCTTTGTTTATAAATCAACGCTTACTGAAGACGACATAGCTGTACTGGCTACACTCGGACGCCCGCAAATCGAGTTCAATATGATGGAGGCTTATATCTCCAGATTGCGCGGAGAATTTTCCCGCATGGAACCGGGATTCATTGTTCGCGCTCAGGATGGCATAGAGAGTATCGATCCCAGACTATTATCCATTTTAGAAGCTCATTTTAGGTCAATATTAAATGATTCAGATAATGATGGCTTTAGCTACGATGTCTATACCGATTTGCTGATTGGCGGCTTCTCGGTGGTCGAGGTTTATACGGATTACATTTCACAAATGTCTATGGATCAACGTATCTGCACTGAACGGGTATTTGACCCAACACTATGCGGATTCGACCCCTTAGCACGTAGGTCGCATAAAGGAGATGGTAACTTTTGTTTCCAACTATTCCCAAAAGAAGCCGAAGAGGCAGAGAAAGAGTATGGCTCAGACGCTACTAAAGGACTTAAATATGCCCGAAGCTTTGCGGGGTTTAATTGGTCATATCGAGCGGCAAGAAAAGATATTGTATTGCTCTGCGATTATTACAAAAAAGACTTTAAGAAAGAGAAGATAACAAAGCTTTCTAATGGTCGAACAATTTCCGTGAAACATTATGAAGAACTGATGCAACGCTGGGATGAGGCCGGATTCATTGAGCAACCACCGCAACCCATCGGAAAAATGCGCGAAACACTTTTAGAGGAAATCACGCGATATCGATTTTCTGGTGTGAATCTAATTGATGTATCTAAAACGAATTACAAGATGCTTCCACTGGTCTTCTTCGATGGAAACAGCGCAGTACTACGAGACAATAACGACTCCACAGCAGAGCAGATGACACGCCCGTACATCTATAATGTGCGCGACGCTCAACGCCTGAAGAACTATGCCGGACAATCACTGGCTAACGAGCTTGAAAACACTGTAGAGCATAAATTCATTGCCTCCGTTGAATCAATCCCAGAAGATTATATTGATGCCTATATTAATGTCCAGAAACCCGGAACATTGCTCTATAATGCATTCTTAGATGGCGATCCCAACGTAGCTTTAAATCCACCAAGGGAAATTGTTCGCACCCCAATACCGCCTGAAATCAGCGCAACATTCCAGATGTCGGATAATCTGATTCAAGGAATATTAGGAAGTTATGATGCGGCCCTTGGGATTCAAAATAATGAACTCTCAGGCGTAGCCATCATGCAGGGCGCAATGCACTCCAATGCAGCCGCTATGCCATACACAGTGGGCTACATGAAAGGACTTAATCGAGTATGCCAGATTATTTTAGACCTGATTCCTAAGTACTATGTAACGCCAAGAAGCATCCCAATAGTTCATCCTGATGGAAAGCGTTCTTATGAAGTAATTAATAAGAAAGGCAATCCGTTCATGGATTACAATCCAATGAGCCTTGAAGTTAAAGTTGAAGCTGGCGTGAACTTTGCGGTTCAGAAGCAAATTAGCCTTGAGACTATAATTCAATTGATGCAAACCTCAGAATCATTTGCAGCCTTCATCAATACTAAAGGACTTGGCATACTTCTTGATAATATTGATATACGTGGCATCGAAGGATTACGTCAGGCCGCAGCACAATTCATGCAGGAAACGCAGCAAAAACAATCTCAGGCTGAACAGATGGCGCAACAGCAAGCAGCACAACAACTCGATCCAAAAGAAGTCATGGCAATGCAAGCTAAAGCGGAAATGGCCAAGGTCGAGCAGAAACGTGAACAGGCTCAGATGCAAGCGCAAGTCGATTTAACTAAGATTGCAACTGATGATGCCGTTAAAAACAAACAGGCGGATATTGACTATCTGAAAGTGATGGCCGATATTCAAGGGGCAGAAGTGGATGCTGCAATGAAACAAGAGAAGGTCGATGCTGAAAACGCAAGAACCGCAGTTGATATGGCCCTCGATGTATCTAAGCATCACCATGAAGTAAAGCAAGCAAATAAACCCGAACCAAAGAAGAGTAAATAATGGATGATTTATCAATAGAACAATTAGTCACACCAGAAATTAGAGCAAAAGACAAAATTAGAACCGGAGCCGTAATTGGATTTAAGCGATGGCTAAGACTCGAACGCCAGAAGTCGATAGATAGGCTGCCAAATGAGTTTAGAAATCAGGCTAGAGATAATTATGACCATTTTAATTATTGTGGGTAATCATAGTGACGCAGCGATTAAAGAAGAAGAGCCGGAACGGTTGCCGATGTACTTCCTGTGAATATTGGCATCGCAGCAGTTGGTGGAAAAAAGAATTAATCGAGCGCGACATTAAAAAGGAACTTAAAAATGCCATTAGTGAAAGGGAAGAAAGCCAAGAGTCGTAAGGGATTTAGTGAGAACGTTAAGCGTGAGATGGAAGCAGGGAAAAAGCAATCACAGGCTGTAGCAATCGCGTACAGTGAAGCTCGTGAGAGCAAGAAACGGAGAAAGAAATGAAGAAAGTTAAGAATGATAGTGCATCTAAGATGAATAGAGATTTAGCATCAGTTGGTGAATATAAACGCGGAGTTAACCCTAAAAAGGTTAAAAATGATACAGCCGCTAAGATGAGCAAAGATTTAGAGCAGAAGGGAGAATACAAGAGGAAAAAGAAGTGAAATTAAACCCTTGGTTAACACCTGTTCCAATTGCCAGAAATATTGCTATACTAAGTTCAAAGCACAAGATGTAGTACTGATTAGGATGATTGGCACTACATGCAGTACCCCAGACTAGACTGGGTTAAGGAATCTAGGCCAAATACGCAACTATGCGGACAAAATAGTCGGGACTACCACGGATGGTAGGTGATCACGGTCACACCGGAAACAGTGAGGTTTCAAATGGATGCAAAGGATATTGCAGAAGATTTATTGCAAGAAACTAATGTGGGTGAAGCCGAGGAACCGAAAGGAACCGAGGAAGCACCACCTGAAAAGATGCTTTCTGTTTCCCAAGTGAATGAGCTGATTAAAAAGGCCAAACGCAAAGGAGAGCAGAAAATGCAAGAGCAACTGGATGCAGCACAGCAACAGATTCAGCAACTTCAGGCGCAACAAGGGCAGCAACAAGCTCCTGTACAGCAGCAAGAAGCACCACAGCAACAAGGTGTAGACCCGCAGCAAATACAGCAGCAAGTAATGCAACTGATGCAACAGAAGATGCAGGAAGATGAGCAAAAGAGGCATCAAGAGCAACTTGAAAAGGAAGTGAATGAAGTAGCTCAACAGTATTTCGGTAAGATTTCAGCTGGGAAGGACATGTATGATGACTTCGAGGCTATTACCGCTGACTTTGACCCTGCGGCATTCCCACAATTAGTGTATTTAGCAACACAGACGGATAACACTGCGGCCATAATTTATGAGCTTCAGAAGAATCCCGCTAAGTTAGCTCAACTCTCCGTACTGGTGGATAAATCCCCTAATATGGCAAGAAGCGAGATTAACAAACTTAGCGCGTCAATTAAGGCGAATCAGGATGCTAAAAACAACTTGCAAGAAGCGCAAGATCCCTTAAACCGTTTGAAATCTTCCCCAGTGGGAACAGACGGTGGCGCGAAAAACGTGCGAGATTATAAATCAGCCTCCTACTTAAAAGGCTAATCTCACCTAACTGGTCATGTCTGTTCTCTGAATAAGGATATTTATTGGAGAAGAAGACATGGCCGTTCCAAATAACATTTTACAACAAGTTCAGACTTACCAAATGTCTAACTTGGCTTACCTGCAAAACTTAAACTGTTTCGTAGCCACTGCTAATACAAAATTCAAGGATTTCGAAAAACTCACTGCGAATTTAGGCGACACAGTGACTTTTGATTTACCACCTCGCTTTACCGTTGCACAATCTTTAGTTGCTACATTCCAATCTGCTGACCAACGTGTTGAAAACTTGACCGTTGATAAAGCGATTAACGTATCGTATGCATTCACTGCGCAACAATTCATTTTCAACGTAGAAGATTACATGGAGAAGTTCGGTAAATCCGCTGTAATGGAAATGTCAGCAGAGATTGAAGCGGATATTGCTACCGTATGCGTTGAGGCTCCATACCGATTCTATGGCGATGGAATTACGCAAATTAATTCTTATGGTCAGCTAGCCGCTGGACTCGCAATGTACAGGAACTATGGCGCAGCTAAAGACAACACTAAGTTCTATCTGTCTGATATTGCCCAATCTGCAATCGTGAATACTGGTTTGAATCAATTCGTACCAAGACGTAACGATGAAGCAGCAAACTCTTGGGATGTTGGTAATTTCGACCGCGCAGAGTTCTATGTATCTAACTTACTGCCCGTACATATTTCAGGTAACGTGGGTAATGATGGTACTGTACTGACAGTTGTGTCAGTCGTTAAAGATGCGAATGATGCGGTAATTCAAATCGTTTTCTCTGGTGCTGGTGCTTCTGATGCTGATGCGGTTAAAGAATTCGACAAGATGCAATTCTCTGACGGCGTTGGTGCTCTGCCTAATCTTCGTTACTTAACCTTCATTGGTCATAAAGTATCAAGTAACCCTGTACAGTTTAGAGTTACCGCTGATGCCGGCTCTACTGCTGGCGGTCAAGTTACTGTTGACGTTTATCCTCCGTTGAAAGCTTCTGCTGGTAATACTCGCAACCTGAACTTTGAAATCCAAGTCGGTATGCAAGTAACCGCATTGCCTTCTCATAGAGCAGGGATGATTACTGCGGGCAATCCTTTGTTTATCGCTATGCCAATGCTTCCAGAAGAAGTTCCGTTCCCTACTGCGAACGAGACAGACCCTGATACTGCCGTTTCACTGCGTATGTATTACGGAAGTCTGTTTGGGCAGAACCAAAGAGGAATGATTCATGATGCAATATGGGGGAAACGCGCAGTCCCAGAATATGTGATGTCAGTTATTTTTCCATTATAATTAAAATAATTACTCGCGATTTATTTCCAAAGTTAAGTCTCTATAGTAGAATGTAATAGAGACTTAATCAAGGGTAAACATGAGAAAATTAGAATGTAATAAATGCGGAAAGGAAAAGGAAGGAAGTTATATTTGGGAATCATGGTGCGCTGACTGTTCGAATGAACGCAGAAAAGTTGCTAAAGCGGCTAAGAGAGCGGCCAAAGATTTGCCTGAATGGGGTTCTGGACGCGATCCTAAATGCAAGACATGTAGAGCGGTTAAAGAAGAACCATACATGAACGGAAGTCTTTGTAGGCAATGTAAGCTGGAGAAAGCTAAAGCAGATTACATTAAGAAGAAAGCCGAAGAGGGAACGCCATCACGTCGTTCAGGAAGAAATCCCATTTGCAAATGTGGGGCGACTAAAGAAAATCCTGACAGTGGTTTTTGTAGGCTATGCTCTAATGAGAAGAAACGTTTACTACGCGAGAAGAACAAACAAGATCCGGATTGGGTGGCAGCAGAGACTGAAAAGAATATTGCTCGTTATAGAGATGATCTAGAGCAGGACATGAAACGCTTATGTCGTAAAGCAACATTCTCCGCTTTAAGAAAAGGAATCTTGAAATATGCTCCTTGCGAAGTTTGCGGTATTGACGACTCATCAGTACAGGCTCACCATGATGATTATAATAAGCCTTTAGAAGTACGCTGGCTATGCTCTTGGCACCATGCAGAGCACCACAAGAACGAAAAGAAGTAATATTTTAAGAGGGGCATGAGGCCTCTCCCCTTAATAAGGATATTAAAATGACAATCTCTACACCTATCGTAAATGCAGGATTCAATTACATTAACGGCTTGAAATTAGCATGGGTTGATGGAACTCACATGACCGTTTCTGCTGGTTCTTGCCGCAACTCTACAAACGTGAATGACATTAGTGTCGGTTTGGCTCTAAATGTTGCCGCTACTCAGACTGGCGTATTGCCTGTTGCCGCTGGTACTGGTGCTGTAACGATTAACACCGCTGTTAATGGTGTTGCTGGTTTAGACCAAGGTGCTATGGCTAATGACACTTTTTACGCAGTCTTTGCTATTGGCGACAGCTTCGGAGTTAATCCCGGTTCGGCAATGCTTTCAACAAGTGCTACCGCTCCATTGCTTCCTGCTGGCTATGACATGTTTTTCCGCATAGGTTTTGTTAAATCCAGTGGTGCTGCTGCATTGCTTGCATTCAGACAAGATGGAATCAGTTTAGACCGTTGGATGTGGTATGACGCTGCAATTGCAACAGACATCACAGCTGGTGCTTCTGCAACTTATGCTGCTGTTAATGCTACTACTGGCCTTCCTGCCGCCACTCCTACAATGGTTAATTGGCTATGCACATTCACCCCAACTGCTGCCGCTGACAAATTGGTATTGGTTCCCGGTACTTCTACAGCGACTTTGGGTTATGCATCTGCTGGTGGCTCTGTAGCTGCTGTTGCAAATACAGTTAACTTAATTTGTCCGACTGATGCACCTTTAACTGATGCGATTGATTACAAAGTGACTGGTAGTGCGGTTGCGATTTCTGTTGCAGCTTATTTAGATCAATTGTCAGCATAAGGATTAGCCATGGCCTATACGACTTTGCAGTTAATAAACTTTGCGTATTATGAATCGCGCATTGTTTCACGTGGCTTCGAAACCGTAACAGGCGATCAGGCTAACGATGGCTTAATTTTTCTAAATGACATTATAGCGGATAAGACTGTGGAGAATGGTCTTATCCCTTATTACCAAGAGTATGATTTTCCGGCTGTAATTGGTCAGGAGAAGTATTTTATTCCCGATTTGATTGAGGTTGATACCTTTGTATTTTACATCGATACGATTCGTTATCAGACTGAAAATAGAGCTCGTAGAGAGTATTTTGGAACATCTCGCGCTGACAACATTCAATCATTGCCCGGAAGTTGGCATATGGAGCGATGTTTTGGCGGAGCTAATTTATATATTTACTTCAAGCCTAATCAGGCATTCCCATTGACTCTATGGGGCCAGTTTAGACTTCAGCAAGTAGTTATTAATCAGGATTTATCATTAACGCTTGATAGGTTTTACATTAACTATTTGAAGTTCAATTTAGCGGTACGGCTTTGCGATGAATTCAATTATACGGTTCCTCCGGGCGTTGCTAAACAATTTGCTAAATATGAAGACAGCATCAGCAAGAAATCAGGCCCAATGGATTTACGCCTAATTAAGATGTCCAGTCTACAGAGACGTGGCGGAATTAATTACGGCATCGTGAATCTTGGTCACGGCTGGGTGACCTAATATGATAATGACACCGAACGCAAAACCGATACCAGTACGAATCGTAGGTTCATCGATATTCGGTCGTCATCCTATTATCTCTGATGAACGCACATGGAACATGTATGTCAGTGACAATTGGTTATTAAACTTCCCCGGTTATCGTCAATCAATTGATTTTCAAACTACACCGGGAGAGGGGCGTGGACTTTTTCATTCTACTCGTGGCGGCTTCATGCTCGCTGTCATTAACAGTATTGTTTATAAAGTAGACAGTAATTTAGGATTTACAGATTTATTTCACATAGATACTTCAGTTGGCGAAGTATTCATTGACGAGAATTTAAGTTCTCAAATTGTATTGGTCGATGGAACTGACGCTTATATTTATAATTACACCACCGGAACTAATGGCAAGCTGACACTGCCCTTCAGACCTAATTACATCACTTACCAGAACACTCATTTTATCTTTGGTAATGGTGATATAACAGTTAATGGTTCACAGTGGTACGTTTATAAATCAGGATTCGTTCCTCCTGCGACTACTCCGTTGACGCTGACTTTAGTTCAAACATTATTATTACAAACTAAGCCTGATTTTGCTAAGGCTGCCATTCGCATACCCTCTCACGGTAATAACCTTTTAGTTTTAGGTTCCACTGTTGCTGAAATTTGGACGGATATTGGCGGATTGCAGGTTTACCAACGTAACTCCGCTATTAACATCGATTATGGCGTTGCCAGCGTATCTACAATTGCCGCAAGCGATACTATGGTTGCTTGGCTTGGCATTAACGAGAAGTCTTCTCCTGCGATCATGTACATGGCGGGCGGTCAGGCTAATCGTATTTCTACTGATGGAATCGATTATTTATTAAAACTTGTGCGTCATCCCGATCAATCAACGGCTATATTCTATCGCCAAGATGGACACGTGTTTTACATACTCACGTTCTTTCATGAAGACGATAATTTAACCATTATGTATGATTTCACAACAGAGAAGTTTTTTGACCTGACGGATTGGGATTTCACGTACCATCCTGCACGCCAGATGACTTACTTCAATAATGAAATTTACTTTATATCATTGAAGCAAGAAAAGCTGATGCTAATCAGTTCCGATATTACTAGCATCTCACCAAGCCCTCAAGAGAATTACGAGATACCACGAATTCGCAAGTGCGATACCTTCCGATTACCGGGTGCCGAACGCTTCATTGTTAACCAATTCAGCTTTACTGTAGAGAATGGAGTCGAACAGGATGTTGATTTTCAATACGAGTGCGACGGCTTTATATTGGGCGAATCAAGCGGAGCAATAATGTATGCCGAAGACGACTTGCCCTTATTATTAGAAGGCGGAAATTGTCAGGTATATCGACCAAGGATTGACGTAACCATCTCCAAGAACGGTGGTGAAACCTATAGTAACGTCAATAGCTACTACATGCATGCGACAGGGAAATATAATAATCAGCCTCGATTTAATGGGTTAGGTGAGGCAAACCAATTTACAGTACAGATGCGCTTCTGGGGATTTGGTGCTGTTGTAATACAGGACGGTCAATTGGAGGTGTATCAATGATTATTCCTTCATTTGCAAATGTACAATTTGTTGAAGAAAACGGCTATCTTACTAGTCCGATGCAGATGTACAATGATGAATTAAATCGAATCCTGCGTAATGGATTATCTGACGATGGCTGGACTGTACCTAATTTAACTGCGGCACAGATAACACAGATTTCTCCAGAGATGCCAGCGGGTACATTGTGGTTTAATACTGATTTAAAGAAACTTGTAGTGAAAACGGATTTCAATACAAATACTATAGAAGTTATACAAAGCGTATAAGGATATACCATGAGCATATTAAGCGATTTATTCGGCGGCGGGAAAAATCCAGCAGATGCAGCATCGCCTTATTTGAACCAAATACCGGGAGTGGGCCATGATGCCTATGATTCCTATATAAATAAAGGCAGAGAAGCAGGAAACCGTACTGGAAGCGCCTATGAAGGACTTATGAGCGATCCCACCGGATTCATTAATAAGCTCATGGAAAATTATCAGACTTCAGCAGGTTATGGGGCAAAGAAAGATGAACTGACAAGCCTCATGGGTAATACTGCGGCATCAGGAGGATTTGCTGGTTCACCTTTCGATCAAGGGCAACAAGCTAAAGGCGTAAATGACCTTTTATCCCAAGACATGCAGCAATATTTGCAGAACGCTTTTGGCGCATACAAGACTGGACTTGAAGGCGAGCAGGGAGTGGCCAATCAAGGATTCCAAGCATCTGGGAATTTAGCCGATATCTTAGGCGGTAACTTAAACCAGCAAGCAAATTTAGGATTCCAAGGCCAGCAACAGAAGAATTCCAATAAGACAGCAATAATTGGTCAATTGATTAAAGCTCTGGGGATTGGAGGCGGCCTTGCAGCTACAGGAGGAGTTGGAGGGATTGGCGCATTGCTAGGCGGCGGCTTCGGCTCAGGCATGTTTGGCGGAGGTTAATATGGCTATTACCAATTGGAACAATTTTATTGCGGCTGGAACTCAAGAGTCTCCAATGACTAATCTTTTGGAAAATGCATTCAAAGGTTATCAAATGGGGCGTGCTCCTGCGCAGATGGATGAAGAACAGAAGCAGCGACAGTTGGCTAATCAATTGAAACAACTTGAAGCCGAGCATAAGCCTAAAGAATTTGAATTGAGCGACCAACATCAGGCTTTAGCTAATTCACTACAGCAATTGGCTGTAAAACATATGCCTAAGCAATATGAACAACAAGAACGTCTTGCGGAAGCAAATATAGCTAAGGCTAATAGACCAGCGGCATTGAAAGGTGCTTTAGCTAATGCTCAGGCAGCGAGGAACCAGTATCCAGAAGGATCGAGAGAATGGAACGAAGCCAATGATTATATTAAAAAACTAAATACACCCAAATCAGGAATTCAATTAAGTAGTTCTCCTGATGGCGGAATTCAAGTTTCTATTGGTGGCGAAAAAGGAGAACAGGCAACTATTCCGGGATTCCCAGCAATGAAGCGAGGCGAAGTAGCCATGTATGATAAACAAGGAAAACCAGTTGCTATCGGTAAGCCATTAACTGAAAAACAGCAGAAAGAAGAAAGCGGTCGATTAGCGTTTAATATTTATCATGATTTTCTAATTAATGCACAAAAACCATATTCGGGTAAAGGTTCAACCGCTCAATTCGAATCGGATATTGCAGCTTACGCAGCAGATCCAGCCGCTAAAAAACGCATTGATGATTTACTTGCTGCCGATAAATTATTATTCAGTACAACAGTAAAGGAAGATGCAACATTAGGCGGTGCTAATACCAATAAAGTTTATAATCAGTTAATGAAATCATTAACTACTTCAGAAGTTTATCCTCTCCTTAAAGAG
>Ga0172379_10003067_pt1 | contig 27550 bp, 30 predicted proteins | sample GrowelOW334metaG_FD_119756 | JGI IMG/M metagenome (GOLD analysis project Ga0172379, IMG submission 119756) | Groundwater microbial communities from an aquifer near a municipal landfill in Southern Ontario, Canada - Groundwater well OW334 metaG | ecosystem: Environmental > Aquatic > Deep...
AGTCACCTTCCTTGTATCCTCTAAAACACCTTTTGTCTGTTTTAGTATAATTATATCTGCCCTCATTCTTTCACGAACAGTAATTATGTTATCTACATCATCCCAAACCACAGCTAAATCATTATTGGATAATATGTTTTCTATTAAACTGGTCTGCTCAATTTCATTCATGTTTTCAATTTCAAGTTTAATAGATTCTATGTTATTTGTTATAGAATCTTCTTTATTGTTTATATCTGAACTTAAATTTTGTATTGTAAAATTTGTTTTATCGATTTTTTTTTGAGTAATAGTGATGTCTGCATCTAATTTTTTTTTAGTTAAATCAAGCGCTTTCAAAGAACCATTTAAGGAACTTTTTTGTTGCCCTAAACTATTAAGCTGTACTTGATAGTTAGCTATTTCTTTTTCTAATTGTAGAATATCAGCATTTTTTTGACTTATTTGGTTTTGAATTTCAGTAGCTGTTTGCGCATAAGAAAAAGCAAAAGGAGCTAAAAGCAAAATTATTAACAACAGTGTACTAAGCTGCTTTTTGTAATCGTGATATGGTTTCATTTTTTCCTAAAATTTCCGCTATGATAAATGGATCTGGTGATTTATCTAATCCTGACAAGGCAAAACGCACAGGGTGCAATAACTCTCCCCTGCTGTCTAATTTATCGGCTATTAACATTAAAGCATTTTTAATATTTTCTATTTTAAAATCTTTTTCAGTCAATCCGTCTAGCGTTTTTATTGCTAGCTGTAAATTTTCAGATATTTTTTCAGGCGAAGTATTTTTAAAAATTAGTTTTTCTTTAGGGTAACTTGGCTGTTTAAAGAATAAATCTAGCTCCCCTCTCGTAGCCATGTCTTTTACATCCCCCCATTTTGAAATTCGTTCTAAAATAATAGGAACGAGTTTTGGATTACGCATTTCTTTAGGTAGCCATTCTAGAATATTTTTTTCTACTTCATCGTAAGAAAGTAATTTTATATGCTCTTTATTTAGCCAATTTAATTTATCATCACTCCATTGCGCTCCAGAACGCTGAATTTTAGTTAGATCAAAGATATTAATTAATTCTTCTCTTGTATACACTTCTTTTTCTCCACCTGGATTAAAACCAAGAAATGCTAAATAATTTATCATTGCATCAGGTAAATATCCTTCTTTTTCATAATCTAAAACATCTTTCGCGCCGTCACGTTTGCCGAGTTTTTTGTTTCCATCCGCACCCATTATCGGAGGAGTCGTCACGAAATATGGAGGGGTAACACCGAGTGCTTCATAAACAGACAAAAACTTCGGGGTTGAAGATATAAATTCTTGTCCTCGTACCACATGAGTCACCTTCATTTCTATGTCATCCACAATATGCGCGAAGTTGTACGTAGGATATCCATCGCTTTTTATTAAAATAAAATCATCTAATGCTTCTGGTCCAGCAGAGAGCTCTCCCCATACAATATCATTCCAAATTGTTTGTTTTAGTTCTACTACCTTGAATCGAAGTGGCGTAGACCCATCCCACACAGATGGATTTTCTGGCCCGCCTAGACTCGCACTAGTCGAGGCTGGTCTATGCTCTCGATACAAAAATGGTTTTTTATCCGCCTCAGCTTCTTGCCTAAATTTTCCTATTTCCTCTTCTGTATAAGGATCTGCATATGCCAATCCTTTTTTTATTAAAATTTCAGCATATTTTTTATATAATTCTAATCTCTCTGATTGAATATAAGGCGCACAAGGTCCACCGATATCTGGTCCTTGATCCCAATTCAAACCAAGCCATTTTAATGATTTTTGAATATGCTCTATAGAGCCTGCCACTTCCCTTTCCTTATCAGTGTCCTCGATTCGTAAGATAAATTGACCATTGTTTTTTCTAGCCAAAAGCCACGCATAAAGCGCAGTTCTTACTCCCCCCACATGCATAAAACCTGTCGGGCTAGGCGCAAATCTTGTTACTACTTTCTTTTCCATTACTGTATTTTAACATCTATTCCTCATGACTCAAAGCTATATCCACTAGTTCTCGAGCTATTTTTTCAGCAGCGCCTTCTTTGTTGAAAGCTTTTGCATTTTGTGTCATTTTTTCATAACTTACCTTGTCTTCTATTATTCTTTCAATTTCTAAACTTAAAATATTAGCTGTCATATTATCTTCTTCAATAACACTACAAGCTCCAGCTCGTGCATAACTAAAAGCATTTTTTCTTGAGTGATCAGCATTTGAATTCTTAAAAGGAACTAAGATTGACGGCACACCCCAAGAAGCTATTTCAAATAAAGTTGATCCAGCACGAGAAACAATAATAGTAGCAACACCTGCCGTCATTTTCATTTGTAAAGAATTTAAAAATGGAAAAGGTAAATATCTTGCCTTGTTCTTATTCTCTGCTAATATAACTTCCGCTTCTCCAGAAACTGTTTTAAATTTTTGAACTCCAGTTTGGTGAACAATTTGATAATTTTTTATTAATATTGGTAATGCATCCAAAACAACATTATTTATAAGTTCTGCTCCTTGAGAGCCACCAAGTATAACAATAATAGGTATTTCTTCTTCTAATTTTAAATATTTTAATGCTTCTTTTTGTGGTGATTTATGCTCTATTTCAGTCCTTATGGGTTGTCCTGTCCAAGCGACAATTTCCTTTGGAAAAAAAACAGCAGCCTCAGCAAAAGACACAGCAACTTTTTTAGCAAAATGTCCTGCCCAAAGATTCACTCGTCCAGGAGCAGAATCTGATTCATGAATTAAAACAGGGATACGTAAAATTCTAGCTGCGAAAATCGTCGGAAAAGAGGCATATCCTCCTTTGCCAAAAACAACATCTGGATAAATTGAAAATAATTTAAAAATTGCATTAATAATACCAAAAAAAATTTTGAAAATATCAATAAAATTTTGAAATGAAAAATAAGTACGCATTTTCCCAGATACTATTTTTTCATACAAAAGTTCATTTTCAACAAGTATTTTTTTATCATAAGGACTATCAGAAAAATAATAAAGTTTCGCTCCTACGATATGTTCCTGGTCTATTATTTTATTAACTTTTTGGGCAATAGCAATAAGTGGATAAAAATGTCCACCCGTCCCACCACCCGTAAAAACTATTTTCATCCCGTTAGAAGCAGATCGCGATCAACTCGCGTATCTGATGTTTTAAGTTATTAATTTTTTCTATGTTTAATTTCATGTTTTGTTTATTTTTAAATTGCGATCGCGGCTTCTAACGGGATTAATTATTTTTACGCTGAAATCTAGATATATTAAGCACAATACCCATTGCCATCATGAAAACCATAAGTGAAGTACCTCCTTGACTCATGAAAACTAACGGCACTCCTGTCAATGGAAAAACACCAATTACAGAAGCGATATGCATAAATGATTGTGCTGTAATTAGTATAACAATTCCATAAACTAAAAGTCCACTAAAAGCATCTGGAGAGCGATTAGCGATACGAAAACCACGTAAAATAAAAAACAAATAAAGAAATATTGTAATTATTGACCCAACAAAGCCCAATTCTTCACCCAAGACAGCAAAAATAGAGTCACCTTGTGGCTCAGGAAGATAACTAAATTTTTGAATACTTTGACCAAATCCACGTCCAAAAATACCACCTGATCCCAAAGCAATAAGCGATTGTTGAATTTGATAAGAAGACCCTTGCGCATCTCCCGATGGATTAATAAAAGTTTTTACTCTTTCTTGTAAGTATGGCTTAAAAAAAACTAGAGTTCCGAGTAGTAGAACTACTCCAAAGATTGTACCAAAAATATACTTTAAGGGAACACTAGAAATAAAAAGCATCGAGATTCCAGTAATAGAAATAAGAATAAAACTTTTTGTATCTGGTTGTTTTAATAAAACAAAAGCAATAACTGTAATCATTATTAAAAATGGTAAAATTCCAAATCTAAAATCCTGCACTTTATTTTTTACCCACGACAACCAAGCTGCAAAATAAATAATAAAGCCAAATTTTAAAAATTCTACTGGTTGAAATTGAAAGGTTCCGATTTGTATCCACCTAGACGCTCCTCCATGACTCCATCCAAGAGTTGGAATAAAAACCGCGGCAGTTAATAATATGGACCCTAAAAAAAATAAAAAGGAAAATTTACGCCAAAATTTATAATTTATTTTAGAACAAAAATACATACCTAAAAATCCAAGACCAAGACCGAGGACCAATTGACTAAAAAGCACTGAATAAAATATTTTTTCATTTTTTGCCAAAATTCCCAAAGAGGCCGAAATAAACATAGCCACTCCAAGGGCTAATAAAATAAATATAATTATAAGAAAAAATTTATCTACTTTTTTTTCTTTCATCCCGTTAGAGGTAGGAAATGCTCTGCATTTCCGTAGTTATATTACTTATAATTAAAATTTTCAACATTAATTGTTTTTCTATATTATTTAAAATAATAAACTATACAACCTCTAACGGGATTCATTACCTACTCACTATTGCTAAAATCACACCTACAATAGCAAATACAATTGAAAGAATCCAAAAACGCATTGTCACTTTATAAGATGGCCAACCAAGTGCTTCAAAATGATGATGAATAGGTGCTAATTTAAACAATCGTTTTCCTCCCCTTATTTTTTTTGAACATATCTGTAAAACGACAGAACCAGATGAAATCACAAGAGGTAGGGCAATAATGGGAAGAATTAAAACTGAATCAGTTAAAAATGCAAATGTCGCCAAAGTAATAGTTAGACCCATAATACCAGTCTCTCCCATATAAAATCTAGCAGGCGGAATATTAAACCAAAGAAATGCAAGAATCGCTCCAGTGATAACTCCTGAAAAAGCAGCGAGATCTATTTGATTATTGGCAAAAGCTATCGCCGAATAAGCGGCAAAAATGGACGCAAGTACTCCCCCTGAAAGTCCGTCTATACCATCGATTACTCCGCCAGAAAAAGTCGCTACTGCCACTATTATAAAAAATGGAATTATAAAAATACCTAAGTAAATATTTCCTGCAAACGGGATATGAATCGATGTCATACCTAGTTTATAAAAAAACCAAAACCCTATAAAAAGAGAAATAAGAGTCACAAGAAAAACTTTCCATTTGCGCCATGATTTATCATCCCGAGCAAATTTTCCCGCACCATAAATTTGAATAAGATCATCCCAAAGCCCTAGCAATGAGCCTAAAAGGAGTGTAAAAAAAGGTATTAGAGTTTGGTTACGACTCAAGAAAGTCATTTTTTCTGTACTAATTGATGGAAAAAAATTTGATGCTAGAAAAAAAAGGATTGTAGTAAAAAGAACAGAAACCCAGATTATTATTCCACCAACACGGGGTGTTTTTAATTCTTCTTTTTCATTATGTACTTTATGAAAATCAGATGCAGACGTACCAATATTCCTAGAATATTTTTTCCACATTTTATATTTATAAAAAAAATGAGTAGCAAATGGAGTAAGCAAAAGACCTAAGAAAAAAGCAAATGTTGTCGGCACAAAAATTTTAACTAAATTTAAAAGCATTGATTTATTATAGCAATAAATGCTATCGTTCTCAAATGAACAGAATCAATTTGAAACTTATATTTGCCTTAATTTTATTGGTTTTTGTATCTCTACCAATATTCACCTCCTCTCTCTTAAATTTTGAAAAAGAAAGAATAAAAGAATTAAATTATCAAAAACTTTTACAAGAAGAATTGGTTCGAAAGGAAGCTCAAGAAAAAATAGAAGAAAAAAATTATTTAATGGGTAATTTTGATCCTAGCACTAGAAAAGATTTTGTTTTAATACCCATAGAATACACGACCAATAAAAGTAAGATGTATTTAAGAAAAGAAACCTTGGAAGCCTTTTTAAAAATGCGAGATGCCGCTCTAAAAGATAAGATAGATTTAAAAATAGCTTCCGCGACTAGGAATTTTGATTATCAAAAAGATTTTTGGAATAAAATATGGACTGGGGCCATATTTTTAAATAAAGAAAATTTATCAAAAAGCATACCCAACAATCAAGAAAGATTTAAAAAAATATTAGAGTATGTCGCTGTTCCGGGTACATCTCGTCATCACTTCGGCACAGATATAGACCTAAATGGTGGAAATATTTATTATTTTAATTCTGAAGTAGGTAAAAAAGAATATGCATGGCTTGTAAAAAATGCCCCGCTTTTTGGCTTTTGTCAACCATATAATTTAAAAGAAAATAATAGGATAACAGGTTTTAATGAAGAAAAATGGCATTGGTCTTATCTACCTCTTGCAAAAAAATTTATGGAAGAATATAAAGATCTAGTGAAAAATGAAGATATAGAAGGATTTTTAGGAGATGAAAATGTATCTGGAGAGGATCTAATAAATAATTATGTGCTCAGTATAAATCCTATCTGTCTTTAACTTTTAAAATATTTTTTATAAAGACCATACTCTGACAATACCTCTCGCAAAGTTAAAGTTACTACAATAGAAATAATTATAGCTAAATTTATGTTTACAAACATAAGAAAATAGAACGTAACAGCGCCTGCAAAAACTGCCATAATATAACCAGATTTTTTATGAAAAGCGAAAGGCGCATCCCCCATCACCGCATCCCGAAGAACCCCACCACCAAAACCAGTAATCATCCCCATAAAAATACAAGCGAGAGTAGTCATAATTCCATAACCGTTATTATGAAATAAATAATTATAAGTTATGGAAGTTCCAATAATCGCAAAAGCGGCCAAACCGACTGAATCCAGAAAACGAAAAAAAGTAAACCATCTTTTAAAAACATGCGGTACCAAATAAGTCGCAATTCCACCGGCTATCGCAAGCAAAAGATAATTTGGATCTTTGAGATAAAAAAGTGGTGTACGCCCGATGACTAAATCACGAAAGGTTCCCCCGCCCACCGCCGTAATCACACCCAAAAGCACTACCCCAAAAACATTTAGCTCCCGTCCTCGCGCTTTAAATGCTCCCGCCACCGCAAAAGCTAATGTTCCAATGAGATCAAGAATATACATAAATTTATTTTAACACATTGTATAAATTAATAAACTTCTTGTTGGAAACACTTCTCGCAATAAACAATCTCTGGCCTTTCTGGGGCATAACTGGTCTCAAATTCTACTTCACATTTTTTGGTGCCGTGCGTATGATTTTCTTTATTGCACATACACTCTCTGCGCCAGAGTTTGCTGGGTCCTCTATTTTTAAAACGTTTAAGATGACGGCACTCAGGACAGTTACGTGGTATTGGTATTTGCATTCTTTTATAAAAAGCTAACTCATCTACAATAACTCGATAATTTTTATTGCATTCCATGCATGCAAAAACCTCCTTATTTACATCAAAATCAGAAGATAATTCTAAAATGGAATCTGGGAAAGTTTTCCAATCAATAGTTTCCTTGCCATATGTCCCACGCGGAGTATCTTCCCATTTGAAACCCTGCGCTAATGCTTCTTCTTTTGTTAGTGGAAATTCGTCCATAACCGAAGACTCATTATAGCCAAACGGAGATAATTCTTTTGGAAAAAAATCTCCGTAAATCCCCTCTTGTTTCATTTTTTCTACAATTTCTGCTTGGAGTTTTTCATATTCTTCTTTAGAATACTGTTTATTTAAAATACAATAAGAACCTTTTATTAAACCAACACATCCAAAACAATTATTAGAATTCGGGCAATTTAAACAATATTCCATAAATTGTGAGCCCCAGCAATATTGAGAGCAAGTAACATTTGATGCTTCAAGCCCGGTATTTAGAGTATTATAAATCAATTCTGCCGTGCGCCCTGCAGTATTGCAATCCATACAATCTTTTGCCCCGCGCCAAACATGCATGGAATAAGCATTGTCTTCTGCGTCATAAGAATGAAAACACTGACGATTATTTTTGACGTTCGTCATATAATTTCCCGTAGAATTTACGGCATTAAAAATTTCAGCAAATTTTCTAGGTTTGTCTTTTATAAAATTTTGAAATTCTTTTTTAAAATTTTTCATACCCGAATGTGTGTCTAATTTAAAAGATTTTAATTTATTTTCATATTCTTCTTTGGTGTATGGTTCATCAAAAATACAATACTTTTGTCCCCGTAAATTTATACAACCCAAACAATTTGAGCAATTTCGGCAATCAAGAAGAAAGGAACTGTCAAGACAGCTATGGCATCCTTTGGAAAATCGTAAATTATTACAGTCATAACAATCATCAACTTCGTACGATAGTTCTACTTTATTCGTAAAAGAACAATCGACTAGATCTTTTGAAAGCTGAATCCAATAACAATTGATGCAATTCTCATTATTTGAGCTTTCTATGATCACATAACAGTTTTTATTATCAGCCGTATAATTTAAGTAATAACAATTTACATTTCTTAAGCCAGTCAAAGCTGGTTTTGGAACTTTTTTCCAAAGTTCACTAAACTGCTTAAAGAAAGATTCATTAGAATTATAATTTTGAGCATATTTATTAGCATTTAGGTCATCACCATACCAACAATTAGAACACCAACTAGGGTAAGTTTTATTTGGACTAAAAATTGAAATTGTATCTTTTTTACAATTATCACAAATACGCTTGTAAAAACATCTTTCATTTTTAAAACAAAGTCGAAGTTGCATTCGACATTCTGGACAATTTTTAGGTGGCAATACTCCAATCTTTTCATAAAATCCAAAATCATCCGGCTCAATCGTGAAGTTTTTTTGACAACTTTGGCAAGTAGTAGGCACTGAGTCTTGCGAATGTGTTTTAGTTTGTACTTCCATTTTCTTCTTTTAATTCCCCCACCTCCGCAGATAAATCTTCTAAATTTTTAGCTGCAATATTAATAGAGTTATTAACTTCATCATAGCCTGGCAATTCTTCCACTGATCTTACTCCCATAAAAGATAGCAACTCAAAACTTGGTTTATAAATAAATTTCCGACTATCTTTCATATCTGTTGTTTTCTCTACAAGCCCTCGAATAGACAAAGCGCGTAAAGTGAAACTGGAATTTACCCCTCTTATATAATCAATCTCCGCTCTACTTACGCCATTTTTATAAAGAATAATAGAAAGTGTTTCCAAGCTCGCTTTAGAAAGCTCTTTATTCAACTCTTCTTTTTGCAAGTTTTCTATAAGTTCACTACATTCTGGAGCCGTGCCAAGCATAACATCATCTTCTTTCTCTATCACAACCACACCTCTTTCTTTAAAACTTTCTTTCAATTTTTCTATTGCCTCGTTTATTTCTATCTGTCCCACTTTAAAAACTTCAGAAAGTTTCTTTCGTGACATTGGTTCTCCTTTCCAAAATAATATTGCTTCTATTCTTTGTTCTAAATTCATAAAATTTGTTTTTCCATAATAATATCCCCTCCATCAGTTTCTTGGATTGCATCAAGTATCCCTTTCCTCACAAGTTCTAGCATAGCAAGAAAACCAACAATGACAATTACTTTTTCTTCACGGGTGACTTGTTTTCCACCACCTGTAAAATCTTTAAAATTCATCTTAATAGAATTTTGTATCCTCTCTGTTAATTTATCTATCATTTCTTCGAGACTAATAACTTTTCGTACTTCTACTTTTGGTAAAAATACCTTTTGAGGCATGGCACCTACAACATCTCGAGCAAAAACCATCATAGAATCCTTAGTGATTTGTTCGTCCGGTAAAAATACTAAAACATTATTTTTCTTCTCTAGTGGCGCGAAAATTATTTTCTGACCAAAATTATCTTTTATATTTCCGCCAAGTTTTGTAAAAAGCTCATAAAGACGAAGTCTCTCTTCTAGATTTTTTATATCTCCCTCTTCTTCATTTGTCAGATCTAAATTTGGCAATAATGATTTTGATTTGATTAAAAGTAAAGTAGATGCCACAACAACAAAACTTGAAATATCTGAATAATGCAATCCACCTAATTTATTCATATAATTCAAATAATCTTCAGTCACTGCAGAAAGAGACACATCACTTATATGGAGTTTTCTTTTTTCGATTAATGTTAAAAGTAAACCAAATGGCCCCTCAAAACCAGTCATTTTTATTGTATAATTTTCTGTTCCCACCTTTATATAATATAACTATTTTTAAATTTTAGCTAATTTAAGCAATTTTAATCGTTAAAAGCATTAAGCCAATAATAATAAAAATAAATGAAATAATTTTGATTAACAAATGCTTCTCGTGAAAATATTTATTTCCTGAAATAATTGCTAATAAAACAGAAAAAGCTCTTTTTCCACTGGTAATTATAGAAGCAGGAGCATAAGCATATGCAATACCTAAAATAGCTCCCCCGGCTGCATTTGAAATCGATTGAATAAAAAAATTTTTCTTCAGAAGATAAATCAGTGGATTTTCTTTAAATTTCCACATAGACATAATAAATAAAAAAATAATTAGAAAAATATGAGTGATGATCTGTTGGGCTTCGACAGAGTTATAATGTGTAATACAGTATTTATAAATAGAGATAGTTGCCACAGCATTAATTGTAGAAAAAATAACATATCCAATTCCTTTTTTATTGATACCATGATTAAAAAGTAAAATAATGAGACCTAAAATTATTACTGAAATTCCAAATAAATTAAAAAAGTTTATCTCATATCCTAGAATAGTGTCTACTACGAGCAAAAGTGGTATTGTGCCGATCATTAAAAATCCAAAAGTACTACGATCAGCCTCAACTATCGCATGTAATGTACTATAAGTTTGCATAATTTCTAAAATTATTAATAAGGAAAGAATTGGTATTGACGCAGGATTAAATATAAAACTATTTTTTATAATAGCGAGAATAATAAATATAAATAAAACCCAAAAAGAATTTAAAAAACCAAAAGTATAAATATTTTCTTTTTTGTTTAAAACTTCCCACTTTCCAAAAGATGAAGATATTTCATTCAAAAAAGTCCCTACAGCAGTTAAAATTATGCCGATCATATTAGGAAATATATTCCTCAATAAATTTATATAAAAGTCTTACTGGGGTACCGAGGGCGCCCGTAGCTAGATTTTCCCCTGCCATAGGTGTCATCCTTGGAGCGATGTCTAAGTGCGCCCATTTTGGTATTTTCCCCTCTTCTTTTTTATTTTTAATAAATTGATATAAGAAAATTGCTCCGTAAATCGCTCCGCCGTAACGAGAATCTTTATTATGAACATTTGTGAAGTCTCCCAAAGATCCCTTTATCTCATTTTCATATTCTTCCCACATAGGTAAACGCCAAACATAATCTCCAGTTTTTTCTCCTGTTTCTTCAAGTTTTTTTGCCAATCCATCATCATTTGTAAAAATAGCTGAAGCTCTCTCTCCGAGCGCTACTGCAGCGGCCCCAGTCAAAGTCGCAATATCTATTATCACTTCTCCATTATATTTCTCAGCATAAGTCAATGCATCTGCGAGAATCACCCTTCCTTCTGCATCAGTATTCAAAACTTCAATTGTAATGCCTGACATTGAACGAATCACATCCCCTGGTCTATAACTTTTTCCTGACGTCATATTTTCTACAGCAGGAATAAGACCAATCACATTCTTTTTTAATTTCATTTTTGCAACTAAAGCAATCGTGTGAATCACCGCACTTCCACCGGACATATCCATATTCATACCAAGAAGTGAAGATGAAGGTTTCAAATTTATTCCCCCCGCATCAAAAGTCACTCCTTTACCGACAAGCACAATCGGCTTTTCACCTTTCTTGCCACCCCAATATTCCATAATAATAAATTTTGATTCTTCGTCTGACCCTCGTCCGACGGAAAGAATGGCTTGCATTTTTAGATGCTCCATTTCTTTTTCCCCTAGCACAGTAACTTTGACGGGAAAATTTTTTACTGCTTCCTTCGCTTCTTTGGCTAAAATTTGTGGAGTCATATCACCGCCAGGCATATTGGAAAGAGAACGTGTTTTATTTACCACTTCAGCTATTACACTGCCTTTTAGAATAGCTTTTTCTGTTTCCTTACTAGCACCAGAAATAATAACTTCTTTTATAAGATTAAATCCTTCTTTTGGTGCCGTCTTGTAATAATTAAATTCATAATTGGCAAAATCAAGCTGAGAACCAATTATTTCTCCTAATTCTACATTAGAAAGTTTTATATTTTTAAATACAAGATCATTAAAATTAAAAGCTATTTTTTCTGTTTTGACGTTTTTTGCCATTACAATTATCTTGCGTACAAGCAAAAAAAGCTTCCGTAAATTCATTTTTTCCTCCTTGTCGCATTTTAAATAAAGAGTTTTTACTCCGTTTTCCTTCACTATTTCATCTTTATTTTTAGAATGAATAGAAACAAAAAGAACCTCCCCTTTTATGTCTTTTACGTTATCTTTAAAAGTAATTTTCATTGATATATTATACACTTTTTACAGAAAAATTCAAAAAACTACTTTACGCCGAGCTTGCTCTAGCATGAAGTTATCCACATCCATATTCTCTACTTTACTTGACTAAAGTACTTTACTTTGATAAAGTAGCTGTATGAGTAAAGGAATGAATAAAAATACATCAATCAATACAGTTAAACTAATCCAAGAAATTGGACCAAAAATGAATTGGGGTGACAAAAAAAATAGGCAATTTGTTGAAGCTATTTTAACTTTAAAAAACACAAATGAAACTGAGCGTTTTCTGCGTGACTTGATGACTGAAAGTGAAATAAAAGAATTTGCTAATCGCCTAGAAGCTGCTCGCCTGCTCTCAATTGATATTCAATATAATGCAATTATTGAGAGCACTGGTCTTTCTTCTGCGACTATCGCTCGAATAGCAAAATGGTTAAAAGGTTCACTAGGTGGATATCGTTTAATTTTATCTCGTTTATCAAATCACCATCACAACTCTTCCAAACTTAGGAAAGGGTTGCTTTTAAGCTGATAATATTTTTGTAAATTATTTTTTGAAACTAACCCCTTCCTAAGTTTGTTTAGGAAGGGGTTTTGCGTTTTCCTTTGAAACGCCATGGTTGCCCTCCATTAGGGGTAAATTTGTTCTTTGAAAGGAGAAAATTATGGATGGTCGTATTTGGTGTCCTAATTGTCGTAAGTTGAATTTCGTTAAAATTTTAAAACGAATGACAACAGAAGAAGGTGAAGAAATTTTTATTTTTAAAACAAAAACAATTAAAACAAAATACAAATGCACTACGTGTAAACACAAATGGACTGACATAGAAAAATTTTAGCATCGCGTCTCATAAGCGCAACAAAAGGGCTGCTCGTAAACGAGCAGCCCTTTACTATTTTTATTAAATTACGTTTTCCTGACTTTCTCGGAGTCTCGCAATTTTATAAATACTAAAGACGAGGATAATGGCAGCGAGCCATTGGGTAAAGGAAAGTACAGTATGGTTTACAATAAAATCCAATAGGATAGCTACGAAAGGAAAAGTTAATTCTAAAATAGTAGAAATATGAACTGGGGTTTTTGCTAATCCTTTATAATAAATAAGCAAGGCAACCATACCCGTAGAAACAGCTATAAGTGCTAAAAGACTGAATTGAGAGAGGGTTGGTACCGCCAAAACGCCACCACTTCGGCCAAACAAAATCAGCAAAGGCAGAGCAATAATTAATGTAAATAAAAATCTATAAAAAGTACTGACTTTAAAGTCTACTTTTCCTAAAAGCATTTTGGAAAATGTGGTAGAAGAGCCCCAAGCGAATGCTGCGCCTAGCGCATATAGTGCAGCAATTATTGTCCCCTCTCCAGTTTGTAAATTTACAACACCATTAGAAAAGGTAACGAAGTATGCAGAAATTATTGCGAGCAATGCCCACTTTATATATCTTTTATCAAATTTTTCTTTCAAGAAAATCGTAGCGGTAGTGATAGCAAATATTGGCTGAAGTTTTTGCAAAAGAAATACTACGGAGATGGTGATGAAATGGACCTTCCCCAGAGCTGTCGTAAACCAAAGCGTGCCTAAGAGTCCACTCAAAAATGCTATTAAAACAATGAGCCACCATTCTCGTGAGGTGAGCTTGGTTTGTAAAATATATTTAAAAACAAATGGAGATAGAATAATCAAACCAATCAAATGCTCGAAGAAAATAATAGTAATCGGTGGCAGAGAATACAAATGCTGGCGGATAAGCCCGTCAAAAGCCCACAAGGTCGCAGCAATAAGAATAAAAACAGGACCGCTATATTTAAAATCTTTTAACATAAATTTATATCTTTTTTTATTTGATTAATTAATTCTTCTTCCGTATCAAAATGTTTATATTCTCTCAAAAATTTTTTAATTATGAGTTTTACCTCTTTCCCATAAGCATCTCCATCATAACCTATTAAATGTGCGTCAATTTTATTATTAGGTCCTATTGCAATGCCAGCTCGGTATAAAACATTATCTAAAAACGCTTCACCAGCATATACCCCAACTGGTGGAAATTCTTTTAATTGTGTTTCTAGGTTCACTGTTGGGAAACCAAGCTTCTTTCCATACCCATCACCTTTGATTACTTTTCCGGAAATTATATATTGCATTAAATTTTATTTTTTAAAATCCTTCTTCGTTCAACCTTTCATCTATTCTATTCATGTCTCTAGGAAACATACATGCTTCACGAATATTTTTAAGTCCCAAAAGTTGCATAGTTATGCGCTCTGCTCCAAAAGAAAATCCTCCTTCTGGTGGAACCCCATATTTAAAAGCTTCAAGAAACATTTTAATTTTATTTGGATCCATTTCCCAAAGTTTTACATGTTCGACAAGTTGTTCATAATTATTTATTCTGCGTCCACCAGAGAGCCATTCCACTCCACGACATATCAGATCCATGCCTTCATTGTATTCTGGTTCGTCTGGATTTGGATAAACATAAAATGGTTTTTTGCGCGTAGGATATCCATAAATAAAAACGAAATCGGAACCTGTCTCTTCTTTAATTATTTCAGAAATTTCTCTTTCATCTTGCGGATTGGTATCTTTTTCTCCTCGAACATCGCGACCAGATTTTTCAAAAATTTTCTGTTGGACTTCTCTCAAAGAGAGAGACGGGGTTTTATCTAACATTATTGGAAGTGTAACATTCAATAATTTCAAATGTTCAGCATTTTTTATCTCTACTTGTTTTAAAATATATTTAAAAGTTTCTTCCGCCACGTCGCGTACATCAGTCCATGATTCTATAAAACCCATTTCAGCGTCTAGGCAAACAATCTCTGTCAAATGTCTGGTGGTCGATGAAGGCTCCGCGCGAAAAACCTTATTTACTGTAAAGCATCTCTCAAAAGCGGACATCACAATTTGCTTATAAAGTTGCGGGGATTGAGACAAATAAGCTTTCTTTCCGAAATAATCAAACTGAAAAACTTCTGCCCCACCCTCAGCCGCCGCCGGAGTGATGGAAGGCGCTTGAAATTCAAAAAACATATTTTGTTTCATAAATTCTCTAAAAGAATCAATAATCGTTTCTTGGATTTTAAAAATTGCTTGCACTTTTGGCTGTCTTAAAACCAATGCTCTATTGTCTAATTCGGTGGTAAGTTCTAAGTTATATCCATCAAGCGACATATCAAAAGGAAGCGCTTCTGCTTTTGCTAATACTTCAATCCCTACCACTTCCATCTCTACTTCCCCATTCAAAACTCCCGCTTTTATATTTTTTTCTGGACGTTTATTTACAATACCGGTAATTTTTAAAACCCATTCAGGACGAATTGTTTTTGCTACTTCTATCGCCTCAATATGGTTTGGTAAAGTAACACACTGCACTCGTCCAGTCATGTCTCGCATATCAAAAAAAACCATCTTCCCTTGATCCCGCCTGACATCTACCCAGCCGGCAATAATTATTTCCTTGCCAATATGATCTTTTAAATCTTTAATATATACTCGATTTTGCATAAAATTATTCTAACATAAATGACTTCTATTTCCCATTATGCCAAAGCTCGGTGACAGAATTGCCATTGTGTAAATTATCTATTACTTGCGCAATTAATTTCGCCGTAGAAATTACTTCCAAATTTTTTATTTTTTTTCGTACCTCTTCTCCTAGACAAGAATCCGTAAACCAAATACCAGAAAAATCTGCTTTGTTTAAATTCTCTATCGCATTACCAGAAAGCACAGCATGAGTGGTTGTAAAATAAACATCTTTTGCTCCGTTTTCTTTTAAAGTTTTGAGGGCTTTGATAGCTGTCCCACAAGTATCAGCCATATCGTCCGGCATGATTATATTATATCCCCTCGGGTCCCCAATCACTTCCATGATTTCATTATGATTAGCTTTTTTAGGATCGCGAAATTTATTTATAATTACAATATTGCCCGGAATTCCGAGTTGTTGCGCTAATCTTCTACAAGAAGGTGCCGCTCCTAAATCAGGCGCAACAATTTTAAATTTCTTCAAATCAAATTTCTTTGAACGAATGTGATTTAAAATAAGCGAATCTGTATTCACGTCCACCATAGGAATGGTTAGGGCGTGAGCGTTGTAGCTCGAAGGATTATGTAATTTCAAAACTACTATTCTGTGTGCCCCCGCCATCTGAAACCGCATTGGAATTTTTTGGGAAAGTACTGGCTCTCTGTGATTAGAAGATTCATCTTGTCTGGCATAAGGCAAACATGGCATGACTACTGTTACTCGAAAAGGTTCGCCTTGTTTTAGAGCGAGAATCAAAGACTCGCATTCATCTAAATCATAAGAAAGTTTTTCTTTCTCGCCAAAACGAGGCTGGGAAATTATATAGACATCTCTATCTCGGACGGACTCTGTGTGATGCACTAAAAATTCTCCATTGCTGAATATTTTGTAAAAAAAGGGGTCTAATTTAGTTTTTAATAATTTAGCGACTTTTAAGGCAAGATCTTGATGGGTACCGCTAGCGTTTCCAAATAATTTTAAAGGGTAAGGGTTAAGGTTTGTCTGTTTTTGATTTTTCATTACAAAAGTATTTTATCATAAGGATAAATAAAACAAAAACTTGCAAAAATACCGACGAGGACTTGACCCCGTCGCTCGCGAGCGATGGGGTTGACTTAAAAAAATTTTCATATATTATATTCTTAATGCAATCAAATATAGGTTTTAACAATTATTTCTTCTTTTTTAGCTTCTGGACCAAAGGTTCCAGAGTTCATTTCTGATATTGTTAAAATCATTCTAAACAAACATAACAATACAAGAAACGAGCCCTGGAACGGGCTCGTTTCTCTTTTCAAGAGGAAATTTTCTTTGAAATCAAAATAAAAACAGCTATCTTTGATAGTTGAAAAGATAGAGAGAAAGGAGAAAGGAAAATGACTCAAAAAGAAAAACAAAAAATAGTTTTTCGTAGTCTTCATGTGAATTTTGGCGACATGGTCGTCACTATTCACGAAATGAGTAGAGGGGGTGTCCTCTACTATTTTTTCAACAATTTCGGAAGGTTTAAAGAAATATCTTTTCCGTCAGAAGAAGAGGTAGAGGAATTTTGTCAGGAACACCCTGATAAATTAGCTCCTAAGCTTTTTTCAACCTTTTTTCTGTGCAAAAGAGAAAAAAGGTTTATCGTTATTAGGGTGGTAGTAAAAGATTTCCAAAAAATTGATCTGGAGGAGATTTCTCTAAGATCAAAGGAAGAATGGAGCCCTTGGCATAGGGTGGTAGTAGTGGTGCCACCAAAGAAATCTACAAAACAACAAACAGCTGTATTAGTAGCTACAAAAAACAAAGGGGGTAGTAAATAAAATGAAGAAAAAAGATAATTTTTATTTTTCAAAGGTAGGGTCGTTACTTGCAGTTAGAAAAAATAGCGTGCTTCGTAAAGCATACGAGAATTTATTCAACAGAAGTCCGCAAGTTATTTTTCGTGACCAGCATGTAGCTGGTTACGAAATGAGAGAAAGAGGCACTCTCGAAAATTTTTTCTCTAGCCTTGATCTCGGAAAAATTGAAAACCTTTGTTTCGAATTACGAAGCGAGATTGACGATTTTTGTCGAGACCACCCCAACAAATTGGCGAGGAATCGTCGTTACACTTTTTTCCTCTGCAAAGAGGGGGGAAGTATAACAGTCATTCGCATCTGCGTGAATGACTACTCAGAACTCATTATTGATGAGTTTCCTATAAATTATGGACTTGAGTGGAGTCCGTTGCATTGGGTGGTTGTTGTATTACCGCCCGAAAAGAAATAGAAATATCGCTTTATCAATCATGCCGCCCAGAGGTCTTCGACCAAAAGGCGGCATTCTTATTTTATAACTTTATACATAAATTTATTAGCCTCTGATACGATTTCAGAATTTTTACTTTTTCTTATAACATCAATTATTGCACTTCCAATAATTCCTATTTCTGAATATCTTTTTATTAATTTTAAATCTTTTGATGAAGAAATACCAAAACCAACAGCAAGTGGAATTGAGGACCCACCTCTTACTCGCTCCAAATATAAACTAATATCTTTTGCAAATTTTTTACCTGTTCCTGTGGTTCCTTGCCTCGATGTGCAATAAATAAAACCACTCGCCAATTTTTTAATTTCTTGAAGTCGATTATCTTCTATTGCCGGAGAAATTACATAAATAAGATGCACTCTTGCTTTTGTGGCATAATTTTGTAATGTTTTACACTCTTCTGTGTCATAAGGAAGGTCGGGAACAATCAGCCCAGAAACTCCAGAATCTTTACAAGCAACACAAAAACGCTCAATACCCATATGAATTAAAATATTTGCGTATGTCATTAAAACTACAGGTGTTTTAAGATTTTTACTCACAAATTTTGCCAACTCAAAACTATCTTTAATTCTTGTACCCGCATCAAGAGATTTCTGGCAAGCCTCAACGATTAATGTGCCGTCAGCCATTGGATCAGAAAAAGGGATTTGAATTTCTATAATATTTGCCCCGCCTTTTACTAAAGCTTTAGCAATTCTTTTTGAAAGTGAAAATGTTGGGTAACCCGTCACCAAATGTGCCATTACTCCAATTCTTTTTCTCTCTTTAATTTTTTCTATAACGATATCAATTTTATTTTTCATATCTTTTTATTTCTTCAACGAGAAACTTTTTAAATTCTTTATTATTAATAAAACGAGTAATGTTAAAAAGATCTTTATCTCCTCTTCCTGACACATTCACAACCACAATTTTCTTTTTTGATAATGTTGGTAAAATTTTAAAAGCAGAAGCAAGTGCATGGGAAGACTCAAGAGCTGGAATAATTCCTTCATATTTAGCCGTTATTTGAAAAGCTTCTATGGCTTCCTTGTCAGATGCAGATTGAAGCTCTATCCTTTTGTTTTTATAAAATTCTACAAGTTCAGGGCCCATCCCTGGATAATCAAGACCAGCTGCAATACTATCTGTCGGAGCAATGTGTCCTTCTTTCGTTTGAAGAAACAATGATTTATATCCTTGAAAAATCCCCAAACTTCCATTTTCTTTTCTTATTGCATTTTCTCCTATCTTTTTCCCAACTCCCCCTGCTTCTACACCAACAAGCCTGACATTTCTATTTTTTATAAAATCATAAAATGCTCCAATCGCATTACTACCACCACCCACACAAGCAAATACAAAATCTGGAAGTTTTTGTTCTTTTTTTTCTAACTGTTTTTTAATTTCTTTTCCAATAATTGACTGAAAAGTTCGATTCATAATAGGATATGGGTGAGGACCAAGCACAGAACCAATCACATAATAACTTTCATCAGAATTTCCCATCCAATATTTAAGCGCCTCATTTACAGCATCTTTTAAAGTCTTACTACCCGAAGAAACACTTATTACTTCAGCTCCCAATTGCTCCATCCAAAAAACATTTGGTCTTTGACGAGCAATGTCTTTTTCGCCCATAAAAATTTTACATTTAAAACCAAATTTTGCTGCAATAGTCGCAGTAGCTACTCCATGTTGGCCAGCACCTGTTTCTGCAATAAGTTCTTTTTTGCCAAGTCTTTTAGCAATAAGCGCCTGTCCAATACAATGAGTAATCTTGTGAGCACCTGTATGATTTGCTCCCTCATTTTTAAAATATAATTTTGCCCCTCCAAAATGTTTTGTAAGATTTTCTGCATAAATCAGAGGGGTGGGGCGCCCACTATATGAATCTAGAAGTTCAAAAAATTCTTTCTGAAATTTTTTATCTTTCATAGCTTTTTTAAATTCAGTTTCTATTTCCTTAAGCGCATGAACAAGCATTTCTGGTATGTAAGCTCCACCATATTGACCAAAGTATCCATTTTTTGTTTTTGTTTTCATATTAAAAATTAGTTATTAATAATTTAAGCCAGCAGTGGTCCTCTCGGGCACTGCTGGCTAACATCGATCACAACCCTATTATGCTACCCCAGCCATCTCTGGGACGCTCTATTGTCATACGAGTCTGTGGTTCTTTGTCCAAAGATTCACGTATGACCAAAGAGATATTGCATGTTTTGCAAAAACCCAACCAAACCTTAGGCATATCCTCAATAAAGACAACTCTGCTCTTACATTTTGGACATATTTTTACCGGAAGTTGAATTCTTTCTTCAAGCAACATAAAGACCTCCTTTCAAAGAACAAAATCAGCGCTTTTTATTGCGCTGTTTAATGGATTGCTTTTTTAGATTATATATAAAAGAAATCAACAGAATAGCGCAAAAACGTTTACCTTTGCGCCCCACCAAGAATTTAATTTATAAATTTCTTGTTTTTTATTTTGTTGATTTTTACTCAATATCATCATACTAGTATGCTAGTATATATAAAAAATAAAAGCAAGTATATAAATAATATAACTGTGGAAAACTTTTATTTCAAAACTTTTAAAGCTCGTCTGAGCCCTCCTTCTTTTTTGCGCATTTCACGAGATCCACGAGTAACTGTTGCTACTCCTAAATGTAAAGCTTCAGCGATAGCCTGATGATGCTCCCCTTCTGCTAGGCGCTTTACTATTTGCCACCTTACTCCAATATTATCGAACTCTCTCGGTGTTAAAATATCTTTCACAAAATCACCCAAAAGAGCTTTATCTTTGGAGATTTTATGAATCACTTCAATTACTTCTTTTTTATATTGTTCTGAATTATTTTTCATACTAGTATACATTCACCCCGATCTTTTCTCGCACTTCGGTCATTTTTTTAGAAGCGACGATTTTTGCTTTTTCGCCACCAGCTTTTAAGATTTCAAGGGCTTTAGGTATATCTTTTTCAAATTCTTTTCTCTTCTCTCGAAGTGGTGCTATAAATTTTTCTAAATCTTCTATCAGCATTTCTTTCAGTTCCTTATACTTACCAGCTTTTTCTGCGTAAATCTTTTTTAGCTCTTCTTCTGAACGAAAGAGTTTGTGAATAGCATAAACATTTTGTGGAATTCCCCCACTAGAATCCGTCACAATGCTCATCACGCATTTTTTTATTTCTTCATATTCTGCAAAAAGCGGAATGGTGTTACCATAACTTTTACTCATCTTTCTGCCATCTGTTCCAGGCACAATTGCTACTTCTTTCATAATCATTGGCTCTGGCAATTTGAAAGTCTGACTTTCTGTCTGATTCCCTTCCCCATAAATATTATTAAATTTCTCGGCTATATCACGAGCAATCTCTACATGCTGTTTTTGATCAGCTCCCACCGGTACAAGATCAGGACTATACATCAAAATATCAGCCGCCATTAAAACCGGATAATTAAAAGTACCTACATCGATTTCTTTATTCTTTGCCTCTGCATCTTTAAAAGCATGCGCTCGCATTAGAAATGGCATGGTGGTAATGGTGTCGAAAATCCAGGCAAGCTCTGTGTGTTCAGAAATATCACTTTGCTTGAAAAATGTCACTTTTTTGGGATCAAGACCAATGGTTAAATAATCAAGCAAAACATTTTTTATATTTTCCTTCATTTCCTTAGGATTACGAAGAGAATGCAAAGCATGATAATCGGCTATAAAAACAAAGCCGTCATGCTCATTTTGCAGGTCCACGAATTGCTTCATCGCCCCAAAATAGTTGCCAATATGTGGCTTTCCTGAAGGCTGAACTCCTGATAAGAATATTTTTTTAGACATATTTATATATTATCATAATTGTCCACATTTTAATAACATCTTTGCTAACTTTTAGGCTTTGCTATTCATTCAATTGTGCTAGAATGACGTAATGGTTAAGGTAATAAAAAATAATAATCTACGCATCCCCCCACAAAGCATCCCTTCTGAACAGGCAGTTCTCGGTTCTATAATGCTCCGCAAAGATGCGATGCATGAAGTAGAAGACATGGTCACACCGGACTCTTTTTATGTTGAAAAACATAAAAAAATTTTTCAGGCGATGCTTGATTTGTCGGCAAAAAATGAACCGATCGACATGCTTTCCCTCTCTACAAAATTAAAAGAACAAAAACTCCTCGAAGGAGTCGGTGGTAACCAATATTTAGCTGAAATTGTAAACGTTGTTCCTTCGAGTACTAACATCAAACATTATGCTGATATTGTCCAAAAAAAATATGTTCTGCGAAGTTTGATAGAGGCAGCAGACTATGTATCTGAACTTGCTTTTGAAGAAGGAGATGACCACATGGATGACATTTTAGATATGGCGGAAAAGAGAATTTTCGGTGTAGTTTCATCTCCGAAAAATCAAAAATATGTGAACTTAAAAGATGCCTTGCCAGAAGCCTATGAGCGTTTGGAAAAATTACACGAAACTAAAGGTATGCTTCGAGGGTTAGCCACTGGATTTAAAGATTTAGACAGCATGCTCTCTGGGTTGCAAAAATCAGACTTGGTTATCTTGGCAGCTAGACCAAGTATGGGTAAGACTACTCTCGCCTTAGACATAGCCCGCATGTCTGGAGTATTACATGAAAAATCTATTTTAATATTTTCCTTAGAAATGTCTTCTCAACAATTAGTGGACAGAATGCTCTCTGCTGAAAGCCGAGTGAATGCTTGGAATCTGCGTACAGGGCATTTGTCTTCTGATCGAGATTTTTCTCAATTGCGAGACTCGTTAGATAAACTCGCTAAAGCAAAAATCTATATTGATGATCAACCTGGAAATTCTATTGTTAAAATGAAAGCTCTTTCTCGCAGACTCAAAGCAGAAAAAGGACTCGATCTCATTGTGGTGGATTATTTACAGCTAATGACTACTTCAAAAAATTATGATTCGATGGTCAATCAAGTTACAGAAATCTCAAGATCCTTAAAAAGCTTAGCTAAAGAATTAGACGTGCCGGTGCTAGCTCTTTCTCAGCTTAGTCGTGCAGTAGAATCCCGCGGTGGCAAACCTCGCCTCTCTGACCTTCGCGACTCTGGTTCTATCGAACAGGATGCAGATGTCGTAATGTTTATTCACCGCGAAGACAAAGGAAAAGATGAATCAGAAAAAACAAACATTGCTGAAATTTTAGTAGAAAAACACCGCAACGGTCCGACTGGAAAAGTCGAACTTTATTTCGATGAAAAAACTACTACCTTCTTGAACCTTGAAAAAAGTAGTCTAAGCGAATTTGCCCCATCTAAAATAGGCGGAGGACTGGATGAATTCTAAAATGGACATTATAGAAAAATTAACTGAAATTTTTAAAGAATTCCCCGGCATTGGAGAGAGACAAGCTAAACGCTTTGTTTATTTTCTGATGTCTAGAAATCCTGCTTATGGTGAAAATTTAGCAGAATTGATAAAAGATTTAAAAAAAGAAACAGCCCAATGTAAAGAGTGTTATAGATTTTTTATTTTAAATTCCAAAAAAGATAACTTATGTAATAATTGCTCCAGTCCCAATACTGATGCTTCCACGTTAATGATTCTAGAAAAAGATTCTGATCTAGAAAGTATCAAAAAAAGTGGTATCTATCATGGAAAATATTTCATCTTGGGCGGGCTAGTGCCAATAGTTGAAAAAACTACCAAAAGCCGAGTACGAATTGAAGAATTAAAAAAGAAAATTTCTTTGGATAATGATTTAAAAGAAATAATTCTAGCTTTCTCTATAAGCCCACAAGGCAACCATACTGACCAATATGTCCGAGAACAATTACAGGATATTACAGAGAAATTAAACCCTTCGACTACACTCAGGGCAGGCATAAAAATATCTTCTTTAGGCAAAGGCCTCTCTACTGGCACCGAACTAGAATACTCTGACAATGACACTCTCAAAAATGCGCTAAAAAATAGACAATAAAAAAAATCACCGCAACTGGTGATTTTTTTTATTTTATAGAAGTAATCTTTACTTTAAAAAATGGTTGGCGGTGGCCGTTGCGTTTTAGATAGCGGGATTTTTGTTTGTATTTTACAACTAGAATTTTTCGGGCACGGCCGATTTCTGCAATTTCTCCTGCAACTGATGCGCCTTTGATATAAGGTGTGCCAATAGTGGTGTCTTTGCCATCGTCCACAAGTAAAACTTTATCAAAAGACAACTTGTCCCCCTTTTTATACTCAACCCCAGTTGTCTTTATTTTCTCAATAGAAACAAGGGTCCCCTCTGAGACTTTGTATTGTTTTCCTCCTGTTTGTATAACTGCAAATTCCATAAATTACATATTATATGAAATTTCACAAAAAAGCAAGACTTTGTTATACTTAATTGCATATGCAACCAAAAACTATAGAAAAGTATTTTTTCTTCGGATTCCTATTTATCATTTTATTTTTCGTTTTTTTAATTTTTCGACCTTTCTGGATTGTACTTGTATTAGGAGCCTCTTTTTCTATAATACTGTTTCCTATATATGAATGGCTCAATAGAAAACTTCAAATTTCTTGGTTTGCTTCTCTTTTAACTTTACTCTTTTTCATCGCCGTACTTTGTGCTCCCCTTTTTGGTATTGGATCTATAGTCTTTAATCAATCTCAAAATCTTTATCATTCTGTGATAAATAATGGAAATGCTATACCTATTATAAATTCTCTTGGAGAAAAAATTAATCAAATATTACCAAGTGGCATAACTTTTGATATAAACGAAAAAATTTCAACTTTCGTTTCTTTTTTAACGAGTAATATTACAAGCATATTCACTTCTACTTTATCTGTTTTATTCTTATTTGTATTATTACTTTTATCTATTTTTTATTTTTTAAAAGATGGGAAAGAATGGAAGAAGGCAGTGATAAGACTAAGCCCACTTTCAGATACCGATGATGAAAAAATAATTAGCAAACTTTCACAAACAATAAATAGCGTAATGAAAGGAACTCTTTTTATTGCTCTTGTCCAAGGTATTTTAATGGGTCTAGGTCTTACTATTTTTGGTGTACAACATGCGGCAATATGGGGTGTAGTGGCAGCTATAACCTCACTGATACCATCTATCGGCACCGCAATGGTTTCTATCCCAGCTATAATTTTTCTTTTTGCCACAGATCACATCATCTCCGCTATTGGTCTTATGATATGGGCGATACTCGTAGTCGGAACAGTTGATAATTTCTTAACTCCATACATAATTGGAAAAAAAATAAACATTCCACCATTTATAATTCTTTTTTCTGTTTTAGGTGGAATTGCTCTCTTGGGTCCTGTTGGTATCTTGATAGGTCCACTTGCGGTGAGTTTACTCTATGTATTAATTGAAATATATCAAAACAAATTTGAGTAACAAGATAAATATAAGATAAATAATGCCATTAAAATTTTACAACACTCTAACACGAGAAAAAGAAATCTTTACTCCGATTGATCAAAAAGAAGTTCGTATGTATTCCTGTGGTCCAACAGTTTACAATTATACCCATATAGGTAATTTGCGTTCTTTCTTTTTTGCTGATCTAATACGTCGTGCTCTTCGATATGAAGGATTTAAAGTAAAGCAAATAATGAATATTACAGATATAGGACATCTCTCTAGTGATGCGGATTCTGGTGAAGATAAAATGACCAAAGGGCTTTTGCGCGAGGGAAAAGAATTAACTCTCGAAAATATGCGTGAGCTTGCCGAATTTTATACTGAAAGTTTTCGAGCAGATTTAAAAGCATTAAATATCGAAATACCTTCGGGAATGTATTTTGCTAGTGATTATGTAAAAGAAGATATCGAACTAATCCAAAAATTAAAAGAAAGAGAATATGCCTATAGCACTAATGATGGTGTATATTTTGATATTTCAAAAATGCCAGACTATGGAGCGCTTTGGGGTGGTAAAAGAGATTGGAACAAAGAAGGTGCGCGGGTAAATGAAAATTCAGAGAAAAGAAATCCGGAAGATTTTGCTCTTTGGAAATTTAGCAACTCCATCGGCTTCGAATCCCCTTTTGGCAAGGGTTTCCCAGGTTGGCACATTGAATGTTCAGCTATGGGATTAAAATTTTTAGGAGAACAATTTGATATTCACACTGGAGGGATCGATTTAGTTCCGACTCATCACACCAACGAAATAGCTCAATCAGAATGCGCAACGGGTAAAAAACCTTTTGTTAAATTTTGGATGCACAGTGAATTTGTTGATACTGGAAATGAAAAAATGTCTAAATCAGCAAATAATTTTTTAAGATTAGATAGCTTGCTTGAAAAAAGCATAAACCCAATAACATATAGATTCTGGCTTTTAATGGCTAGCTACCGCACAAAGGTTAACTTTAGTTGGGAAGCACTAGAAGCATCTGAAACAGCCCTAAAACGCTTATATGGGCTATATTTAGAGTTGGGTGATGAGCATGGGCACATACACAAAGAATACCAGAATAAATTCAAAGAATACCTGGAGGATGATCTAGATACCCCACGGGCATTGTCTTTATTGTGGGATGTTATGAAAGATAAAAACATGTCCGATGGTGATAAAAAAGCTACTATTCTTGATTTTGATAAAGTCCTCGGGCTTGGTTTTGAAAATTTAAAAGAAGAAAAAATTCCTGAAGAAATTAAAAAGCTTGTAGATCTGCGTGAAGAAGCCCGTAATAATAAAGATTTTAAAAAATCTGATGAATTACGAGATAAAATAAATTCTCTTGGTTATGAAGTGAAAGATACTTCTGAAGGTCAAAAAGTTTCCAAGACTTAATTTATTTTGAAAATCTTTTTACGGTAAATACAAAAAGCTATTATTATATTTATTGCTATATTGTAAATTCCAAAAGAATAAATAGTAAAAATCCAATTCTTTATAATGAATAATCCTAAAATATTATTAAAAATGCCCGAAAAATAAACAGTAGACGTTTCGGTTTCCGGAAATTTCCAAGATTTTATAATAGTCGGAACAGCTGCCAAACCATCACTTAATATTGCAAATAAAATTGAAATTCCAAGATTGTGAGTAAAGATATAAAAGACTAAAGCTAAAAAAGAAAGTATCCCACAAACTATGTCCAATCTATTTATTTCCCAAATAGAATTTTTCCTAAAAAGAGAAACGATTATCACTACCACAGGTCCAAACCCAGCTAAAAAAACTGGAAGTACAGAAAGACCAGCTCCGGCTTTAAGCTGAAAAAATACAGCAATAAGTGGAGCTAGTGCCCAAAGAATCCAAGAAACTAAATTCGGTTTAGTATTACCGTAAAATATATTTTTAAAATAAAAAAAGTACGCGATTAAGCTAACGATCACTCCGATATAAATAATATTTTCTGGAAGCATTTTTTTAAATACCTTCTTTTTTAAGTTCTTCTAT
>Ga0172379_10003068_pt1 | contig 27547 bp, 21 predicted proteins | sample GrowelOW334metaG_FD_119756 | JGI IMG/M metagenome (GOLD analysis project Ga0172379, IMG submission 119756) | Groundwater microbial communities from an aquifer near a municipal landfill in Southern Ontario, Canada - Groundwater well OW334 metaG | ecosystem: Environmental > Aquatic > Deep...
ACCCATTCTGCAAGACTTATTGAGAGCTTTTGTGAGGAACGCGACCTAAATTTTTACGACCGTAGGGAGATAAAAATGGAAGTACTCTTTGTGGTGAACAAAAGATCCAATAAGTTGACCGTTCTCGTAGAGAAATAATATAGGTTCAATACCCCGGCTTTCAAGCCGGAACAGCACGAGCCAAAGCGAGTTCCAACGTAATACCTCGTGCCTTCAGGCCGAGGAACCTTTATTTTTACAAACAGACAAAACCTTGTTATAAAATTTTAATAGAACATGGCAATACCGAAGAGAAAGATCATTGCAATGATTATCAATTCCGTTTTTACGATATTCACCGGAAAGATCTGATCGCTTTGTTCTTTTTTTAAAAGTAAATACGACGTAAGCGACACCCAAAAAACACAGAAGAAACCACCGACCCAATCGTATTGAAAAATACCGAAACTGGGTAAAATAATACTTGTAATTGTTACCGGAATGATACCGACCAAGACAATGAAGATCATGTTCATGAGACTGTTCTTTTTTACAACGACATACTCTTTCATTGCTTTAATATAAAGAACAATGACACCCGCAAGAAGCGAACCTCCATAAAAAATATAATATACAAAAGCAAAAGGACCTTCGGCACAACCCCAAACCTGAACCCCGGCCCAAGAAACGCTACTACGCCACAAACCATCCAAAAATATATAGTTGGTGTTCATGGTAATACGCATCATAATGATCGCGACTGCAAAATAAAATATTTCCAAACGTCTGTTTCTTTTCTTCGTTGCATGAACAAAACAAACATACGACAAAGAAAAAACCGTGCATAACCCAAGCGCAAAAGCCAACCGTTCCAAAAAATTTCCGACAACCGCTCCTTTAAGCGATGCGGCAACGAATGAGGTAAGAACGGTCCACGTAACCGTCGTAAAACACATAAAAGCAAAAGCACGCGCTACAATATGTTTGCTCCCAAGAAAGATGACCAAACCAAGATTAAGTACCACGAACGCAGCAACAAAACCGACTGTTGAACCCAGACCAAAAGAAAAATTTGAAAGTATGAATTGTTCCATATATTTGTAAATTATATAGCACCCCGCACTAAAACGCGAGCGACCAACTCCATCTCTATGATGATCTGTATGATCTGTACAATAAATCTTGCGACCGCAAATTTAATCGTACTAAAAATTTCCGCTTTTTCCGCATATGCTAGAAATGCGGACAAATTTTCTATAGATCTACATGTTTTCACACAAGCTAAACCTATGTATTAAAAAACTATGGAGGTCGAACCTCCATAGTTTCTATACGATCACTCCGCCGCCGAGACAGCGGCTTCCTTTATACAAAACCACCGACTGACCAGCGTCGACCGTTTGAGGTTCTTTGAATATGACTTTTGTTTTGCCGTCTTCGAACACGACCGTCGCGGGATGCAATTTTTGACGATAACGAACGCGTGCGGAAACTTTTGCGCCATTCTTTAATTCACCACCTATAAAATTCACATTCGTGAGTTCAGCCTCCGTTCTTTCACGGATCAAATGTTTATCTTTCTTGTTCGACACAATAATGGTATTTTCGGGAATATTTTTCGCAACGACATAATACGGTGCGTCATCGGGTGTTTTTTCCGTGATAATAAAACCGTGGCGCTGACCCAACGTAAAGAACGCCGCGCCGTCGTGAACCCCGACAACTTTTCCTTCTTCATTCAAAACATCTCCCTTTTTCTCGGGAATGAATTCTTTCAAAAAATCTTTCATATCAAGCTTGCCGATAAAACACAAACCCTGGCTGTCTTTCTTTTGCGCGGTCGGCAATTTGAATTTCGCCGCAACTTTTCGCACGTCGGGCTTCACCATTCCACCAACGGGAAACAAAATATATTTCAGTTGTTCCTGCGAGAGCGTCCACAAAAAATACGATTGATCTTTATTATCATCAACCCCCGCATGCAATTCATACACGCCATTCTTTTCAATATTCTGAGCATAGTGCCCCGTCGCCACAAAATCCGCGCCCATTTCTTTCGCCTTTTTCAAGAACGCCCCGAACTTGATCGTCTTATTACACATCACATCGGGATTCGGCGTTCGTCCCGCCTTATATTCCGCGATCATATAATCCGCCACGCTTTCCTTATATTCTTTTTCAAGATCCAGTGTCATAAAAGGAATATCCAAATGCGCCGCCACCCGCATCGCATCAAGCCGTTCCTCTTTCCAAGTACATTCCAGAAACGGCGGTTGCCAGACTTTCAGAAACACACCAACAACGTCATACCCGCTCTTTTTAAGAAGTGCCGCCGAAACGCTAGAGTCAACTCCGCCCGAAAGACCGACAAATACTTTAGCTTTCTTTAACATAAAACAACAATACTATAATAAATGAAAAATATAAAGAAAAACCCAGACACAAAAAAATCGACGAATAATGTTCGTCGATTTTACTTACGACTAACTGTCTATCCAGTTTGTTTCATAATCTCTCAAAAAAAATGAAATTAAAAAGAGACCAAAAGAAACTAATGCTAAAATAAATCTATCACCTCTGGGTAGGTCAGAAAACACAACGGCAAACGCCACTCCAAAAATAGAAGTAATATAGAAAATAACAAAAAATGTTTTTCTTATATATTTATATTCCCTATATTTTAAAGAAAGAAATACCTTTTTGTACCAAGGTAAAGGTATTTCTTTTAGACACTTATGTATTAACATATGTTTGAAAGAACACCCGACCGATCTAAACGGCGGATGTATTACTTAAATTAATAAGCTCTCCGACGTCTAATAAATCGACCTCACTGGCGACTATAAAACCATTATTTTAGAATAATGTCAAGAAATTTTACTCTGCAGGAAAAACAGTGAGACGTCCGTCATTGCGAGCGAAGCGCGGCAATCCAGGGGTTTAGTAACAATACTCCTGGATTGCCGCGTCGTTCCGCTCTGGCTCCACTCCTCGCAAGGACGGACAACGGACGGCAACGAATTTTCAATTTTCAAGCATCAATTTACAATAAATTTTCAAAATCTAAATTTACAATGTTCAAACACGAACGTTAAGTTTGAAAATTGGAATATTGTAAATTTATTGAAAATTGTGAATTGTAAATTGAAAATTTTATCCTGCTCGTCGTACTTTATAACTTTATGAACTTTCAACTTTTAACTACAAAGTTGTCGCGCAACTTTGTCTATATCCCCAGCCCCCATCACAAGCACCACCCCAAATTCCTTTGCTTTTTTTCTGAGCAGTTTTTCGGTCGTCTCCAAGTCTTTTACAAACGTAATTTTATCAACACCACCGCGGTCGGAAATTTCTCTTACAAGATCCTTTGATGAAATATCGGAACCGGTTTCTTCTCTTCCTCGGACCTCATAAATTTCGGAGATTATTACTTCGTCGGCTTCGGCGAATGATTCTACGAACTCATCGAAAAGTTTTATCGTGCGATCTTTACTGTGGGGTTGAAATACGGCGAGGATCTTTTTGTCGGGATAGAAATCGCGCGCGGCTTTTATTGTTCCTTTTATCGCGGTTGGATGATGGGCATAATCCGAGATAATTGTCGCACCCTCGAACTCACCAACAATTTCAAAACGGCGCCATGTTCCGTTAAAATTCTCGACGGCTTTTTGAATATCCTCGAATGAAACGCCTATATCAAGCGCGACCGAAGCAGCCGCAAGTACGTTGTAAACATTGAATATTCCCGGGACGTGTAAAGTCACCGTTCCCAATTCCTTTCCAAAAACCATCAATGTAAAACTCTGTGCGCCATTCGACACAACGATATCTTTCGCGCGAATAACGGCATCTTTGCTCAAACCGAACGGAACGGCGCGGCCAACCATGAACTCAGATACGCGCACGGTATTCTCATCGTCGATATTGTAAAAAAGAACATCATCCTCCGTCAGCTTTTGCACATAATCAGAAAATGCATCAATGATATCTTCGAGGTCTTTATAATAATCCAAATGGTCTTCTTCAACATTCGTGAGCACGATCATGTGCGGCTCCAAGTTCATCATCGAGCGTTTATATTCGCATCCCTCCGCCACAAAAATATCACTTTCACCGATACGCAAATTATTGTCCCAACCCGGAACCCTACCTCCAAGAATGACCGTCGGATCTTTCTTTCCTTCTTCCAACATCTTTCCCAAGAGCGCTGTCGTTGTTGTTTTTCCATTCGTTCCCGAAACCGCAACACCCATAAAATTCTCCATTAACATTCCGAGCGCTTCGGGGTATGAAAGTGTTTTAATGTTCAGTTCTTTTGCTCGCACGAGTTCGGGATTATCTTTCGGCACCGCGGGAGAATACACCACCAAGTCGGCATCCTTCGGCACGTTCTTTTCAAGATGAGAAGAAAAAACTTTTACACCTCTTTTTTCCAACATCACAAGCTCCTCACTGCCGCCTTCATCCGATCCTGAGACTTCCGCACCACGAGCTATAAAAAAACGAGCGATAGCGGAAACTCCGATACCACCAATGCCAATACAATGTACTTTTTTAATTTCGCTGATGATCATTTTAGTTCAAATTCAAATATAATCTTTTATTACGTTTATGTTCCTCGAATGTTTTTCCATAATAGGTGTTCCCCCTGCGATCCGCCAAATAATACAAATACTTCGAAGTTTTTGGAGCTATGGCAGCCTTCAAAGAACTCAATCCCGGACTGCAAATCGGTCCTGGAGGAAGTCCTCTGAATTTATAGGTATTATATGGCGAATCCATACCGAGATCATCCATTGTTAAAGTATATGTATTTCTATCGGTAATATACAAAAAGGCGGCATCAACCTGCAACGGCATGCCGATATCAAGACGTTTCCATAAAACACCCGAGATCAAACTGCGATCTTTTTCTCTTGCAGCTTCTTTTTCAATGATCGATGCCATCGTAACAATCTCAGGAAGCGTATGACCCGATCTCTCGATATCATCTTTCAATGGCGCTATCTGTGTATTAAATGTCTTTGAAAGAAGTTCTACAACCTTTTCTTCACTTGCGTTCTGTAACAAATAATAGGTGTCAGGAAAAAGATATCCTTCTCTGCCTTCCGTCAACTTAAGAAAATGCGCTTTATCGAATTCCGGAAAGTAAGCGGCAAAAAGATCCGCCATATCTTGTGTCGTTGAACCTTCAAAAACAGTAACGCGGATCATCTTCAAACCATAGTCACCCGTTTGAAGTTTTTTTGTAATATCAATGATCGAAACTGGTTTTTCAAAATAATAATCACCGGCAAGCATCCCTTTTTCATTTGAAAAAGCCCGCACTGTCGCTTCGAACATAAGCGACGAGGAAATGATGGATTTTTCTTTGAACAATCGCGCGATCTCGGCAACAGAAGCACCCTCAGGTATCGTAACGATAATGCCCGTGGGAAAACTCCTTGGAGCACTCGCCATCATAAATAAAGCAACGAACAAAAAAGATAACGTTGAACCAAGCACGATCCTCTTCGCGATCTCTTTTCGCAAAAACAACCATTGTGCGATATTCATAATTTTTTTATACAAAAAATACATATGAAATTCTTTTATCGTTAGATAGGGAGATTTGCAGGAGGTTCTCCTTTTCGAGATTCGATACGACCGAATGTCGGTGTTTCCGCAACCATTCCCGGAAAATGAAAGAGCGTCGCCAATTCCTCGGTATTGAGAACGAACAGTTTTGTTTTGTATGGTGGATAGAAAAAACCGCGTCGCTTATATGCATTGAACATTCTTCGTTTTTTTGCTTCAACACGCATATTCTTAAAGTCCTGCCAAGGATAGTCGAATTTGGTTCCTTTACAAACTTTGATGAAATTGTAACTGCCATGCTGAAATGCGGAGAATATTCCACCAAGTGCTTTGGCTTTTGAACCGTCGAATTTCGTTCCGCTTCGAACCCAATAGAATGTGCGGATACCGCAATCAAAACCCGACTTTGAGATATTTCGCGTGATCGCTTTTATCTTTTCTTTGTCGGCAGCGGACATTGCTTGTTCACTGATCCCTTTTACTTTACTATCTTTATCTTTATATCCTTCTTGGATCTCTTTGATCAACGCTTTACCTTGAGCTTTCCAATCTTCCTTTTCTCGCCATGTTCCTTTTTTATGAAAACGCGTTTGTGAACCCTGAATACAAATTTGGATCCAAAATTGTTCGCCTTTTTTCGCCGTTCCCAATGTTTCCAAAACGGTCGTAAGTGGGTCGATCCTTTCTTCTTCTTTAACTCCTTCTTTATCCAAACCAAAATCAACATAGGTCGCGATCGGGAGTGCGTCCTCACCTTTTACCGCAAATTCCATACCCGTCGGCTGCCACTCTGAACTTCCATCTGAATATGCGATCTGTTTTGCATAGTCGGCAACTTCGGAAACTTCGGCACTCGGAAATTGCGAATAGATCTGGGCTTCAAGATAATTCTTGTATCCTTCCGCAACGCGCATGTAAAAATGAATCGATCCCTCAATGGAAACGATCTCAAGCGAGAACCAATCAGGCACCTTGCCTTTCATAAGCCGTTCATACCAATTTCCGGTACCCGGCTGATGCAATGCATTCAAAACAAGCTCCATTGCCTTTGGAGAACGTCTGATATCTTTCGGTATCCTTACCTCCAACAAAACCCACTTGATCTCGGAAAGGAATTTTTTCATCATGTATTTACGCCATGCCTTCCACAACAAATATCCCAGGAAGAACGGCGCCCAGTAAATAAAATATTTTAACGCGAGTCCGATATAACCGAACGCGATAATGAATTGTTGGATCAGATCTTCAAACATATTCTATTCGTATATTGTATCGTAAAAAAGTACTTTTTGCACAGAATTTTTTGTGGAGAAAACAGTATTTTTTAAAATGGCCCCGAACAATGTCGGAGCTATTTTAAAATGTTTCGTATTTTTTAAACCAATGAGTATCGTCCCTCCGCGTCTTTCTTGAATATACTTGTATCTTGCAAGTTCACTGAAATGGTATTTTCTTTCACATATCGCTCTTTCAAAACGTGCGCAACAATTTCTTCTTTGGTAAGCGGACCGTTCTTCTTAATGATATTCTTAATCACTTCTTTGACCACACCGGTTTCATATCCCCATTCTTTGAGCGCATATAAACCACGACCAACGAGTACGAATCTTCCATCTTTAATGAGTTCATTGTGACATGTCGCAACATGCGCTTTCTTTCCAAATACTTTTTCAATTGATGAAGCAACTTCAGTAAAGTGCATAGGACTGCCGTGTCGTCGAATGACCAAGAAGGCATAATCTCTCACTCCGCGTGCATTGATATTTGAAGATTCCGCAATACCCCATTCTCCGAGCGGATTTCGTCCAATAACTTTTGAAAGACTCAACCATCGTTTGACGATTTCCTCGTTCTTGTACTGGTCTGAAATATCTTTCAAGTGATTGAGGAACTCAGCAATCATTTCACTTTCTGAGATAATGTCATCTTTGGTGAGTTTCTTTGTAACATTTCGAAGAGATTCATGAACAATATCTGCAATTTCTTGATCAACCATCCAACGATGTTTGAATTCGTGTGTTTCCTTTTCCTTTGTGAATTCTTCTTCCAAAACGAGCAAAAGATAAATATCATTCTGAATTTTTGGATCTGAAGAAATGTGGCCGAGCAATTCATCTTCGTGAACGATACCTCCAAGACGGGTTACAATTTGTTGCAATTCATCAAAAACTCCTTGTTCCTTTTTGTAAGCCTCGGACTTTCTGATTGCATTCAAACCAAAATTCTCGATCTGTCGAACTCGCTCTCTGGTGATTCCATAGGTCTCTCCGATAGATTCGAGTGTCATTCTGGTTGGATCATCACCAAGTCCGAAACGATTTACAATGACAAAACGTGGCCGTTCAGGGAGAACAGATGTGAGTCTTCGTACAACTTGTTTTGGTTTAAAAGTTATGTTTGCCATAATTGTGTCCTTATAATTATTTATACTTTATTTGAGCAATACTTTATCACTAACTTGATAATCTGTCAACATATGTGTCCAATAATCACCTCCAAAAATACTTCAGACCGTTTTAAAAACCCTTATACATTGGGTTATATCTATCAACACAACATTACACCACAATACTGACCAATCTTCCCTTCACGTAAATAACTTTTTTAATTTCCTTGCCATTCGTCCATTCGGCAACTTTTTTCGACGCGAGCGCCAAGTCTTTGATAGTATTCTCATCTTTATCAGACGGGATCAGAATGGTATCGCGCACTTTTCCATTGACCTGTATCGCGATCGTCATCATCGCCTTTTGCAATTTCGCTTCATCATATTTCGGCCACGACTCGTTGCAAACGAATGTCGTGTGTCCAAGGTCATGCCATAATTCCTCCGCCATATGCGGTGCGAACGGCGTGATCAATTTGAGCAATCCTTCAAACATTTCCTGCGAGATCTTTTCTTCTTTTTCCAATTCATTCACAAAGATCATCAGAGCGGAAATGGCGGTATTGAATTTGAACGCGTCGATATCCTCCGCAACTTTTTTGATAGTCTGATGAAAATGCGTTTCAATATCACCCGACATCGTTATACCCTTTGAAACTTTCTCGGCGGTCTTCCAGATCTTCTCCAAGAATCTTCGCGGACCGATAATGCTTTCCGTACTCCACGCGCACGATTGATCGAACGGACCCATGAACATCTCATACACGCGCAATGTATCGGCGCCATAATTCTCGACGACATCATCGGGGTTCACCACGTTTCCAAGACGCTTGCTCATCTTCACTCCGCCTTCACCGAGTACCAGTCCGACACTTTCCAGTCGCGTGAACGGTTCTTTATAATTGACAACACCGATATCGAACAAGAACTTGTGCCAAAATCGGGCATAGATAAGATGTCGCGTCGCATGTTCCATTCCGCCGACATACATATCGACCGGTGACCAGTATTTTTCTTTTTCTTTGTCCACGAGTGTTGTGTCGTTCTTCGGATCGATGAAACGCAAATAATACCACGATGATCCCGCCCATTGCGGCATCGTATTCGTTTCGCGCTCTGCGGGACCTCCGCATTTCGGACATGTCGTCTCGACCCAATCGCGAATATTGGCGAGCGGACCTTCTCCCGTTCCCGTCGGCTCATAGAATTCAACATCGGGTAACGTGAGCGGTAATTCTTTTTCAGGAACCGGAACAACGCCGTCTTTCTTGCAATGAACAACCGGTATCGGTTCACCCCAATAGCGCTGTCGTGAGAACGTCCAGTCGCGCAATTTATATGTCGTCTTCATTTTTCCACCCGCAAATTCCGTGATCGCTTTTTTTGCATCGACATTTTCCATTCCGTCGAATTTTCCGGAGTTTACCATTTGTCCGCGACCAACATACGCTTTCTCCTCCACCAAACGTTCGAATACGAGTGCGTGAAGTTCATCTTTTATTTTGTTCTTCGCATCGTCCCGAGTAATCCATTGAACGGAGAATTTGCCTTTTTCATCTTCTTCGTGTTTTGTCGCGACATGTTCATCGTTCACCAATTCAAAATAAAGTCCCACTGCATCGATATTTCGATTCACTCCCTTTGAGAACGCGACATAATGATGGTGGATCATTTCCGAACTCGAAATGTGTTTTACATTCTTATAGCCGGTCTCTTCCTCTATCTCTCGCACGGCGCAAGCGATCGGATCTTCATTACCTTCTCTTCCTCCTCCGACAAAAAGATTTCCGCCAAGTTTTTCTCCCCAGTTGATGGAAAGGAATGTATCATCTTTCTTATTATGAACGATCGCGACAATACTTTTTCTTAATTCTTCATTCTCGCGTTTCTCGCCGGTTGTCGGTTCAATAACCGTCTTTATCGGCAATCCGAATTTCTTGGCAAATTCAAAATCGCGGTCGTCGTGTGCGGGAACCGCCATCACGGCACCTGTTCCATAGTGCGCCAAAACATAATCGGAAATGAATATCGGGAGTTCGTCGCCGTTCACCGGATTCTTTGCGGTGATACCTTCAAGCTTCACGCCCGTCTTTTCTTTTCCTTCCGCGGTACGTTCGATCTCGGTCTTTTTCTTCACCTCTTCACGATATTTCTCGATATCCGCCCAATTCTTAATGTCCGCTTTCCACTCATCAAGCAATTTGTGCTCAGGAGAAAGTACACAATATGTCGCACCAAAAAGCGTGTCAGCTCGCGTGGTAAAGACTTTGAATGCAGAATTGTTCGAAGTTTTGAATTCCAATTCCGCACCCTCGGACTTTCCGATCCAATTCTTTTGTGATTCTTTGATCGATTCAGGCCATTGCAATACATCGATATCAGAAAGCAGTCGCTCGGCATAATCCGTGATCTTCAAGACCCATTGTCGCATCGGTTTTTGTTCGACAACCGTTCCACAACGCTCACAAACGTTTCCTTCGAGATCTTCATTAGCAAGTCCAGTTAAACACGACGGACACCAAATGATTGGCTCGTACGATTCATACGCCAATCCTTTCTCGAGCATTTTCAAGAACGTCACCTGTGTCCATTTGTAGAATTTCGGATCGGAAGTATTGATCTCGCGATCCCAATCGTATGAAAAACCGACTTTTTGCATTTGTTCGCGGAAATGATCGGTATTCTTTTGAACCGCGACGCTCGGATGGATCTTGTTCTTCATCGCGAATTGTTCCGCAGGTAAACCGAACGCGTCCCATCCCGTTGGATGAAGTACATTGAACCCCTGCGCACGTTTCATTCTCGCGTACACATCGCTCGCCGTATAAATACGCGTGTGTCCCGTGTGAAGTCCATTGCCAGACGGATATGGGAACATGTCCAATACATAGCACTTTTTATCCCGAGCGGAGTCGAGGGACGATTTATCCTTTTCCTCCGAAGTTCTAAATATATTGGCATCAGCCCATTCTTTTTGCCATTTCGGCTCTATTTTTTTGTGATCGTATTTTTCCATAATAATTTAAAAAGTTAACTACCAAGTCATAAAGGTTATAATACAACATAAATGATTTCACGTAAATTTTTTTTGACAACGGTTCATTATATGGTAAGACTATATGGAATCGAATTCCTTATAAGTTCGTTAATATTTTAAAAACATGAAGAATATATATTTGCTTGTAGGCATTATCGTATTCGTCGCATATGTTTGTATCGTAGGTTATGTCCTGAAAAAACGCGCACCAAACGATTCGGCCGTGGCCGCCGCTTGGACAGTGAGCACTATTCTTATTGAAGTGGTACTCATTATTTGTTACTCACTGTCATAACTTCCAAAAACCCCGTTCCATACGGGGTTTTCTTTTACTTAATTTACTTAGCAGTTTAACCGCTAAGTAACTTTGTATCTATAATATCGGTTGGATCAACCGTAAGAACCATACGATTGCTTGATCATACCAACATGTGGGACATGTCATATCTTTGAACGGTACCGCATCATATTTCCATTTTGAAAGAATACGTCCGAGATCTCTGATCAATATCGGCTTATCAAAAGAAACCCCCGCCTCGACATTCCAATCAAAAGACAAGGCATCCAAATTCTGAGAACCAACGATCGCTGTTTTATTGTCCACCACCATGATCTTCGCATGATTCATTTTATTTAAATAGAGACAATGAGCTCCAAGCTTCGCAAAAACAGCAAGATAATATGAATTAAGATGATCCGCCAATTTAAAATCAGTACCTTTTGGAACAATAATCTCAATTTTCACTCCGCGCAATATCGCGTTACGCAAAGAAATGATCAACCATTTATCAGGTAAAAAATACGGTGTCACCAACACGATCGATTCTTTCGCATTATTGATGGCGTTCTCATAATGTTTACGCATCTCGAAACGTTTTCCCACCAAACCGTGTTCAACGAACCACAACTTCGTTCTTTTCAAGATCGAGATCTTTCCTTTCTTGATGAGTTCAAGATCCTTTCCTCCACACGCATCATATGCGCGAGCGAAAGATTGTACGACCGGATGAACGATCTTTCCCGATATTTGCATTTGCAGATCGTTCCACAAAGCATATCTCGGCGAGATATTAACACCACCAACAAAAGCGACTTTTTCATCCACAATAAGAAGTTTGCGATGTGTTCTCTGAAACCAGAATTTAAAGAACAGAACTTCAACGCCAGCAGAACGCAAACGCTCGATCGCCTGAGATGAGAGATCCGAGCTTCCAACAACATCAAGAACAATGACCACATGAACTCCTTCTTTGGATTTCTTTTCAAGTTCGGAAATAAAATCGAAACCTTCGGTCTTTTCTTCCAACATATACATTTCCATATAAATACTCTTACGAGCCGCTGCTATAGAGAACAGCATCGCCCGCCATGCATTTGAAGACGTCGTAAAAAAATGATATCGCATACTTTCGTACCTTTTATTATGCCACGTGAGTGATATTTTCTCCTCTTGACATTTTACCTATTTTGTGCTAGTATTGTCTCAGGTGCGATTGGAACTCTCGAGTTCTCTTACAATTAAATGATCGCACAAAATTTATTATCTGCATTCCGAGCAGATCGTAAAAAGCACAAAAAAATGAACACAGCAAAAAATATCGTAACGTTAGCTAAATTACTTATCAAGAACAGTCAGATCGCTGAAAAAGATCTGGAAAAAGTTTTAGCCAGCAATTACTCGGCTGAAAAAGATTTGGAAAGATGCGGAATCACCGTGTCTGAGAAAAGAATTGCTGTCGTTGAGGCAGCAAAAAAAAGCTGGGGTAAACTTGGCTTAAACAACAAACAGCGGGTCATAAAACTTATCATGATCTTGGCGAAAGCCTAAAAAACAAGCGCCCCGGAAGCGTTTGAACAAGGGCCGTACTACTTATGTAGACGGCTCTTTTTTATATCCCAAAAACTTCCCTCTTTCGATTACGCCATTGACGTTTCCCCTGTTTTGTAATAGCTTTCAGCAAAGCGATCAAAAACCTTGCTCGAAAGGTTCTTTAACATTAACTTATAAAAACCATGAAAAAGATCTTGCTAGGATCATTGGCGATCATTGTGATAGTATTTGGAATATTTAAATATAAAATTTTTCTTGAACAAAACATTCAAAAAGAGACCTCGAACAATACTCGAACGAACATTGAACATATGGTCGCACGTCTTCAAGAAAAACCTCTCGATCACACGTACTTTCAAGACGACCTCGAAGCGATCGAAAGAGGTTTTGAAAGAGCGGAAGCACAAAGTATCGACGTTTCAGATCTCCGAGCACAACTCCCGGATCTGACGAAAAAATTAACCATCGACGCGATCGAGCATAAAATAAAATATCTTGCGGGTGATCCCATAAAAAAGAACATGCCCTCAATATATACCAAACAAGAAATACTCGACGATATCGCAGCGGCAAAAAAAGCCGGCATTGATGTGTCGACCTTTGAAACACCGTCGATCAAATTAACCCTGGCAAAATGATATACAAAAACCGCACTCGAAAGAGCGCGGTTTTTTCTTTTCTAAAAAAACTTGACTTTTAATTACTTTTGTTTTATTATATTTTCACTAACAAGAACTTAGTCGAGTTCTTTTACAAGTAAATAATAGTTTGTTTTTAACTTTTGTTTTCCGGACAAAAATTAAAAACCTGCAAAACAAGATGCAAAAAAATATTTTGATTATTTTGATTTGTTTATTGGGAATCACATTTTTGGGATATTTTGTGTATTCCCAAACAAACAAAATTGTATCAGCAAAAACCGCTGAGAATATTACAAATGAAATAAAACATTCTGAAGAAACAAGAGTGAATGTTTCAGGTCATGAAACACAACCGACCATCAAAACAGAGCAAGAAAAAATAGCTGAAAAAAATGAATTTTCCAAAGAAGCGCGGCGCGAAATAGAGTGTTTAATCTATGATGTTAGTGCTGACATGGAATTCATGGAAAAACAAGGTGTGGATCTTTCAAATATCAAAGCTCGTTTTCCTGGAATAACAAAAAAGTGGCCTCAGCAAGAAGGTTGCGAAAATTAAACGCCCCGGAAGCGTTTGAACAAGGGCCGTACTTATAATAAGTGCGGTTTTTCTTTTTCTAAGTCACCATTTTCTGTTTTTTTGTGTTATATTAGTGTGATGAAATTAAAGGCGAATTTGCATTTTCATTCAAAAGAAGATCCGTGCGATATTATTTCATATTCGCTTTTTGAAGGAATAGACAAAGCGAAAGAACTTGGATTCAATGTTCTTGCAAGCACTTGTCACACAAAAAATATCGTTACGGCAGAACACAAAACGTACGCGGAAAAGAACGAAATACTTCTTATTCCAGGCATCGAATCAAATGTTTATGAAAAAGGAACGAACAGAAAAAATCATGTGCTTATCTTGAATTGTGATGAAAGTGCCAACGATATTCATACTTTCGATGATCTCGCTGCATACAAAAAAGAACACGCTGAAATTTTTATCATTGCCGCCCATCCGTATTTTTATGGAAGTTTCAGTCTTGCCGAACGGCTTGAAAAACATATCGACCTTTTTGATGCCGTCGAACTCTCATGGTTCTATACGCGGTGGTTCAATAAGAATCCGCGCGGCGCACATATCGCTCAAAAATACAACAAACCGTTCATTGCAACATCCGACACACATTTTTTCAAGTTTATGAATACCAATTTCATAACTGTTGAATCGATCGAAAAAACACCCAAAGCGTTTTTCAAAGCTATAAAAAACGGCGGATTTCAAAACACCACATCGCCACGAAGTCTCTATGACATTTTTATCACCTTTGCTTTTTGGGAAGTTAAAAATATAATTAAAAAAATATGGATCAAAATAATGTAAAAAATCATTTTGCCACACTCCGAAGAAATCTCATGCGACCATTCACTCGAGAGCGCCGTCACACGATCTCATTCAAGAATGCGTGGAACGGTATTGTATTCGCATTCAAAACACAACCCAACTTCCGCTTTCATACGGGAATGGGAATTTTCGTTGTTGCTGCTGGATTATATTTTCACATTAGAAATATTGAATGGATCATCATTGCATTTACCATAATGACCGTACTAGTCGCTGAAACCATCAATACTGCTATAGAACAAACGATTGACCTCCTGACCGATAAATATCACCTTAACGCAAAAAACGCCAAGGACGTGGCGGCAGGAATGGTACTTATTTCAGCAGTATTCGCTGTGATCGTGGGATTAGTTATTTTTGTTCCTTATATTCAAACTCTTCTAGGAAGTAGGTATTAACACCCATAAAGAGAATAAAGAAAAGTGGCACGAACATTGCTATTACTCCGGCAACGTGAAAAATATTTCCAATAAGAATACTTTGCGGGAGTAAATTCAGATGTCCTAAAATATATGCCCAGTCGTGTTCCCCGCCGATAAGCGGTAGTAACTGTACCTGTGCATCTGCCGCATATGTTCCAATTTCAAAAAGATTTACACCGAGCCACCACATCACAATACTTGCTGAGAACAAATCTTGTTGATTGAAAAAATAAAAAGTAAAAAGTAATGGAAAAAAAATTTGGAAAATCGTTCCGCCAAGAAAACCTACAAATTCACCGAAAAAACCGAGTATCGTGTGTCCCGCTTCGTGAATGACCAAATTCGCGTTTTGTAAAATATACGGTTCGTGACCGATAACGATCAAGTAACTTACGAACAAAAGAAAAATAATAAAAACAGTACCGATAAAACTACTTTTTGAAAATTCAATGCTCATATATGCTTTTAATTGTATCAAAGAAACCAAAAACAATAAAAGTATTTAATTATACCAACTCCACTTAACCGTAAACACGAGACCCTCGTCCTTGCGAGCGCAGCGCGGCCCGCCCGGATGATATCCGTTCGGACGGGCAATCCAGGGGTTTAGTAACAAGACTCCTGGATTGCTTCGTCGGCAAGCTCCTCGCAAAGACGACGATTCCGGGTTTCTTTAAAATGAAGCGACTAATTGAAAATTATATTAAAAAACACCGCTTTTTTAAACGGTGTTTTTTCATTATGTAATGTAAAAAATTAAATTTTGAATTCAATCACGTCGCCATCTTTCACAATGTATTCTTTTCCTTCGGTGCGAACCAATCCTTTCTCGCGCGCTGCGGCATATGAACCGGCACGAAGCAGGTCGTCACAAGCTACCACCTCGGCACGAATGAATTTATCCCTAAAATCGGTGTGAATGGCGGTTCCCGCTTGCGGTGCGGTCCAGCCTTTTTTAATGGTCCATCCGCGTGTTTCATCTTCTCCCGTTGTAAAATAGGTGATGAGTCCGAGCATTCTATACGCTTCTTTGATCAACTCGGTAATTCCATCTGTTCCTTCTTCGGAAGACATCTCAAGGCGAAGCATACTTTTTTCTTCGGGGTCAAAACTTGAAAGTTCTTGTTCGATACCGGCATCAACCATTACATAATTGTATTGATGTTTGTTCAAGTATTCCATCAATTCATCAAAACGCGTGTCATGAAGTTCGTTAAGATTTCGTGCTCCGGCTTTTTTATTCAACACGAACAACATCGGCTTCATCGTCAAAAGATGCAGGCCTTTTATTGCTTCCATTTCTTTCTCGGTAAGCTCGATCTTTGCCGCCATCTTTTCTTCTTCCAATCCAACTTTCACTTTTTCAAGAATTTCTTTTTCAAGCATCGCTGTTTTTTCTCCTCGTTTTGCGTCATGTTCAACGTTGGAAAGTCTTTTTTCAACGGTCTGCAAGTCGGCCAAAATAAGTTCGATATTGATGATCTGAAGATCACGCAAAGGATGAACTTCCCCACTCACATGAATAACATTCTGATCCTCAAAAATTCGTATAATATGTGCGATCGCATCGGTCTCGCGAATATTCGCCAAGAATTTGTTTCCAAGTCCTTCACCTTCCGAAGCACCCTTTACCAATCCTGCAATATCCACGAATTCAACGACTGCCGGAATTCTTTTTGCTGAAAAAGAAAAATCAGCAAGTTGGTCTATTCTCTCGTCCGGTACTGCAACAACACCGACCGACGGGTCGATCGTGCAAAAAGGATAATTCGCCATTTCAACCCCCTTTTGCGTAATCGCATTAAAAAGAGTCGATTTTCCAACGTTTGGCAACCCTACGATTCCTATTGATAGTGACATGGTTTTTATGATTTATTATGTAACTTTTACACTATACCTGAAATTGTGTGAAAAATCTAATCATTTCTATGCCCAACAAAAAAACAGCCGACCGATGGGCGGGCTGTTTTCTTTCAAACATTACTTTATATGTGCCACAACATTGTTCACTTTATCAACCATTTCATTGATCGGATGTTGAGATTTCACCAAATAATCAGCGGCACCATTCTTTAAAGATTCTTTTATTTGTTCATCTCCGTCAAGATTCGACATCATCACAACCGGAATATGCCCAACCTCAGGATCAGTCTTTAGCTCTTTAAGAACCACCAAACCGCTCTTTTTTGGAAGAATAATATCAAGCAAGATAATGTCAGGCATAAAATTCTTTACGGTCGACAATACCAAATCCCCGCTATCAACTGTTTTTACAGTGAATTTCTCCCGTTCGAATTTTTCACGAAAAACCTTTGCCAAGGATTCTTCGTCTTCTGCAATAAGCATTTTCATAGTGTTAAATAATTTATTTGATTACTGTCATTATATAATAATTTTAATCATTATGCCAAGCGGCATTACAAACAAAAGTATTAACCCCTGTTATTTTTGTGATATCTCTCGAATATTATCGATAATATATTTCTTTGCGTCGCTTATTTTACCTTTGATCTTTTTTGCAAGAAAAGACATTTCATTCAGCTCTTTGACATTTATATGACCTTCTTTCGCTTGTTCGATTATTTTTTCAGCATCATCTGAAATAATAGTAAGGGTGTTAGAAACATCTCGCTCGGCAATAAGGACTCTTCTTTCAAGCTGTTCTTTCCAAAGTCGATATGAATACCACCATGCAATAAATATCACTAATATAATACAAATGATCACGATAAAAAATTGAAATTGGGAAAGAGAGAACGAGCCTATAGATAAAAATGCTTGAGCCAAAATATCTACTGTTATTGTTGTGCTTGTTTTATTTCCGGCAAGATCTTCCGCAATCACCGTTACAGCATGTTTTCCCGCTGATTGAGGCAGTAATGTATATGTTGTCAAAAGAGATGTTGTTTCTTCTTTTTGATCAACAAGAATATGATACAAAGCGATTCCGGACGGTTGATCTTTTGATTCGAACAAAATCGATGGAGCCACATTATAAGTTGCCGGTCCATCAGTTGAAATAACTTCGAAAGCAAGTGGTGGTGCCGTATCAATACTGATCTTATAATCGGTTGCCGGTCCCCAACCGATATCGTTCTTAAATCGAACATGAAGATACCACGTACCATCGATAATACTTGGGAATGTTTTATTATCGAACAAACCTTCCGAAACAGCCGTTGATGTTGCTGAGGTCGGTTGTTGATTCAAAACCGTTGCCACAGCGGTGATATCAGCCGGAAGCTGCCAATGAACAAGAAACGATGAAATTGAATTATACCAACCGCCCGAGACCGGATATAAAGGAATAGTAAGGATCGGTTTTGCCGGCAACTTCCCTGTTGGAACAGCCGGACGTTTGATTATTTGCACTGGTGGGATCACTGGTGGAGGAATGATTCGAGCAGCTTCTTGTTTGGTGATACTGGTAATATTCAAACCTTTTGTAGTAGAAAGAACGTTTGTTCCATTACCATCGGCAGCTGTAATAGCTCCGTCTGTAAAAGAGACCTCCGCAGACCCTGCACCAACAACTTTAAAAGTGACCCGAAGTGTCTGGAGCGTTTTTCCGCTCACCCCGCTCGTAGAACCTCCGATAAATTTGATCTCACCGACACTATTATCAGCAATCGGATCTTGCAACCAAAAAGTAAAGACGGAATTTATTTTGTCTACGGACGTTTCCTGCAAAACGGCAACGGGAAAATTTAGTGTTGCTTGCGCAGCATTAATGCCAACACCTTCACTATCTATTTTTACATCAACACTAAACTCGTCTCCAATAGCAAATTGTGTTTTGTCGGTGACAAGACTAAGCGTTCCAGCGAACACTGCTGGTGGCATAGCGAAGATCGCAATGATGCAAACAATGGTTCTTAAGATGTGTTTTTTCATAATGAATATAATTTTAACTTAATTGTATACCTCTATTTTATCTTAAGTGTGCGAACAAAGATACTAAAGTCTTGTACATCCACCTTTCCATCACCATTCAAGTCATTTTTGGCACGAAGTTTCGGATCTGCGGACTGCCATCGTGAAATAAAAATACTGTAATCTTGAATACCGATAGCTCCGTCACTATTGAAATCCATATTCGGAGTAAAGATGTTTACAATCGAGAATACTTCTTGCGGTGAGTAATCACTCTTGAGTCCTGCAGGGCTAATCTGTCGCGTTCGAATAGTGTGACTTCCCAATTCCAATTCTGAGGTTGGAACAACAGCCTTGTAAACACCCTTACTGTCTACCGTCGTAGTAATAATCGTTGGTTGGTTGTCTACTTGAACTTCGATCTTGTACGAAGGAACTCCAGCTCCATTTATTCCCAACACATCACCTTTTGTTATTGCAGACCGAATCAAACCGATCGTTGGAGAAAGTAAAATACCGTTAACATCAAGTTGTAACAATCTATTCGCCATATTTGCATCAAAGATCTTTACTTGAGTGGTGTTATTATTCTTATCCATACCAATGATTCCATAAGAACGTGCACCTCCCGTGAGACCGGTAAAATTAATTACAAAACTACCGTTTGCCGTTGCTGTACCTTTTTGACTTTGGAGTGTGTCAGCTCCACTGATCGCAATGATATTCAACGAAGCGCCCGGAAATGCTCTACCAGTAAGACGAACTCCCGAAATAATCGGCGTTGGCACTGGAGCACTTGGACGTACCGCTACTGGAGGTGTAAATACGGCACTGAATGTGACGGTTCGAAGAGAAGAAATATTAAGCCCTGTTGTTTGACTATCGAGTAATGAGAGCGTTATCGTTTCCGCAATAGAATCATTTATCGTCTTCGTTCCAACTCCATTTACCATAGTGACAAGTCCGCCACCGGTCGCAGATCCTGAAACAACCAATGTCACGTTGTTATTATATGTTGTTGCAACGTTACCACTTTCATCCTCAGCACGAACCGTAACGGTAACCGGAATATTCACCGTAGAGTTATTTACTGGCTGAATGACAAATCGTGTCGCGGTGATTGTCGCAACCGTTACCGTTACTGAATCTGCCGCATCAGCAAGACCTGTTGAACCATTTGCTATCGGTGTTCCGTCAGAAGCAGTGATAACCCATGTGCCAGGGGCTTCCTCGTAATACCAAAAGTTTGCTGTTGAATTACCATCGGCAAAAGCAGCGACGTTTGTTTGAATACCGCCACTTGCAGCATCATAGAATTTTGTTATACCTCCTGTTGCGCTTGAATAAAGATACGCTGAAACGATTCCAGATGTTACCAAGTTATCAAACGTATCTTTACGCGTCAGTGTGTAACCAAGACGTGTACCGGCTGTCATATTGCCCGGATTATCAATCGTAAACTTTGCGATAGCTCCCGGTGTAACAGTAAAAGTTCTCTGAGCTCCCGTTATTCCCGTTCCGGAAACCGTAACGGTAATAGAACCCGTTAGTTCATCATAGTACCAGAATTGTGCAGTTGACTGCCCATCTAAAATATTTACCGAGGTGATGACACTTCCACCTGAAACCGCATCATAGAATTTCTTGTTCACGCCTGCCGATGAAGATTCAAGACCTACCGCCGTAACTCCCGAAGTGACGATATTTCCATACTGATCTTTTCGAGTAATGGTAAAACTAAGTCGTGATCCCGCTCCAATATCTCCCGGATTATCAATCGAAAGTTGTGCAACGGCTCCCGTCGCAAATACAACATCTTGAGTTGAAGAAACTCCAAGACCGGCACCCGCATCTAAAAGTGAGAAAAGAACTGTCTGAGCATTATGATCGGATATTTGGATCGTTCCAACACCCGCCACCATGGTAACCAAACCGGCACCTGTTGCCGAACCATTGGTGACTAAAGTCACACTGCTCGTTGCCGAAGTGTCAAGATTTCCCGCATTGTCTTGTGCTTGAATTGTAACGGTAATCGGTGCGTCAACAGTTCCGTCTGTCGGATCAAGAATAACAAAACGTGTCGCAACGATTGGTGCGGGATGAACGGTCACATCTCGTGTTCCATCAACAATACCTGTTAACCCGTCAGCACCCAAAGAACTGTCTGAAGCGGAAATGATGTATGATCCTGCTGTTTCTTCATAGTACCAGAACGAAGATTGAGAAGTTCCGTTTGCAATGATGACCGAGGAGATCGTGTTGCCAAGTGTTGCGGCATCATAGAAATCTCTTCCCAGACCAAGTGTCCCCGCTGTCGTGTAAAGATATGCTGTTGTGTCACCGTTCGTCACAAGATTTCCAAATTGATCTTTTCTTGTTACCGTATATCCAAGTCGCGTACTTGCTGTCATATTACCCGGAGTATTAAGCGTAAATAAACTGACGGACCCCGGAACAACAGTAAGAACATCGACGGCATCGCTGATTCCCGTTGGACCATTTTGTGTCGGCGTTCCGTCTGAAGCGGTAATAGTCCACGTTCCCGGCATTTCATCATAATACCAGAACTGTGCACTTTGTTGTCCTGACGAAATTGTTACTGATGAAATGACACTTCCATCGGTTGCGGCATTGTAGATTTTTTTATTTGCCCCCACTGAAGAACTGTAAAGATATAAAGTAGTATCACCAAGATTGGTAATATTTCCATATTGATCCTTTCGCGTTACCGTATATCCGACACGGTTTCCCGCAGAAAGCGTTGTTTGATCATCAAGTGTTGCTTGTGTCGTTGTTCCGCCGGTGAATGAAACATTCGCTGTTGAAGAAACATCAAGACCGGCACCTGCCGTATCGGAAAGCGAGAGTGTAATATTTTCAACGACCGTATCGGAAATTTGTTTTGTACCGACACCGTTCACGATACTTACCAATCCCGCACCTGTCGCAGAACCAGTTGTATTCAAAATGACGTCATCTTGGAATGATGTGTCGATCGTATTGTCGATCTTTTGCGCTTCCACGGTTACCGTGACCGGAGAATCTACGCTCGTTGAACTTGCGGCAGTAACAACGAATTTTACCGCGACCGGAATGACCGTCACATCTCGCGTTGCATCGACAATGCCCGTAGCTCCATCGGCCGATGGTGTGTGATCGGAAACCATCAATGTATATGTTCCCGGTACATCATCGTAATACCAGAAGTTCGCCGTTGCCGAAGAGCTGGCAAAAGAAACTTCAGAGATAACATTTCCGCCAAGTGAATCATCATAGAAGGCGCGATCAGTACTTGATGATGTCGTATACAAATATGCGGTCAGAGAATTTGCTAACACCGAATTACCATATTGATCCTTTCTGGTAACTTGAAATCCAAGCCGTGTTCGAGCATTCATATTGCCCGGACTATTAAGTGTATATTGTGTTACTGCGCCCGGAGCGAATACGAGATCTTGCGAGGATGAAACTGCGAGACCTGTACTTTGACTATCGGTAAGTGTGAGATGAACTGTTTCAGAAACCGTATCAGAAATGGAAATTGTTCCTTCTCCGTTCACAATATCGATCAGTCCACCGCCTGTTGCTGAACCATTTGTATTCAATGTAACGTCATCTTGGAAACTGACATCAACAGCACCGTTGGCTTTTTGAGCCTGTACGGTTACCGTTGATGTTGCATCAACAGAACCTGCTACTGACGCGAGAATGACGAATTGTGTTGCTGAGCGAACAACGACAAATGTTTGCGAATTTGAAGTTCCACCACCCGGTGTCGGAGTAAAGACGGTAATGGCAATTCCTGTGTTTGGATTTGTAAGGTCAGAAGTAAGAATTTCCGCAGTAAGCTGTCCTCCGTTCACAAATGTTGTTGTTCGAGGATCGCCATTCAATTTCACCACTGAATTACTCATGAAGCCGCTACCGTTTACCGTTAATGTAAATCCAGGATCTCCCGCTTCTTTAAAAGTTGGACTAATACTTGTCGTGATCGGTGTTGGATTTAAAATACTTGCAGTGAAACCTGTTGGAGGTGTGAGAGAATAATTTCCACCGTCTGTTCCCGAAAGTGCGAGACCACTGACAGAAACCGTTTTATTGAGTTCAACATCAGAAGTCGCGAATGACGCAGTGGCACCTGTTATATCCAGTGTAACGATATCGCCCGAAATGACTCCGACCAATGAAGCACTTGTTGTGTTCAAGGTCGCCGTTGTGTTTCCATCATACGGTTTGTCATCGACAACAACACCGATGACCGTAATTGTTTTTGATGTGATGTTCGCGGTGATCCCTGTTGGCAGAGTTACCGTATAGTTTCCCGAATCAGTTCCCGTTAAGGTAACTGAAGAAACAGTGATCGGTTTTGCAATACCGACAGTTTTGTCAGTGAACGATCCGACGCGCGTATCTATAGATACAACATCGGGTGAAATAACGCCGACAAGCGAACCGCCCGAGAGAATAACGTTCGTATCACGATCATACTCGCGACTTGTTGCGGTCATGTTATCAACAGTCAAATTCTTTGCCGTAATGTTCGCGGTGATCCCTGTTGGATTTGTGACCGTGTAATTTCCCGCATCAACTCCGGTGAGTGTGACTGAAGAAACGGTGATCGATTTTCCTGTGCCGATATTCTTATCTGCAAATGTACCAACGCGAGTATTAATAGAGACATCGTCCGGTGAAATAATTCCGACGAGTGAACCACCCGAAAGTGTTGCTGTGATTTCTCGATCGTATTCTTTATTGTCAGCTGTCATACCCGTGACCGTCAAAGTTTTTGTTGTGATATTTGCCGTGATTCCCGTTGGGAGTGTGACGGTATAATTTACTGAGTCAGTTCCTGTGAGTGTAACTAAATTTACCGTGACAGTTTTTCCGTTAGCAATTGTTTTATCTGCAAAAGAGCCTGTTCGTGTATTAATCGAAACAACGTCAGGTGAAATAATTCCGACAAGCGATCCGCCTGAAAGTGTGGCTGTTGCAAAACCATCGTACTCTTTATTAGAAGCGGACATTCCACTGACCATCAAAGCTTTTGAAGTAATGTCTGCGGTAATTCCTGTTGGGAGTGTCACTGAATAATTTCCAGCGTCAGTTCCCGTGAGAATAACTGAAGAAACGGTAACTGTTTTTGTAGTACCGACATTTTTGTCTGCGAACGAACCAACCCGTGTATCTATAGAAACAACATCCGGTGAAATAATTCCGACGAGCGAGCCGCCATTCAAGACAACGTTTACATCAGCGTTGTATTCACGACTTACTGCGGTCATTCCTGAGACCGTCAAATTCTTCGCTGTAATATTTGCGGTGATTCCTGTTGGATTTGAAACAGTATAATTTCCAGCATCAGTTCCTGTGAGTGTCACTGATGAAACAATAACTGTTTTTCCTGTACCGACAACTTTTGTTGCAAATGCTCCAACGCGTGTGTCTATAGACACAACATCGGGATTAATAACTCCAACAAGTGAACCTTCGTTCAATGTAACATTCACATCAGCGTTGTATTCACGACTTGTTGCTGTTATTCCAGTAACCGTCAAAGCTTTTAAGGTAATATTTCCCGTTACATCGGTTGGTGAAGTAACATTGTAATTTCCACTATCAGTTCCCGTAAGTGTTACTGATGAAACGGTAATCGGTTTTGAAGTTCCAACATTCTTGTCAACAAAACTTCCCGAGCGTGTATTTATTGAAACAACATCTGCTCCGATGACTCCAACGAGTGAACCGTTGGTGAGCGTGACATTTACATCGGCGTTGTATTCACGGGTCGTTGCTTGTATACCTGTGACCGTCAAAGTTTTTGCTGTAATATTTGCGGTAACATCGGTTGGCGGTGTTACGATATAATTGCCAGCATCAGTACCCGTTAAAGTAACCGAGGAAACAGTAACAGCTTTTGCGGTGCCAACAATTTTTGTCGCAAATGAACCTGAACGTGTATCTATAGAAACAATATCAGACCCGATAACACCAACGAGTGAACCGCCTGAGAGTATGACTGTCGTGTCACCAGTATATTCGCGACTTGTTGCTGTCATTCCTGTAACGGCCAAAGCCTTCGCCGTGATGTTTACATTTGCAACTGAAGGAAGCGAGACGGTATAATTTCCTGAATCAGTACCACCGAGCGTGATCGAATTTACCGTCACTGTTTTTCCTGTACCGACATTCTTGTCGACGAACGATGCCGTGCTTGAAGCGATCGAAACCGTGTCACCACCAACAACTCCGACGAGCGAACCGCCTGAGAGTGTTGCGTTTGCATTCCCATCATATTCTTTACTCGAAGCACTCATACCACTGACGGTCAAATTCTTTGCGGTGATATTTGCAATAAGTCCTATTGGAAGTGTAACGGTGTAATTTCCGCTATCTGTTCCACTAAGAGTAATTGAATTCACTGTCACAGCTTTTCCCGTCGCAACAGTTTTGTCAGCGAAAGAAGATGAACTTGCAGAAATGGTAACGGTATCACCAGACACAACACCAACAAGTGAACCTCCGGAAAGATATGCCGTTGTTCCACCATCATAAATTTTATTCAGAGCTGTTATACCACTTGTGGTCAAAGCCTTCGCAGTGATATCTGCCGTAAGTCCCGTCGGTTGTCTGAGAGAATAATTTGAAGCGCTTGCACCTGAGAGTGAGAGTCCTGTCACTGTCACAGCTTTCCCTATTCCGATATTTTTATTTGCAAAAGTTGCGACATAAGCAGACGTATTCAAAGTAACTGTGTCACCGCTTACCACTCCGACCAAAGCATAACTTCCCGTGCTTAAAGTCGTTGTCGCGGTTCCATTATAGATTTTATTGTCCGCAGTGATCCCTGTGACAGTCAGTGCTTTCACCGTCATTGTTTGAGAAACCGCACTTGAGGTACTTCCTAAAAATTTGCTGTCACCTCCATATTCAGCGGTAATGGAATGTGGCGAACCGGTCACCGAAAGTGTACTCGTTGAAAATGTTGCAACGTTAGAATTGAGTGTTCCCGTTCCAATCGTCGTTGCTCCATCTTTAAAAGTAACCGATCCCGTTGCAGGACCTCCGCTTGACGGAGTCACCGTTGCTGTGAACGTGACAGAAGTTCCATACACTTGCGGAGTGAGAGAAGTTGCAAGCGCGGTCGTTGTTGTTTTTTTACCTATGGTGATCGCATTACTTTTTGCAGAAGTAACTCCGGTCGATGCGGTACAGATGTGAATACTCTCCACTGCGGAATATTGCATCGCCGTATATGTCATAACACCCGAAACAAGATTTGCTCCGCTCGCAGGAATTGAGGTGATCAATCCTGTTCCAGACGTTCCTCCACAAGCTTGTCCTGAAAGAACGGCAGAATGAGTGACTACACTCGTGTCTGTCGTATTGGGATTTCCAAATTGATCTTCCATTCTCACGATCGGTTTCGTTGCAAGATCGGTGTCGACCGTTACCGTTGAACTTGGTTGTGTCGTAAACGTTAATTTGTTTTTTGATCCCGCAACCTCAGTGAGTGTTCCAAAATTGGTGGTACCATTTGTAATTCCAACCACCGTCGCTCCGGTGCCTTTCGTAATATTTCCCACAGCAAGCGGAGTACCCGCAGTCGGACGAACTTGAATATTCGAAAATGTAACTTTACATCTTGTTGTGTTGGAAACAGTATCTCTTGCACTCAACGCAAAAGTGACGGAGCTTGCGGTTGGTGTTACCGTCAAAGCGCTGAAATTAAAACAATTTCCCGTACCAGCGGTACGAACAATGGTTGCGGTAACATTCGCACCCGTATTGAACGCAAATCCTGTCGGAACATTCAAAACAACGTTTCCACTCGCTGGAAAATCTCGATACGCTCCCTCTTGAACGACCGGACCCGTAAGTGTCGTGTATGAACCGCCCGTTGTATCAGCGGAAACAGATGCACTCGCAAGCGTCGTTACCGAAGCCGCCGCAAAAACAGCCGACGGCGCAAAAAGAATTCCAACGACAGAGAGGACTGATACAACGAGTTTTGTAAAAAGAGACTTACGATTCATATACATAAAATTATGTTTGAATAAAAATTAATAATCGTGCTTTAAAAAATGTTTTTGATATATGATAATTTTACCATACAAAAAGGCTTGTACAGACAGAAAAACTTTGTTTTTGTGGATATCCCGAAACAAAATATCGTTCATTCGTTTTTTGTTTTTTCCACAAACAAACATTATGCTATCTATTCAGTAGACGGTCAGCTACATTGATTATTTCAATGTAAAAAATCGCTATTATTTATGACAATTTTTGTAAATAAAGGTTCCTCGGCCTGAAAGCACGAGGTATTACGTTGGAACTCGCTAAAGGCTCGTGCTGTTCCAGCTTGAAAGCCGGGGTATTGAACTTCTATTATTTTCTTACAGAAACGGTCAACT
>Ga0172379_10003069_pt1 | contig 27543 bp, 34 predicted proteins | sample GrowelOW334metaG_FD_119756 | JGI IMG/M metagenome (GOLD analysis project Ga0172379, IMG submission 119756) | Groundwater microbial communities from an aquifer near a municipal landfill in Southern Ontario, Canada - Groundwater well OW334 metaG | ecosystem: Environmental > Aquatic > Deep...
CATTGCATTAGCATTGCTTGAAGTGTTTCCGTTTACTGCGTTAATTATTCCTGATACGTCTATGTTGATGTTGAATCCTTCTGCGTGAGCCATTGGTGTTAGTAGGCTCACGAGTAGAATCATTGGCAGGAAAAATTCAAACCACCGTCTCATTGTAACATCTCCTTTACATTGGTGCAGTTAGGTATCCAACCAAAACAGGCGCTATCCAAACCAATACTAATCCAACTATTGCATACGAAACCATGTGCTTAGCATTTTCTCTATTCTGAATATTAGAACCTGAGAACATGTACATTGCTCCAGCAATAGTGATAGCAATTATTCCAACTATCGAAACAACTCCTTTAATCAAATCATATATTTTTGTTATGGGCGCTGTGACATCGCTTACTGATGCAGCAAAAACCATGTGTGTTGCTAGCAACAGAACTGTTAGCACTAAAAAACTCTTTTTCATTTCAACTCCTCCTTAAGAGAATTTTTTTCTCTTTAGAATCCCTTCCAGCTCCCGCGATATATAAAGACTTGGTTCACAAATTCCAATTTTAGTAAACTAATTCCAGTTTTTTTGGAATAAAAAAACTAAAAGTTTAAGAACAACCCAAACAGCAAGAGTTTCTAGTGATCAAATGAACAACGTGAGATATGACTTACTAACATTAATGAATCGGAACAACAAAGCGCAAAATTGTAAGAAAAAGAAACAATTAATTGCAAAAGCAAATAAGATACTAGAAAACAAAGCATTAGGAATTTTGCTCTTAACAGAGATTGACAAAAAAGGAAACGACATAGTTCACTCAGTTACATACAAGTGCGATGCGTTACATGCAAAGAAGATTATTGAATTATTAATTAACCAATTTCCAGAAATGAAAGAAAAAGCCCAAGAGCTACTCGAAGAAGAACCCGAAAAAGCAAGAATGAGCCAAATGGTGAGATAATATGATTTCAAAAATGTTTGCAAGATACTTGGAAGAATATAGAAAAGCTGGCGGAATACTCTCGTTAGCACAAGAAATAGCGCTTAGAGAAGTTGAAACCAATTAAAGGTAATTTTATGGTTAACACAGCACTTGTAAATATTTCTCTTAAAATGGAGCAAATAATCTACTCTTTTCAAGAATCCCTAAAAAGTTATAGAAAAATTCGATTAAGGGGAAGAGGGACAAGAGATGTTCAATACACAATCTTAGTCCCTAAAATATATGTTGGCGAAAAATATTGCCCTGATAAAAGATACTCTGTTAGTTTTGGGGTCAATAAAGATAATTCCCATCAATTAGTAGTGATTGATTTAGATGATGCTGAGAATTTAACAAACGCTAGCATTACCTAATTTTATGTCTAGGGCAGAATAAATTGCTTGAATATACACTTTTTGTTTGTCTTTTATTTTTTGTAAAAGATTATATTTTTCAAGTAATATTGTGTCTCTGCTTATTGCTTCTTGTCTACGATTTAACTCTTTTGCTAATTCGCTTATTGTTATTGTGTCGCAGGCATTGTTTGTAATGTATTTGAGTAGTTCGAATCTTTCGGGTGAAAGAATCTTGTACAATTCTTTTGCGTCTTTAAGGTAAAGTGTGTGAGTGTTTGGATTTGCATATCTTTTTGGATCCATGTAGACTTCTTTCAGTTCTTTCTTAATGTCTCCTCCAACTCTTATAATTAGTGTTTTCATAACCTCTGCCTCCTATTTTATATAATATATGTGTTTTAAGGTAATATAACCTTATAGGTTATGCTGGTATATTTAATTTTAAGCAGTACTTATTTCTTGTATGAAGTTTGTTATTGTTGCTTTGAAAGCATTGGGTTGAAATCCGAGAAGGTTTTCTGTTTTGGTTATTTCTTGGGGAGTTATGCTGTTTAGTGCTTTTAGAATTTCATTTTGGGGCAATAATTTTTTGACCTTTTGAGTGTATTCTTTATAGTTGGTTAGAAGCAATAGCCCTGCGATGTCTGCAATATCTTTTTCACGTTTGTGGTTTTTTGTTCTTCGAGGCAAGGCTTTAATTTTTGTTGAAAGTAAAATCCAAGGTTGTGGAAGCCAAAGTTTTCTTCCAAATTCTATTAGTTCTTCTCTGTTTTCTTTTTTATTAAAAACTTCAGCTAATAGTGGTTCGTCTAATATGTCCATTTTTGTTTCTTCTTTTAGCCCTTTTGGAATGTGGTCTGTAAGTAGGTCTACGAACATGAGATTAATTTCATAAGAAGGCATTTTTGAGGCTTGTTTTGGAGTGAGTTCTTTTCCTGTTTGTAAGTCAAGTTCTTTGACTAGTCGTCCGCCTCTTTCTGTGAATCCTTCAGCTTCTAGTTTTTGAATTGCTTTTGTGAAAGCAGAATTTTTGAAACTAGTTGCTTTTTTGTCTAAGTGAAACCCCAAATCAACGTCTCTTGAACCCAAATAGTCTTTTTGAAATTGTGCATTATATTTTTTGTTAAGGGTTAAGTAGACAGCCCATCCTCCGAGAATACATATTGGTTCATCAAGAAAGCCAACAACTTTTTGCAAGTATTCATAAGATTGGTCGGTTTCGTTTTTTGGGTACATTATTTTTTCGCCTCAATTGATTTAGATAATTTTTGTAGTAACATGTCTCCGGCTTCTTTTGCTGGCCCGCTTTCAGTGTAAAGGTCTGATATTAGTTGTGGTTGGCTTACTATCCACGCTCCTTTTTTGCCCCCGGCTTGTTTTTTGTTAAATAGCTCGTCGTGTGTTGCAACAATGAGTCTTATGTTTCCTCCACCGTAGGCTCCGATTTTTGTAAATTCTTTGTGCCAGTCTTCTAAATCCCCTTCTTTTATGTATATGTCTGTTCGGTGGTTGAACAAATATTTTTGGACGAGGTTTTCAGCAATATATGTAGTGAAAGCATATTCGTGATTTGTATGGGATAATATTTCTATTAGTTTGTCAGTGTTTTCTAGGTTGTAAACGGCATATTCTCTGGTTATTTGTTTTTTTGGTCTTATTTTGTGAAACATTTTAAACAACTCTTTTGTTTTAATTACTTTCAATCCTTTCAGTAATCCTTTTTTTTCTAGTGTTTTTGTTAACATTAATACCCAGGATGGGGAGCAATTGGCTTTTTTTGAAATCTCGTATTTGCTTTTTGCTTTGTACTCTGAATCTAGGAGTAATGATATTACTCGTTTTGTTTTTGTTTTAACCATAAATAACCCATATATAAGTAAGTCAATCTATTTATATACCTTACTTATATATAAGTAAATTCGTTTATTTATAAACAATTGTGATATTGGGTAAAATCACCCTTTTGGCGTTTCCCTACTAACAACCATTTCTGGGCAATGTTTATCCACAAGTTTGACTGTTTCAGTTTGAACCTCTTTTATTGCAATATTTTTGGTCGCCTCGATTTGAGCCTCTTCTAAACTTAATTTCTTTTCGGTTGCAAGTCTAAATGCTTCAGCGTATATTTTTTGCAACGTATCTCTATCTTGTTGAATTAATTCTTTTTCTTGTTTCACTTTTAATGCACCTTGTATTGTTAATGGATTGTAACAATTTTGACAACAGTCATTAGTCACAAAATTCATTTCATCACAAACCTGACACTTGATTAAATCATTCTTAGTTTCCTCAATCTTCTTGATTCCATAAATTTGTTTATATGCATCTTGAACTTGTTGCAAAGATAAATGGATATAAGTTCTTACTTGTTTTGAGCCTAAAACCCAGCCAAAGATGCTACAAAGCTGTGCTTCACTAAGACCCTTACTTGCTAAATAAGAAGCTCGTGAATGCCTAAACAAATGAGGATAAATTTTCTTGGGGAGTTGTGTATCTTTTATTGCACTCACCATAATTTTTTTGATTGAACTATATGTTATTGGTGCACCAAAGTTTGTTGTTCCATTAAGAAGAAACACAAAATCATCTGGACTTTTTGCTTGCCGAGTCTTTATGTGATTTTGTAAATCTCTAACACTTTCTAATAATAAAACTCTGCGCGAACCAGTTTTTCCATACAAGTTCACTTGACATTCCCCCTTATTGAAAGCAAGATCAGCAATCTTAAGATTAGCAATTTCTCCAACCCTAGCTCCAGTTTCCCACAACAAATGAACTATTGCCCTATCACGAGCACTACGCGTGGAATCAATTAATATTTGAGCTTCTTCAGGAGTAATCAACTGATTAGGCAATTTATAGCAACGCGCCTTCATAGTAGTTTTAATCCACTTAGTCTTAGCCGAATATTCTCCACCACTAAACCATTTATCAAACTGTTTTATCTTACACAAATAATCACTTTTTGTGTGCTCAGTAAAATCAGCATTTCTAACACGATTAACTATTTGTTTTATGTCATCAATTGAAGCCTCGCTCCAATCTTTTCCTAACCACACCAACATACGGCAAGTCTGATCAAGCAAAGAAACTATTCTAGGTTTAGTCAAACCCTCATTAACAATATCCACATAAAACTTTTGCATCAACTCAACATTTGCAGAAGTCAACTCAAACGGAGGACGCGGATGACCAGCCTTACTTCTCTCATAAGGAAATTTCACAGGATTAATCCTCCAAAGAACAGTACACAAACGCCTCTCATATCCATGAAAATTATAATTCTCTCCACCATCCATAACAATACACCATTTCCCGAACAAGAAAATTCATCCCCTGTTCTTATTAAGGAAAACTGTGTACTTCCCCCGAACCAAATTCCCAAAAAAACGACAGGCTCTCCGCGTAACTGGGTGAAAGCAAAAGAAATTACAGAAAAGCTTTTTATTAATATGATTTAATAGTTAAATATTGCTTACCAAGTTTGTCCCACTATCTTGAAGTTCTCATCCCCCCAGGTTATTACCTTCTCGTTCCAGATTGGTATATTATCGTTTGGAAAGGAATAAGACTTGCAAATTTCAGAAGAATACATTAATCCAAATGGGATTATCTCTTTGCTTATACAAAGTTGATTTCCTTTAGTATCCCATTTAAAGTTAACTTGTGCTGTTGCTGGATGAACAACTCGATTATCATCATAATAATCCATTCCAAATGTTCCCCCTGTTTTGTCATAACAAAAAAACATCCATGTGTCGTCCGTAGTTGTATGATGCTCTAAATACCCTCGCACAAGTTTATCGCTTTCAGTTCCAGACGGAGGAGTTTTAGATTGCCAACACGGATGGAATGTATTAGCTGAGCCTTCACTCATGCAACCAAAAAGAACTAAATTCACAGAAAGAACTAAAACCAATATCAAAATTTTCCTATTCAAAAAATCACTAAGTCAATTACAACAAAGTTAGATATAAACCTAATTTAACTAATAGTTTGGAGTTGATTTAATGGATGAAAAGGCAATACTGGAAAAATCTGAACCCGCTACCAACCACCAACTACACACCAAAAACTCGTGTGAGAATCCGGCTCTCCGCGTCTTCTAGCACTAGCGAAAGAAAGGAGAGCAAGGCACAATATATTTAAACAACACAAGCGTATACTATACAGGTGGTAATTTGAGGAATGTAGGTGGAAGAAGAATCAAATCAGGACTTGGAAAAGGTGTGCAAAATACTGCAGAAAGAAACAAACTTGCTCGGATTTTGAAAGCAGAAAGACAGATAGCAAGAGATTTTCCACAAACTAAGAATCCAGCTTTACTGAAAGTTATTGATGCTTTAATAATAAAACATAATGGCGGTAAGGTGCCAAAAGACATGCGCTTAGCTCGCATAAATTACTTTAAAGACTTGCAGCATGTGGATCGTGTTGAAATAAGTTCTACTCCTTGGAAACCATAAAAAATCGCGTCCTTCAAAAGTATGGCTTAAATTTAGGAGTTGGTTAAAATGGTAGAAAAAGTAAGTCAGGAAAAAAGTGAACCCGCTAACTACTCACTACAAACCCAACAAAACTCATGTGAGAATTCGGCTCTCCGCGTAATACAAAAAGTCTAATTGTTGTTTAATTAGATATTTATTTTCTTTTTCTTATAGAAGCAAGGAATTTTAGAATTTTTTTTATTTTTGATTTCTTATTTTTATTGCTTGGTCCTCTTGAAGTCTTCTTGAGGTTTACAACCTTTTTCTTAGATTGTTTTTTTACAATTTTTTTAGTTTTTTTCTTAGCCATGTTAATCACATACAATAAAAATAAAGTTGGCTGATTATTTGGACTCGGTGAAAGAGTTCCATGAACAATTGCTGAATCTAACTTAACCTATCAGCTCATTCTAATGGTGATCTCCTTCATGCAAGGATCAAGCTTAACAGCAACAGGTTTTGTAAGAAGAGTTATAGTCCAATCTCCTTACTAATGGCGAGTTACTGACATAGGCTGTCTTTGACATACCCTTTCCAGGACAACCGATAGGTCCCAGTCAACCAACTAAATTATATCAAGTTTTAACAGTGATATATAATTGTGGTTTTTGAAAAGTAAGCCAAAATTTAGTTTAGACTTAAGAAAACAAACCCTTGGTAAAACCCTTTGTTTTGGCATTATTGTTGGTTTTAGTGTAGTTAATTTACTTCGTTTTTCCCCTAACAAAAAACAAACCCTTTTTATCGAGGTGGAATGTAATTGTAATGGTGCCTAGTGCATTATCGGGGGATTAATATGAACTTTAGAAGTGAAAAAAAAGGCCAAGTAAGTTTTGGCGTAGTTGCAATTATTGCAATTTTACTTGTTATTGTGGGCGCAATTATTATTAGTGTTCCTAAAGTAAATGAACCCCCAATTTTTAATGCACAAAATTTAGAAAAATTTTCTAGTTACTCTGATTTAGTTGCTTATTTTGAAAAAGCTAATACTTCAACAGGTTATTATCGTGGCGGAATGAATATTGGAATTGCTCCAATGATGAATGCAGCAAAGGGAGCAGTACAAGAAACTGTCTCTGCATTAGATTCTGGTGCATCAGCAACAAATTATTCAACAACAAATATTCAAGTAGCTGGAGTAGATGAAGCAGATATAATAAAAAATGATGGAAAATATATTTATGCAATAGCTGGCGGAAAATTATTTATCGTAGATGCATACCCTGCCGAGAATACAAAAATAATTGCCACAATTGATGTAAACAATTTGAGTCCGACTGAAATGTTTATTTCAAGCGATAGCAAAGAACTACTATTGTTTTCAAGTAAGGGATATAATTATGGTTCTGGATACTATGGTAAACGAGCAATGTCATCAAGTTATTACCCTTCTTATTATGGTGGCGGAACAAGCGTTAAATTATACAATATCTCTGACAAAGAAGTTCCTGTTTTAGTAAAGGAAGTTGAGTTTGAAGGAAGTTATCTTACTTCTAGATTAGTTGGAGATAATGCTTACTTTGTGATTAATTCAAGCCCAAGAATATATTACGCACAACCAATGCAATCAAATGGAAATGATGAAAATAGTATTATCCCTGTGATGAAAGTTAATGGAGTAGAAGAACAAATAGCTTCCCCAACAGAAATTGGAATAATGCCGCGAGTTCGACCTCAAAGTTTTGTTACAATTGCATCTATTAATTTAAAATCTCAAGAATTAGTAAAAGAAACTGCGGTAGGTTCAGCACAAAATTTATTTGCTTCAACAAGTAACATTTATTTAGCGGATCAAATATGGGAATATTCAACAGTAGATACTAATTCAATTGTTCCTGTAGAAGTTGGAATGCTTGTAAAAAGTATTTATTTCCCTAATTGGAACGCAACAGAAAAAACTGTGGTTAATAAGTTCCATTTTGCTGACGGAAAAATTTCTTTCGCTGGATCTGGAGTAGTTCCAGGAAGCATTCTTAACCAATTTAGTATGGATGAATACAAAGATAATTTTAGAATAGCAACAACAGTAGAAAGCGGATATTCAGAAATTGGTGTGGGTTCAGTTCCAACAAATAGATCAACAAACAATGTTTATATTCTAAATTCAGACATGAACTTAGTTGGTTCTCTTGAAGGAGTTGCTCCTGATGAAAAAATTTATTCAGTAAGATTTGTGGGAGAGAGAGGGTATATGGTAACTTTCAAATATGTTGATCCTTTATTTGTTCTTGATCTTTCTGACCCAACAAATCCTAAGATACTTGGAAAATTAAAGATCCCTGGGTACTCAGATTATATGCAACCAATAGATGAAACACATATATTAGGGATAGGAAAAGATGCTAATGAACTTGAGGATGCAGAAAAAGTTCACTCACAAGGAGCAGTATATTACACTGCGATTAAAGGGATAAAAATAGCAATTTTTGATGTGAGTGATGTAGAACACCCAGTTGAACTATCAAAATATATAATTGGGGATAGAGGAACTGATTCAGAAGCTCTAACAAATCACAAAGCAATTCTTTTTGATAAAGAAAAAGAATTATTGGTGTTCCCAATAACAATTGTAGACAATAAAACTGGTTCACCCGATTACTATGGAATGGAACAAACATTCCAAGGCGCAGTAGTAATGAACGTTTCTTTGACAAATGGATTATCTGAGCGAGGAAAAATAACTCATGTATCAGCAGATGAAGAGTTAAAGCGCGGATATTATTATAATTCAGATTCAATAATAAGACGCTCACTCTTCATGGACAATGTGTTATACACATTCTCTGACAAAATGTTGAAAGCCGATAACTTGAGTGATTTAACTTCAATAAGCGAAGTTAAATTTCCAATAAGTGCAAATACTGGCAACCAATCAAGTCCAATGATGGTTAAGTAATAAATAAAATTAGAAATTCAAAGTTAATTAACTGGGGCAAATCGCCCCAGTTCTGTTTTTTTAAAATTAATTTATCCAATTCAATCGGATTATTTTCTACAAATATTTTGCCATGTCTCTTAATATTTCATATCCTGCTTGCAGTCTTTCTTCCTTTGTCTTGGGGGCAGTAATTGCTCTTCCAACAACTAAAATAGTTGATCCATCAGCTATTGCATTTGCTGGGGTAAAAACTCTTTTTTGGTCCGCTCCTGCGGGAGTGTTTACGCCTTGTATTCCCGGAGTAACAAACATAAAATCTTGCGGAAGTTTGTCTTTAATTGCATAAAGATCCGCTGCTGAACAAACAATTCCATCTAAGCCAGAATTTTTTGCTAGGATTGCTAAATTCAAAACTTGGTCTTCAACGCTTCCGCTTACTTTAAGTTCTTCGTTAAGTATTTTTTGGTCAATGCTTGTGAGTATTGTTACAGCAACTATTTTTGGTCTTTCTATCCCAAGTTTTGCCGCCATTTCTGTTGCCCCTTCGAGTGCAGCTTTCATCATTAAACTGCCTCCAGAAGCATGAACGTTGAACATGAATACTCCTCTTTCAGTAGCGGCTCCTGCTGCCCCCTTAACCGTGTTTGGTATATCATGATATTTCAAATCCAAAAAAACTTCTCCGCCTGCTTCCTTCACTGCTTTGATTGATTCAGGACCGAAGCGGGTAAAAGACTCTTTTCCAATTTTAAATAAACCAACAATAGGGCTTAATTCTTCAACCCTTTCTTTTAATTCTTTCAAAGTATTTAATCCATCCAAAGGTAAACAAACTTTGCTTCTTGCAATTTTTTCTTTCTCGCTAATCTTCATCCAACCACCAAAATAAAAAGTTCCTAACTTATCTTAAATCAATTGAGTACAATTCGTAACATTTAAAGATTTTACTGATCGAAAACAGTTGGGTTAAACATTTGTTTCAATAAACTGCCTTATTTTTTCTTTTGCATCATCTACGCTTTGGTATGCATAACATTCAAATGGGGGTTTTACATATTGTGAACCCATTTTTCCCAGGATATACGCTGAAACATTTTCTTCTAATCCTTTTTTGAACAGGCACAAAATTGGCTTGCCTAAGTGCGCCATGTCGGATATTTCCCCACCAACACCTAGGCTTGGATTACTTATTTCAAAAACACCTGCATCAGATTTGATAGCCCATTTGTAATCCCTGTCATGAATATGGGTTTTTGTTAATTTATTTTCTTCTTGAATAATCCTTGTTTTAGTTTGATGTCTAGAAGCTAATTCAAAACCAAGAGATTCAATCAAATCAGGAAACTTTGCCAAATCCTCACTATTCACTATCCCTTGTCCTCCGCGCATCGAGCATCCAAAAAATATCTTTACCATTTTCAAATCTCCTGAATTTAAATTTTCAATCCAAACGTTTTTACAATATTTCTGTAAGTCATTATCTCAATTTGTTTATTTGTTATTCCTAGACTTGGCAAAAATTTTTCCACAAAATCCTTGTATAAATATAAAGAAGGATACCCTGAAGGAGAATTTGGAGATAATTTTTCGCCAACTGAGTGGGGGGCATGATCGGTCTCTATCCAATCAATTTTACCTTCTTTTAATGCCTCTTGTAAAGCACTAACATCACTTTGGGATCTTAGGGGCGGATTCATTTTGAATAACAATCCCGAAGATTCTTTCATTTTTTCATCGCACCAAAGTAAATGGTGGGGAGTAACTCCGCAAGTAATTTTGATGTCTCCTTTTTCCTTTGCTTGGGTAACCAAATTTATTGTTTCTATACAAGAAGAATGACAAATATGCAAATTTCCTTTAAACTTAGCCTCGGAGGCAAACTTAATTTGATCTTTTGCCGATTCAATCTCTGCTTCTTTTGGCCTTGCTAAAGTGTGAGTGAATGGATTTTGTGGATCAAAATAATTTTTCATAAAACTTTCTTTTTCGCAGTGCACTGCAAGTACTCCCGCGTATCCTACTTCGGCAAGTGTGGAATAAACATTTTTTTGATCATCTTCGCCAGTTATTTCTAAATTTCCAACTGATTTTCCTGCAAACATTTTTATCCCACAAACTCTTTCATTATTTTTAACAAGTTCAACTGCACTTTTTAATTGGCTTGGATTATTTGTGGCTCCAATATAAGTAAAATATCTTTCTTCTTCTCCTTTTGGCACAAGTGCAAGTCGTCTTTTTACATCTTCTTCAGCAATAACAGGTCTTGCAGTATTTGGCATATCAAATACAATATTTACCCCTTGTTCTTTAGCAACCTTAAGGCCGTGTGCAATTGTTTCTTTGTAAGATTGTTCTTCATCTCTAAAATGTACGTGTGGATCAATTCTCATTTTACTCGACCTCTGTGCGATTAATAAAAGGACCATCAACACAAATTCTTTTTCCGGATTTACTTGCACAAGAACCGCAAATTCCAACCCCACACTTGGTTATGTAGTCAATGGCGCAGTATATCTTTTCTTTTGGAATAAAATTTTCTTCAATTAAAAGTGCCGCATTAATCATTTGGTCTGGACCACAATTCAAAATTACTATTTTATTTATTAGTTCTGGGTTTTTTTGTTTAATTTCATCAAGTCTTTTTTGTAATAGTTCTGTAATGAATCCTTTTCTTCCAAAGCTTCCATCATTAGTTGATACCCACACAGTAGAGCATTTCATTAATTCTTCAATATAAAATAAGTGTTTTTTATCTCTTGCTCCAAAAAACACTTCAGTGCTGTGATTATTAATTTCCTTTGCTAATTGATATAAAGCGGCAATTCCACATCCGCCACCGACAATTAGTACTTTAGAGTCTTTTTCAATTTTAATTTCGTTTCCATGCGGGCCACGAACAAATATTTCATCCCCCAATTTTAGATTAATTAATTTCTCGCTCAAACAACCTTTTTTTTGCACTAATAATTTTAATGGGGCATTATCAAGTGCTGAAAAAGGTTTTTCTCCACACTCCGGATGCCAAACAAAAATAAATTGCCCTGGTTTAATATCAATGGCTTTATCAAATTCAAGTACTGCTAAATCATCAGCTTTTTTATGCACTTCGACTAGTTTATATTTTTTAAACCGCATATCAACGGTTTTTAGAAATCTTTTAGAATTATCTGTGCCTAAGGCAGTTTTATTTTTCAAGTTTTGCAAATCCTCAGCAAGTTCTTGAAAATATTTTTTCATTTCTTCTGAGCTCATTCCGGCTAGAGCGGAACCAATCCCAAAAATACTTGCTCCTGCTTTTTCATATTCTATAATATCCTGTGAGCTACTAATTCCTCCACACCCAATAAGTGGAACTTTGCCTTCTGTGGCATCATTAATTTCTTTTATACATTTTAATCCAATTGGAAGAACTCCTTTTCCAGACATTCCTCCTTTTTTATTTGTGAGAATAGGAATTCCGTCAAAAGTGTAATATCCTGGCCCAATAGTATTAATTGCACAGATTGCATCAGCACCAGCTTCAAGCGCAGCTTTAGTTATTTCTCCAAGTTTTTCTGTGTTTGGTGTAAGTTTTGGAATAATTGGTATTTTTACTGCCGTCTTTACCGCAGCAACAATTTCTTTTACTAATGCTGGGTCCTGCCCTATTGCCATTCCGTATCCTTTAGCATGCGGGCAAGAGAGATTTAATTCTAAACCATCTGCGTAAGGTTCAAGGATTTTTGCTACTTGAACAAATTCTGCAGGATTTGAACCAAAAATAGAAATTAGCAAAAAACGATTCTTTGGAATGCTTGATTTTATTTCACTTAGTTGTTTAGCAAACTCTTCTGCGCCAGGATTAGTTAACCCAACTGCATTAACAAAGCACCCCGGGGCATATTGGTGGAGAATTGGTTCTCGATTTCCCGCTTTTTCAACTAGACCAATGCTTTTTGTTGTAATTACTCCTATTTGGGGAATTTCTTTGGCAATTTTTAGAAGAATTTTTGCGTTAGTTGCGATAATTCCCGAGGGAATAGTAAATCTTCCAGAAATTTCTTTTCCTAAAAATGTGTAACTCATTAACCTCACCCAACTTACTTTAGTTATATTTATTTAAATTAAAGTCTTAGTTCTTCTGTGCCAAACTGCTTGAATTCTTCTTCTACTGCTTTTTTTATTTCTTCTCCTGGAGAAAGTTTTTTGTACATTAATGGAAGCATATCTAATGCTGAACTCATACTATAAAATTTTACTCCTTTTTCTTCAATAGCGTCTTTAACACTTTTTCCATCTTCTCTCTTTTCCATTCGATTTGTCAAACTAATAACTGCAACTACAGTAATTCCAGATTCTTTTAATCCGTCAAGAGTGGTAATTAGTGATCCTCCAGTTGTAGTAACATCTTCAATTACCAAAACTTTTCCAGTTGGAGCACCAACAAAGAATTTGTCTTTTGGGTCACCATGATCCTTTGGTTTAGCTCTTCCCATTGCTAATACATGACTTCCTTTTCCAAAGCTTTGAGAAGCTTTAGCAAATTTGTATTGGGTAATTATCCCTAATTTAGTGGCGCCTTCCGGAACCCCATAAAAAGTATCAACACTAAGACTATTGCTTTTAACAAAATCAATTACAAAATCAGCTAATTTATCTGTTAAATAAGTATCTTCTACAATAGTTCTCCAATTAGCATAAAATTGTGATTTTCTACCGGATTTTAGGATAATTGGTTCTTTAAAAAAACCATAAACATTATTTTCTAATACAAATGAATTGAACTCTTTTTGTTCAAATCCCATTTTATCTCACCATCCCAAAATAATTTATACCGAATAAATTAAATAAGGGTCGGATTTTTCAACTAAGTTAGTCCTGGATGGAGAATTTATTGTGCCTGTGTATTTTGTTACAGGTTAAAACAGAAATCATTTATAAATAACGCAAGCGAATGTTTACTATGCAATGTAAAATAGTTCAAAGTAAATCTAATTCTAAACTACTCTTAACATTGCTGGCATTGCTATTAGCCTAAGTAAAGGGCTTCGAAGCTTTGGAAACCAAGGGGCTCTCAACAGAAATTTTCTACAAAGAAATTTCGGCTTAATTTACAAAAGTAAATTATTTGCAATATTAAATATTATGCAATAGTATTGGGTCATTTCTTTGTTTAATTTACAAAATTATTTTTTTACTTAGCGAAAGCAAGGTACAACACTTGCAAAAAAAGTTGATGGGGTTATTTTTATGGATGAGAATGATGGTAATGACAAAAAGGATAATAATAAAATTAAAAAAAGAATTAAAATATTTGATACAACTCTTAGGGATGGTGAACAAAGCCCCGGGGCAACAATGAGCATGAGTGAAAAGATTAGCGTGGCCCAACAGTTAGAACGCTTAGGCGTGGATATAATTGAGGCAGGATTTGCTGCTTCAAGTCAAAAAGATTCTGATGCAATAAAACAAATTTCTGCAGTAATACAAAATGCGCAGGTGTGTTCACTTTCAAGATGCACAAAATCAGATATTGATGCAGCTTGGGGGGCAATAAAAGAAGCTAAACATCCGCGAATACATGTGTTCATAGCTACTTCGGATATACATTTAGAACATAAACTAAAAATCAGCAAAGCCGAAGCTCTTTCGCGTATTAGAGAATGCGTTTCTTATGCAAAAACATTGTGTGAAAACATTGAGTTTTCTGCAGAAGATGCTACAAGAACAGAGCCAACTTTTCTTAAATCAGCTTTAATCGAAGCTGTGCGCGCGGGTGCAACAACAATCAATATTCCTGATAGTGTTGGTTATGCTCAACCAACTGAGTATGGGAATATAATTAATTCTATTGCAACTTGCCCTGAGTTTAAGGGGGTTGATATTAGTGTTCATTGCCATGATGATTTAGGGCTAGCAGTCGCAAATTCAATTGCAGGAATAGAAAATGGAGCCACTCAAGTAGAATGCACAATAAACGGGATAGGGGAAAGAGCAGGTAATGCGGCTCTCGAAGAAATAGTTATGATTCTAAAAACGAGAGAAGATTACTATTCTTCATTTACTAATATTAGCTCAAAAGAAATTCTACTTTCCAGCAAAATGGTTGCTGATTCAACAAGAATCTTTGTTCAAAAAAATAAAGCAATTGTTGGTGAAAATGCATTTGCTCACGAATCAGGAATTCATCAACATGGGATGATAGCTAATCGAGCGTGTTACGAAATCATGGATGCAACTTCAGTTGGTGCAGAAACAAAACTTGTAATTGGAATACATTCTGGAAAACACGCAATAGCCGAATTTATGAAAAAGCAAGGAATTCCAATAACTGATTCTTTGGTTGCAATCGCGATTAATGTGGTAAAAAATTCAGAAAAGGAGGATAATGTAGAACGAGAAATTATCAAAGCGTGTGGAAACATTGTGTCAATTAAAGGGAGCGATTTTTAATGCAAGAAAGTAAATTCATTTGGATGAATGGGCTTGTTGTGCCGTGGAACGAAAGTAATCCTCATTTTCTTTCTCACGCTCTACATTATGGAAGCGCTGTGTTTGAAGGAATAAGATGTTATAATACAAAAAAGGGTCCGGCTGTGTTCAGGTTGGACGATCACATTGAAAGATTATTCAATTCGGCAAATATTTTTGGGATGACAATTCCTTATACTAAGGATGAAATTATTTGTGCAACAAAAAATATGGTTGTACAAAATAATCTTTCGGAGTGCTATATCCGGCCTTTAGCATATTATAGTTCTGGAGGTTTAGGTTTTGATGTAACAAAACAAAAAGTTGATGTGGGCGTAGCTGCGTGGGCATGGGGAGCAATGCTTGGGGCAGAGAGTATTGTTAATGGGATAAAACTAAAAATTTCTCCCTTCAAGCGACCTTCTGCAGAATTTATGCCAGTTAATGCAAAAGTTTCAGGAAATTATGCCAATAGCATAATGGCCAAGATGGATGCAGTAAGAACTGGATATGATGACGCAGTAATGCTTGATGCCAATGGAACTGTAGCGGAGTGCTCTGCAGAAAACTTTTTTATGATAAAAAATAATGTGCTAATAACCCCAACAAAAGAAAATTGTCTTGATGGGATAACTCGCAAGAGCATAATGGAAATTGCTTCAGAAAATGGTTATGCTGTTGAAGAGAAAAAGATTCGACCAGAGGATTTATTTTCTGCAGATGAATGTTTCATTTGCGGTACTGCCGCAGAAATTGTCCCTGTCACAAGTATAAGTATGACGTCGATCGGAACTGGGAAAAGGGGGACGATAACAAAGTTTATTCAAGAAGAATATTCAAAAGCCATTCATGGAGAAACTGAAAAATACTCCAAATGGTTGACTTTTGTAAATCCATGACCTTGGGAGTTAGTAAACTATTTCTAATGTACTTGGAAGGTTCTAATTAACCTTCACAAGATACATTGGGAGAGTTATATCATTATTCTTGATATTTTTTGCTGTCCCAGTTACTCCATTAACTTCTTTTTTATTTTCCAAGCATTCTTTCATTTTATTTTTTTCACAGCTTGCAATTAGGTTAATCATATCATAACCAAATGCCGCTACAAAATTTGGTTCTTTGTTATATTTTGCCCTATATTTTTCTTTAAACTCTTCACTGTTTCCTTTAATTGAGAACGCAAATTGATTTGTATAGAAAGTCATTTTTGGAGCCTTGGCTTGAGTTTCTGGATCGGACTCTACATTTGAAACCTCAATTATCGGGATATTGAAATCCATTTCTTGTACTTTCTTCAAAATTCCTAAAGACTCACTAGGAGGAGTTGGAATAAAAAGTAAGGCTTGCGGGTTACTTTCTTTTGCTTTAGTTAATATTGTAGAAAAATCTGTTTCGTTTGGAGTGTAGGCTTCAATGAAAACAATTTGTTTTCCTTGTTCGGCACTTATTTCTTTAATTTTGTTTGCAACAGATTTTGCATATTCGTCATTTCTATAAACGACAGCTAGTTTTTTGATATTTTTTAATGGGGAAATTTCTGATTCAAATGCTGGGGTTGCAAAATGATTTGCATCAGTATAGTACCTAAATGCATATTCATTTGTTAAGTTATTTGCAGCGCTTTGAGTAATTATCATTACTTTCTTATCCTCTTTTGCAAGTGTTGCTAGAGGAATACTTACAATACTCAACGCTGTTAAATAAATGTCTGGATTTTCAAGTTTTACTTTTTGATAAGCACTTATTCCATCCGCGGCAGTGCCTTTACTATCCTCATAAATAACTTTTAGATTTGGGTGATCAATTAGGGCAAGTTCCATTCCATTTCTAACACTTTCTCCCCATATTGCCGAAGGACCGCTAAGAGCAAGTATTGCTCCTATTTTTATTTCTTCGTTTGTATTTTGGGTTGCTATGAAGCTTGCGTTCTTTTCAGGCAAAATTACCAGAAAAAGAAGCCCTACCACTAAAACCATTATTGCTACTATTCCGATAGTTTTTGGATTCATTTGTGCTCACCAAAATACACGCATTCGGAGTAGTATTTAGGGCATTGTCGTAGCATAATTACGACAAAAGCAAAAGAATATATACTGCTAGCCCAGTATATACTATATGGACCTTAAAGTAGTTTTAGAGGAATTTGGACTTAACCCAAAAGAAGCTGAACTATATTTAATTATGCATAAAAATGGCCATTCTACTGCGGCTGAATTATCTAAAAAAACTAGTATTCTAAGGCAAACAGTATATGATGTCCTAGATAAGATGATTTCTAAAGGGATTGTTTCTCAATCAACAACAAATGATACAAAAGTATTTGCGGTTGTGGATCCAAAAGTACTTCTTCAAATGCTTGAAAATAAGCGTAAAATGCTTACTCAAGCCTTACCTGAATTTGCAGATGTTGCAGTTGATTCAAAAAATGCTCATACAGTCCAAACCTTTGTTGGATACAAAGGGCTAAAGAGTATTTGGGATGATATGCTGGTAGTGGGTAAAGACACTTATTTTATTATTGATTATGATGTTTTTGGTCAATTGTTCAAAGAACTCTTTATTCAAAACTTTATTGCAAAAAGAATAGAAAAAGGTTTTTGGCACCACGTGATATTTACTTCAAAAACCACTCCAAAGATTTATGAAAAATCAGAACCCGAAAGACTAAGGGATGTAAGATATTTGCTCAAATTAACTAACTTCAAATCCACTGTATTCTTTTATGGGGACAAAATGGGTTTCTTTACAACCGGAGAACAACCATCAGCCATTTTAATAGAAAACAAAGATGCAGTAGCTTCAATGAGATCAATATTCAAAGCCCTTTGGGAAGAAAGCACAATTGCATAAGATTTTTTAGTCAAAACCTAATTTCTTCTATGCTTTTTGGGTTTGAGTGTATGTAATACAGTTTCGTAAAGATGCTCTGTTTCATTATTACCATCAAGAACAACATCAGCTAGTAATTTTTGTTTATCTTCAAATCGCTTGCTAACAGGTATCACTCTTTCCATAATATACTTTAAGTTACCTAACTGATTATTTCGAAGTAATCTTCTATAGAGCATATGAAAATCTGATACTTCTATAAATATTTTTTTGTCCAAGAGGTTCATTAATTTTTTGTGAGTAAAAATAAGATACCCTTCAACTATAATTATTGGTTTTGGTTCAACTAATTTATCTGTAACCGTTATCCAGTTTCGGCTTGGGACTAAAGTAGGCTTATTTTTCTTTAATTTTTTTACAGTTGCTATTAATTTTGCCCAATCTACTGTTGAGGGGCACTCTGACCAACAGTCTTTGTCTGCTTTTTTTGGTTTAAATATATTAAAAAAAAGGTCGGTTGAAATCCAGATAACATCATTAGGAAAGTCGCGTTGTAACCACTTGCTTATAGTTGATTTTCCTGAAGTACTTCTCCCACAAATACCAATCACTAAAGGGGTTTTTCTTTTTCGATATGCTGCAAAAATATTGCGATGTTTTGGCATTTGTAAAGAGTTAGTGAGGGACATAATAAAAAGATCCTGCTTAATGCATAAAATACTTCCTTTAGGGTTCAGTTGGTTTATTTTTGTGCGCATTGATCTATTCGATCTTTGTGCTCAATTGTGCATTTTTCTTTACAAAATTCTGACAAAATTCCTTCACCACAATCAATATTGCAGGTGTCGAGTTTCTGGCGAGACTCATTTTCACAAATTTGTACTGCACTAGTACATCCGTTTAGCAAAGCTAAGACAAATAATCCTAGCAATGCTATTCCGATAATATATCTTGGTTGTTTCATGTTTATCACAATTGTTATTATTTTATTTACCTGTTGCAATGTTTTTGCCTTGGCTTAATCTATACACTATTATTATTAGTGCTATTACTAGCAACAAATGAACTAAGCTGCCGCCAATTGATCCTATTGCCCCTAAAGCCCACAGAATTATTAAAATTACTACTACTGTCCAAACTAAATCCATATTTATCACTCCATTTTTTTAATCACTAATTATGTTATTTATTACTCCAACATGTATTCTGTTGTCAATTCCAACATTGATATCAACGTTTTTTGGAATTTTGAGTCCTACTCCAATATTTCCATTTTCATCTGTTCCTATTTTTATTGAATGTTTATTTTCTCCGCTGATTTGTATTTCAGCATTTGCTTTTGCTTCTATTGAAGCATTTTCTGTTATTTCAATATTTATTACTGGGGCAAAAATATATGTTCCATTTCCTGTTACATGTAGTGATTCGTTAGCAAGTAAATCAAACCTTGCAGCAGTGATACTATTTGCACCAATTCTTGTATTTGTAATTATTTTGAGTCTGTTTGAAGGAAGTTTTGCTTCAACTGTTCCATTAGTATCAGTTACAAGTACTTTTTGTACCCCCAGTTCTATCTGGTCATAATTTCCCATAGGGATATTTGTATCTACTAACAGTACAGTTGTGTTAGTTATGTTTAAATCAAGCAAGTCATAGGTTTTGGAAGACATTGCTGTGTCAATCCACCCATTTGTATCATTATGAACTCTTACACTATCAACTGTTATCTGGATTTTTTGTATTGAAGACATATTTGCAGCCGCATCAGCTAATGCAACTATGAGTCTTCCATTTTGTTCTATAGTATTGTTAGTCAAAGTATTAATTTCAATTTTTCCAGTTTCATTGATATTAATGTTTGCATTTGTGGGTATGTGCGTATTAATTCCGACAACCCCCTTTTCATCCATCCCTACTTTGATATCATCCTTTATCTTTCCGCCATTAATTATTGCATAATTTTTTTCATCAATATTCACTTGAGTATTTTCTCTTGTTTGAACATGAATTACAGGTGCAAGAATATAGAGTCCGTTACCGGTAATGTGCAGTGATTCATCAGCTAAAACATCAAGGCTTATTGTGTTTGTTAATCCCTTAGCTAGGTTTTGATCTAGGTTAATTCTTATTTTACCTGATGGAAGTTTAGCTTCGTGAGTACCATTAGTATCAACCACAATTGCTTTAGAGATATTAAATTCTATTTGGTTGTATGTTGTTGCGGGAATATTTAAGTCAGCTATTACAACTTGACTTCCTTGAAGTTTTAGTTGAAGCAAATCATAAGTTTGCTGTTTTGAGCTTAAGCTTATCCAACCATTAGCATCGTTATGTACTTTTACACTATCAATAGTTACATTAATTTGGCTCACGCCATTAAGGTTTACTGCAGCATCCGTTAAGGTAACTACAAATCTTCCTTGTTGAGTTGTTGTTGGCATTAAAGCATTATAACTCAATGCGCCAACAATAATCACAATAATTGCCAAAATTGCTATTATTCCTATTCCTTTAATTCCCATTTTTTCACATCTCCTTATTTTTTGTTTATTATAATTTTTACTAAAATGCTATGTGCAAAACACTAAGCAATATTAGCAGTATTAGCCCAAAAAGTCCGCCTAGAGCAACTATAAGTATGCTCCAAATGTTGATTGTTATATTAACAATCGGCAAGAGATTTACAATCAATAATGCTGCTAATCCAATTAGACTATTGATTATTAGCCAAGCAATTGATTTTCCAAACTTTAAGACAATAAAAATTATTATTATCGCTAAAAGTATTGTTATTATTGGCCCAATTATTATTACATCTACCATTTTTTCACCTTCTTTTCAATTAATCTTTGTCAGTATTTTTTTCAGTTTTAGTTTTCTTTGTCGTTTCTTCTTCTTCATGAATAGTTTGTTTTCCATCAATAATTTTTATTTCAACTGATTTGTGTGACTGTATATCAGTTTTTTCTGTGCTATTCTCTTTGTCAGTCATTTACATTCCCCCAGTAGTTTCATTAGTCACTCTTTTAGTAGTAACCTCTTCCTCAACAGTTATGTGATTTCCAGAAGTTGTTTTTTCTTTTGAAGAGTGGGTAAATTCTTTACTTGCATTTTCTGCCACATTATCTTTTCTTTCACTAACCCCAACAAGGCCTCCGACTACGGCAATAAGAAATCCGACAATAAGATTTCCTACATTTAGTCCACCGTTTAAGCCCGAAAATAATATAATTGCAATTCCTACTGCTGCCAATATAAGTCCAAATATCATTTTTTGTCAACCCCAAACTTTTTTTATAAAGCCCAACACTTCAAATATCCTTCAAACCATGAAAAATATACTCCCATTGATAAAAGGATTAGTGGAGCAACCCAAATTACTATTGAGATTGTATCCATTCTATCAAATCCTTTCAAGAAGTGCTAAACCCGTTATACAAGTGTTTTTTCACTATTGCTTAATTAATTTTGAGTATTTATTTTGCTTGCCCACCTACTTTTACTGCGTGTACATCAAAAACTGTGTTTAGCATGATGCTCTCGCCTACACTTTTTACGTCAGACTTTGAAAAAATTACATCATTGTTTAATAGGCCTGTGCCTACAACAATTGCGGATATATTATTTGTTCGTCCATCTGTTCTAATTTCTTTTACTTTGCCTATATCTCTTCCAGTTGAGTCTAATACATGTAATCCTTTGTAATCCGTTACTGGCGTCATGTTAAGTACTGCCCCTTCGCTACTCATTGATTCAATATAATTTCTACCAATGAAAGTATCTATTCCAAAGAACCCTCGGTCCATTTCAATTCCATCTAAATTAAGTGATTTGGGGTCGAGTCTTATCTCAGTAATTTTTCCAACCTCTTTTCCGTTTAAAGCAGTAACTTTTTTTCCTTTCAAATCGTGTACTTTAATACCTGAATCATATGATTTATTTGTTTGTCTAATTTCTTCCATACTACCCCTCCCGAGATTATTTTAACTAAATTTTGATTTTGTTTAAAATAAATGATTAGTAAAAACTAATCATTCAATTTTTTTTGCTTGAACTTTTTATTGCACCATAAGTTGCTATTGCGCCTATTGTTGCTCCGATTGCTGCAGCAATAAGTACTGCTTTTTCAGGGTGTGTTTGAATTTTTTTATTAACTACTTTTTCAGCTTCCCTAAACTTTGCTTTTGCGTGAATTAAAGCTTCTTTAGCTTGCTTTCTTGTTGCAGCTATAGCAATTTCAGCTTCTTTTTTTGCATTCACATATAATTTTTTATTTTTTGATTCCATTTGTATCGTCTCCAGTTTTTTAAAAATAATTTTTCATAGTAATTTTGTAAACTATAAATATTAATGATAGGCCTGCTATTGCAGCCTATCAATTTGTATTAGAACACTATTGTTTCTTTTTGTTTCTTACTACCACATAGCCTGCGATTATCAATATTACTAATCCGACTAACAAAACAGGGACTATTAGATTTCCTGTTTCCCCAAATCCGAATAATCCTGTTCCTACTTGGGCAGTTGGACTTGTTGTTTGTGTTGTTGGGTTAGTTACAGGTGTAGTTGTATTATCAGTTGGTTGTGTAACTGTTGCTTTTACAATTGTTTCTCCACCAATTACTGGTGAAGCTAGATTTACATTAGTATTCGGTTTATTGTTTGTATCAACACTATAAGTTAGTGTGTATGTTTGTCCCGCAGTGATTGTTGGTACAGTGAATTGTATTACTGGATCAGCAGCTAACACTGTGAACTCAAGTGCTGAGTTAATTTGTGCAGCAGTAATTGAAGCAGCAATTGCTTTAGGGATTATTTCAACAACCAATACATTTTCACTATCTGTGTTATTATTATTTTTTACACTTATTGTGAAAGTTGTTCTATATGAGTAAGATGTTACTCCATTTTTTATAGTTTTAATTTCTTCAACTTTTATTGTTTTACTAAATGTGTAGTGGCTTGTGTTAGCAACTATTTCAGCTATTTCTGCAGTAGTATATATTCCTACTCCAGAACTATCTCTTAAACCATTAAGCATTGTGGTTATTTCACTTGTTGTTGGATTATAACTATTTGAAGTTTCCGACAATGTTGTCGCTGAAGTTGTTGTAGTTGTGGTATTAGTTAAACTTCCCCCAACTGATGAAGATCCTCCACCATTATTTGTGGTAGAAGGTGCTGCGCTTGTTGTGAAAGTTATTACTTGATTACTGTCTGTATTATTGCCGTCTCTACATTGTACAAAATATGTGTATGTAGTTGATGGAGATAGTCCGTTAATAGACCAATTAGTTGACAATGAACTCCATGTGGTGTTCAAATCATTAGTCATTGAATCATAGTTAATGTCTGTTGTTGCATATCTGCATGTTGATGGACTATTACTTGTTACATTTAATTTAGCGCTATTTGTAACAACTGCTGAAGTACTTAGTACTACAATTGGTGTTGTTGTGTCAAGTGTAACCGTGCTATCACCTAGAGTTACTGCTGTTTGTGCTAATGCTCTTCCATTTAATGTTGAACCAGTATTCATTACAATTGCTGTAGCATCTAAAATAGTTCCATTAAAAACAGAAGTTGTTCCTAAAGTAGTTTGACCAGCAACTTGCCAAAAAATATTTTTAGCTAATGCTCCCCCACTTAAAATAACTTTTTTACCATTGCTAATGTCTAAAGTCTGTGCTATTTGGAAAATCCAAACATCAGTTGCGCTTCCGGATAGAATTACATCAGTTGGTATTGTTACTCCTGTTCCCCATTTGTATAGTCCGGGTGCTAGAGTCATTCCACCAATATTTCCTGCACCAATTTCAGTGTAATCTGGTAGGGTTCTTCCTGCGGCATCAGTGTAAGCCGTTTCCATATCACTTATTGCTGTAGTCATAACACTTGGAGTTGGAGCTGTATAATCCGCAGCATATATTTTCCCAGTTATTAATGATGAGGTTGAAAATGTATTTGATGAATCCATTATTAATCCTAAATCAGTAATGTAACTTGCAGCTGCTGGACTTATACCAATATTTCCAATAACTGAAGTTAATCCGCTTCCTGGGGCAGTGATTGCGCTTTTTGCTAATACTGCAAAAATACCTGCAGTTCCAAGATTAACTGCTGATAAAGCAGTTGTGCTTTTTGTAGTGAAAGTTATTATTCTATTATTATCATTTCCAAAAAGATCTCTTGACCAAACGTTGTAGGTGTATACAGTAGCAGCATTGAGGCCTGTTAATGACCAGTTTGCGCTTGTTGCAGCACTTGTTGCGTTCATGTCGGTTATTGTATCATAATTTTTGTCTAAGTTAGTTGTGTACTTAGAAGTTGTAAGTTCATCAAATGTTACTCCTAGAGTTGCACTGGTATTACTAACAGTTGTTGCATTAGTTATTATTGGTGTTTTTGTGTCTATAACATTTATTGTTCTGTTTACTTCAACAGCTTGATTTCCACTTGAATCAACTGCATTATATTTTACAGTGTATGAACCAACATTATTTGTGTTCACATCTGAAATATTGGTGTCTGCAATTAATCCGCTAGAATAATTATCAGTAACTGTTGCGCCGAGTTCGCTATAACTTGTTCCCTTTTCAATTGTTTGAGGGTTAGCTCCGGTTAAAGTTATTACTGGCACATTTCTGTCTACAACATTTACTGTTCTGTTTACTTGAACAGCATGATTTCCACTTGAATCATTTACATCATAGGTAACTGTGTAAGTGCCCAAAATTAATGTGTTAACGGGATTAACTCTTACTATCAAACTAGTTAAATTAACATCAGCTGCATCTAGGGCTGTTGCTCCAGCATCAGAATAAGTTGAGTTATAGTCAACCTTAATGTTAGAATCTCCAATTCTTGTTATTATCGGAGCGACTGTAGCAAATAAACTTGTCCATGTTCTGTGGCTTGGTTCACTTGCTGCAAAAGTATTATTGTCTGCAATGTATGATATTCCATTCTGGTCTATTAATGTAATTACTACTCTTGTTGGAACTATGTTGACTTTTGGTATCCAATTGGCATCAAAATTCCATGTACTACTTGTAGAATAAGTTCCGGCTTTCACTAAGAAAGCACTACTGTATTGTGGTCCTTGTAAAGTATTATTTACTTTAGCTGCAGATTTTGATGTGTTCTCTGCAATTTTATTACCATTTATATCATATAATATTATTGAAGCAGAAACTATTTTTCCGGCATCAGTTCCATCTAATCTATAACCAACAGTTGCTCCATTATAATCGCTGCCTGAATTAGTATTAAAATTTTCAGCTGTTAATGTGATATCTTTTACTGTGGCTGTTGGATAAGTTACTGTGTTTGTTTGTAGGGTTACTTGATCACTTAAAGCAAATAATCTTCCAGTTACACTAGCACCAGTAATTAAATTTATTTGTGTTGCAGCAAATATGTTTCCATAAAATGTAGTGTTAGCTGCAATTGCGGTTAATCCGGCAGTTCTCCAATAAACATTTTTTGCTTGTGCGCCATTATCTAAAATTATATTTCCTGTACTTCCAGTGGTAAGTTTACCGGCAGTTGAGAAAATCCAAACTGAGTTAGGGTCTCCTTGCGCATCAAGGTGAAGAGGAGTGGTTATTGCAGTATCAACTGCATTTTTGTAAAATCCTCTTGTTAGTGTTAATCCGCCTAATTCGGTAGGCATATCAATTACTGGGGCAGTTAAATTTGTCCCTGCCGCTAAAAAATTGTATGCTGTTGTTAAATCAGTTCTAATTTGATTTATGAATGCTGTTGTTGAAGCATAAGGTACAGGGTATGTGAATGGTGGAACATCATCATAAGCATATGTTAATCCATTTGAAAGCTGAGTAAATTGCTGTGGATTTGCCATTGGAGTAAATCCAGTGTAATAAGACCTTGCTGTGTCAAATATTCCCATATTTCCATTACTTAATGTGCTGCCAGCTCCGCCAGTGATTGTTTGACTTGCTAGAACAATAAACCCTTCTGTAGTTCCTAATACAGGCGCAGTTGGGTTTTCGGGTAATGTTGCTAGTGCCATTGGTATGCTAATTAACACCAATACTACAAAAATTGCCAAATAGCTAAAGATATTATTTCTTTTACTTTTTATTTTATTATCCATATACATCAATCCCCCAACACACCATATTAGAACTCTCATTAATTATTACAAATATAATGGTCTATTACATATCTATATGGTGCTATCAGTTAATATAAGGATGTATTAAAATTTGGGCAAAATTTTTGATTAGGTTTACGAGCTAGTGCTTATAAGGGGGTGAAAATTAATTAACTAAAATCAGGCTTAAATGTAATATTTGAAGTTCTTTTCAAATAGTGCTGCAAATTTTGTATAATCTTCAGGATGTTCTTTGATTTGTGCTTCATAAATAGAGTTTATTGAACTAAATGTCTTTTTTTGTTGTACATTTAATGTATCCATTAATACTGGTTTTCTTCTATACGCCTCGGTTTTCCACCCAATGGACAGTATTGCATCAAGTACTTTCCAAATCTTTTCCTTATTTAGTGCTTTAATATGCTCTGCTGGATTAACTAGGCTCACATTATTTTTAGCACAAAGAAAATGAAAATTGAATTTGGATCCAACTATCTTAATAAATTCTGGTGAACTTGTCACATTCCATATTCCTGCGGAAAAAGGAGTAAGAAACGGATCATTAACTAAATCATGACGCTTATCATAGTGCACAAAATATTGGCCCCAAATTTCTTCTAAGTTTTTTTCATCAAGATAATACGTTAGGATGGGTTCGCCCGAAAATAAGTCTCCTGCATGTAGTTTTTCGATAGAAAGTAAGTTCTTTTCACCTAATTTTTCAAAACGATCTTTCCAATGCTTCTGTCCTGCGGATTTAATTCCCAGAAGTCTACCAATTTGACCCTTAGTCATTTTCCTGGGCATAACCATAATTAACCCAAGCAAAATTTCTTCATCAGTGTAACTTGTTGGTTTAGGCATATTATCACATTAATATACTATAATTTATTTAATATAAATAAATATTTACTTAGTTATAAGTCTATGCTTTTTTTGCTTGGTTAGGTGTTACAAGTATTAAACCTAAAATAATTATTTTTTTTCGTGGACTCTAAGCACAATCCATGCTAAAACACCCACGGTTATTCCCACAATAACAAATCCAAGTCCCCTATAAGGCACAAAATTATCTAAAATTGATGCTCCTCCCCAAATTATTAGAAATGCGCTTATGATTATGAATGAAGTTTTTAAAATTATTTGCTCAATAGAACTTTTTAAGTTATCAAAAGCATTTTCAATGCCAATAGATAATGATGTTGAGATAGTGGTTTCGATTATTCCTGAGACGTCAATAATCTTTTTTATTACTCCCATAATATCCGATGCTAATTCAACAAATTTCATTTAATCGCCTAACCATTATTACAAATATAATACGCTATTAATTATCTATATGGTGCTATGTATTGATATGGCTATGCATTGAAAAGTAATTTATTTTTGGCTTATAACTTTATATTTAAACCATAATCTTTTTTTGGTATTTTTGTTCTTCTTTAGCTTGTTC
>Ga0172379_10003070_pt1 | contig 27528 bp, 34 predicted proteins | sample GrowelOW334metaG_FD_119756 | JGI IMG/M metagenome (GOLD analysis project Ga0172379, IMG submission 119756) | Groundwater microbial communities from an aquifer near a municipal landfill in Southern Ontario, Canada - Groundwater well OW334 metaG | ecosystem: Environmental > Aquatic > Deep...
ATATTTAAAATAACGGCTGGAACGACAGGTAAGATCCTCGAGCCTGCTGATATTGACCGACCAGCCCTTGAGACTGACGAAGCTTGACCATTCGCGTCAACCCGCTATACTTAGCCCACGCTACATTATTCGACACGCTCAATGTCGACACGTATGCCAATTAAACAAAATGCAAAGAAGGCCTTCCGCCAATCACTCAAGCGCGCGGCGCGAAACAAAAAAATCGGAGACGAATTGAAATCGCTCCGCGTCAAGTTCCGAAAGCTGATCGCGTTTAGCGACATCGAGAAAGCAACGGAGGCCGCTCGGCTCCTCGGACAAAAGTTGGACAAAGCCGCGGGTCGCGACACCATCAAAAAAAATACAGCCGCGCGCCTCAAGTCGCGCATGATGGCGAAGCTGAACGGGCTCAAAAAGAAGTAGCCCATGACGGACCGAGAGGTCCGTTTTGGTTTCCCCCCCCAATTCAATCGACTGATGGTTGACATTCGCCCAATTTTTGCGTATATTGCTCGCTCGTCGATGAACGGCGAGACTTCACGCGCATAAAGGGGCGAGACTTCAAAACTCTCTGTATGCAATTTGAGGAGGTTGATAGAAATGGGCACGCTTTTCTTGCTTGGCGGTGACGATTGGGATATTGATGCGAGACTCGATGATTGGTGGCTCGGACTTGCGGGATCGCGCCCGACGGTCTGCCTGATTCCGACTGCGAGTTCTGACGCGTCGCCTGAAATCGACGCATTCATTCGAACCTTCCGCTCCCGCTGCCATGAGATCAGGATCCTGCGCCTGATCGAGCAACAGACTCAAGACATGGATGCGCTCCTCATGGGTGTGGATCTCATCTATATCGCGGGAGGAAATACGGTTTTCATGCTTGGAATTTGGCAGGTGAACGGTGTGGACCAAGTGCTCCGACAGGCATGGAGGAATGGAACCGTGATTGGCGGATCAAGCGCCGGTGCACTGTGCCTGGGTAGCGGCGGCACTACCGACTCATTCGGCGATATGCGCGTTATCACAAACACGCTGCGCCTTATTCCTGAGTCCATTTCGCCACACTACCAGAATCCTGAACGACGATCCCTCCATGAGGCCGCGGTCGCTCGTGGGAGTCTCCCATTGGGGTACGGACTTGAGGACGGGGATGGAGTGCTAATAGAAGAAGGAAAGGCTGCGCAATTCGTGTCCGATCGTTCGCATGCCCGATCGTGGGCCATTTCCACTTCCGGATCAAGCGAGATTATTCCCGATCAGATCTGACGACTGCTGTTGCGACTGGCAACGGCTTTTTTGATAGGATGGATTTCTATGGAAGTTCGTGCGGAAAAATTTGACCACCGAATCGAGAGACACCTTGATGCTCTCAAACGGCTACCATTTTCCTATTTTAGCCTGCCAATGTATCTCGACGAACATGCCTATCTTGTCGAACATAATTGCGAGGATCTCATCGTAGTCCCAAATGACGATTCACCACATGTACTGCAACTTCTATTCGTTCCACATCAGCAAAGCAATCTTGCACATACGGCAATTCGATTCGTGACGGAAGCAGAACGACGCGCGTTCCCATGCAAGACTGAAATTCTCTTCGAGAAACAGACGGTCACTGAATTCATTTTTCGAACGTCCGACTTCGTTCATCCGATAGGCGATCTGGCTAAGAAAATCCGTTCATTCGTTTCCAAACACAAATATACGGTCAAGCATTCGTATCCACGACAGGAGATCGAACGCTTTTATAAAGCCTGGAAACTGCAGCGCGATTGGGATCTATCCTGGCTGGAAGAGTCCGAGCGCTCCTTCTTTTTTCAGCTTGATCGATTGGATGAATTGAATATCAAACAGGTCTATGTGGAAGTTGACGGAACATTGGCCGGTTTTGCCTGGGGAGTCAGTCATCCTTCTGGAAACTGGGTCGGCCTGCACATGAAAGTCCTATACCAGTATCGTGATCTCAGTCGATTTCTTCATCGTGAACGCGCAAAAATGTTCGAAGGCAGCGAATTTTTTTCGCTTGGAACAGCATCAGCTGAGGAGGGTATGGGCCGTTTCAAGCACGAATTGGGTCCCATAGAAGAACGAAAATATTTTTTCCTTCTGCTCGGCGACAAGAAGCGATTGAGCAGATGTGATAAAATTAACATACATGAGAAAGACGGCGGTTCATGAAGTCCTGCTGGTTTTTTGGAAACATGCCTGCAGATACAAAGGGAGGGTTTTTTTGTTACTCCTTCTTGTCACGGTCGCGACTGGGCTTGATTCGTTTCAGCCGTGGGTTCTCAAAAGGCTCTTTGACCTGCTCGAACGATATGCGGCGACGACCGCCGTCATTCAATATTTCCTGCCGGTCATCGTCCTCCTGGTTTTCGTGAAGGTTGGCGGATGGTTCTGTTGGAGAAGCATGGCGTTCATCAACAATCGCTTTCAGCCGGTCGTGATGCGCGACTTGGAACAAACAGCCTTCGAGTACCTGCTCGGCCACTCCCACCAATTTTTTGCGGACAACTTTGCAGGATCGCTCGTTCGTCGCGTCGGCCGTCTCAGCCGAGCCTTCGAACAACTCGCTGACGAGGTTACGTTCTCATTTGTCCCCGTCATCGTCGTGCTCGTCAGCGGCGTCATCGGACTCGCGATCCAGTTCCCGCTGCTTTCCGTCGCGTTTGTGGCTTGGATTGTCGTTTTCTTCGCATTCAACTGGTGGGCGGCCAAATGGGCCGTGGTTGCGGACATCGAACGCGCGAAATTCGACTCCGAGGTCGGAGGATCGCTTGCGGATGCTGTCTCGAACGCCGTCACCATCAAGCTGTTTCCAGCATTCGCCTATGAAGCAAAACGGTTTGGTGAAGTCGTCGGGCGTTATGCACGCGCACAAACGCGAAGCTGGGACCGGCATGAGGTTATCTTTGCCGTGCAGTCCGCGCTCATGATCGTGATTGAAACCGGATTCATGACGTTTGGCATCATGCTTTGGATCGACGGCAAGCTCTCACTCGGCGACCTGGCCTTCATCCAGTCGTATCTCGTCATCGTCTTTGGAAAGCTCTGGTCCATCGGGCGCTCCTTCCGTCATGTCTTTGATTCCATGGCCGACGGAAAGGAAATGGTTGAGATTCTTCAGACGCCCCACGCGGTCCGCGACGCGCGCGGTGCGCACTCACTGCGAGTCCGGCAGGGAAAAATCGAATTCAAGAACGTGTGGTTCGGCTTCGGAAAGCGCATGATCCTTGAACGGTTCTCGTTCAGCGTCGCGCCGCGGGAAAAAATTGCGATCGTCGGCCCGTCCGGGGCGGGGAAGTCGACCATCACCAAGCTTCTGTTCCGATTTTATGACGTAAAAAAGGGGAAAGTGTTGATTGACGGGCAGTCCGTCGCGCAGGTGACGCAGGACAGCCTGCGTGAAAATATCTCGCTGGTCCCGCAGGAACCCGTCCTGTTCCACCGCACGCTCATCGAAAATATCCGCTACGGCAGGCGCGACGCGACCGACGCAGAAGTGATCGAGGCCGCGCGTCGCGCACATTGCCACGAATTTATCGGCTCTCTCCCGGACGGATACAACACCTATGTCGGCGAGCGCGGCGTGAAGCTCTCGGGAGGAGAGCGCCAGCGCGTGGCAATCGCCCGAGCGATTCTCAAGAACGCGCCAATCCTCGTGCTGGACGAGGCAACCTCGTCACTCGATTCCGAATCCGAATCCCTTATCCAAGACGCGCTTCATGAGCTCATGCGCGACAAGACTGTAATTGTGATCGCCCACCGGCTCTCGACGATCATGGAGATGGATCGAATCGTCGTCATCGAGGAGGGACACGTGACCGCGACCGGGACCCATCGGCAGCTCTTGCGCGAACGCGGCACTTACTTCAAGCTATGGAATATCCAAGCCGGCGGATTCGCCGAATAACAAAATGTCTATGTTATGTCCAAATTGCAGCGTTTCGATGGTCGTCGATCGCAAGGACGATGACCACGCGCCAAATGGCGTCACCTACGACCGAACGCATTACCACTGCACGGGTGATGACTGGTGGGTGATCGTTGAGTCACCACAGCAGCAGGAAGAAGCCTAATACAAAATTCCCACCGTTTCGAACGGTGGGAATTTTTTATCGCACGAGTCTCGCGACCACGAGGTCAACGGCTAGCTCCGCGTCGAGATACCCCGACTTCATACCTGCGTCGTACTTAAACAAAATGTCATGCGTCGCGAGCAAATCGTCGAGCAGATACTTTCTCGCCTGATCAAGCGCCTTTTGCGCGACAAACGGATGAACGCCCATCTCCTGCGCAAGACGCTGCGACGTGACGCGCGGATCCTCATCGAGCATCGAACGTACGGCAATCAAGATACGAACCTGACGTGTGAGCATGCCGAAGATGGAGAAGTCCGACGTTCCGGACCAACGCTCCTGGCGCAGCAGCTTCACGGCCAGTTCGGCCTGCTTGCGCGATACAGCATCCACCAGCGCGAAGATCTCGCCTTCAAACGAGGCACGGACAAGTTCCTCGACGTCGATCTTTGCAATAGGCGGGTTTCCGCCAGAAGCGGACAGGCCTGCACCCCGCCTCGCGTACGCGACCAGCTTTCCGATCTCGTTGTCCATCTGCCACAGATCGCCTCCGACGCGTTCGCACAATTCGCGAGCCGCATCCTGAGTAATCGTTCCACCGCGTGCCTTGACCCGATCCGTCGTCCATTTGACGAGGGATGATCCTTCAAGAACTGGAAACGGGTAGGCATGAACATCCGCCCCTTTGCTTAATGTTTGAAACAACGGCTTTTTCTCGATAGCTTTCGCTTCCATGGTCTCCCAAAGAACGAGAATCGACGACTCCGGTGTTTTCGAGAGAGACAGCCACATCTGCTCCCCATCCTTCTTTGTCGATGAGATGAGATCGCGAACCACAACCATCCGCTTTTGGCTCATAAACGGCAGGGAGCCAACAGCTTGAAGCATATCTCCCGGCTTTGCATCACTTCCGAATACGCCAAAATTCAACCCAGTCGGATCAAATTTCCTTTGAAACGCCACCTGCAGTTCCTTCACCTTCTCCTGCACGCGGAACGTATCGTCGCCATACACAAGGATGAGCATAACGCCCGCATCTTACCGCGACCGATTCGCGATGACAAAAATGCGATTCTCCGACGATCCAATCATTTCAGCGCGATCACGGATAGCATGCCCTGACTCGCGTCGTGCGAAAGAAAATAACTCGCGAATGTGTCTGGATCGCACGCGGTGCATGGCGCGGAAACGTCGATGTTTGAAGACGAAATGCCGTATGAGACGAGCTGGCGAATGACGATCGCGCGAAGGTCGACGAGATACGCTTCCCCTCCTGCCAAGGAGGGGTTAGGGGAGGTAGGCATGAAATCTTTCTTCAACACGAACGGCGTGCGTGCGAGCATCTCGTCGCGGCGATCATCTCGAATCGCGTAATGGCACGCACCAATCGACGGGCCGATCGCGACGAGGATCTCGTTAACGCTAAGCTTCTCGTTAACGCTAAGCTTCTTCCCTTGAAGCTTAGCGTTACTCGTACGAGCAAGGGTGTGAACCGCCTCAATCGCGATGCCGGCCATCACGCCCTTCCATCCCGCGTGCGCGATCGCGATGGTGTGCGAGACTGGATCGACGAGGAAGAGCGGGAGGCAATCCGCGGTCTTGGTGCCAAGAATGATGTTGGGTGAGGATGAGATAAGGCCATCGCAATCGGGGACCAACGAGTAACCACCCCTAACCCCTCCTTGGAAAGGAGGGGAGACGAGGTTGGGGTTGGGGTTAGGAGGGGAGACGAGGTTGGGGTTGGGGTTAGGAGGGGAGATTAAGTTGGTATAGTAGGAAGGAAGGGAGACGAGGTGGTTGCTGTGCGTGTTTCCTGATACGACCAGGCGCGACGGATCTAATCCGAGCGAACGGATGAATTGATCGCGTTTATCCTGCGTCCTATCCGTCTCACCCTCGTTCGGATACCTTGTGGAACCAAAAACCCTGGTTGCCGTGCCGTGGACCAACCAGGGGATTGCGCTCAATCGTTCGGATTGCCAGATTTCCATACGTCCATTTCGCCCCAATTCCTTCCGACTTCGACCTCGACGAGGAGCGGGACGTCGAGATCTGCAACCCCCTCCATCATCTGTTTTAGGCCGCGCGCCACCGCATCCGCCGCCTTCTCGTCGCACTCAATGACCAGTTCGTCATGTACCTGCAGGAGCATCCTTGCCGGCCACTTGCTGGTCTTCAACCAACCATCGGTCGCGATCATTGCCAGCTTCATGAGGTCCGCTGCCGTACCCTGCACAGGCATGTTGATCGCCATGCGCTCAGCCGCGGCAACGAGCTGTGGCACATGTCCCTGGATCTCCGGAAGATACCGGCGCCGACCGAACAACGTCTCAACATATCCGTCCGCATGAGCCTTCGTCTTTGTCTGGTCGAGATAGTCGCGGATCGCGTGATGGATTTGAAAATACCGGTCAATGAAACCCTGCGCCTCCTCAAAGGACATCTTGGTCGAACGTGCAAGCGCGCGCGGACCCATGCCGTACATGATTCCAAAGTTGATGGCTTTGGCTGCTCGACGCTGCTCAGGCGTCACCTTATCCTCGTCGATCTCCCAAACCTCGGACGCTGTCCTCGTGTGAATGTCCGCGCCGGTGTGGAATGCACTGATGAACGGCTTGTCCTTCGCGATCGCGGCAATAAGTCGAAGTTCCACCTGCGAGTAATCCGCGCCCACGAGTACATTGCCTTTGCCGGCGACGAAGGCCTTGCGGATCTCGTTTCCAAGCTCGGTCTTGATCGGAATGTTTTGAAGATTTGGATCAGAGGATGAAAGACGTCCGGTCGCGGTCACAGCCTGGTTAAAGGTCGTATGTACGCGTCCGTCCGACCCGACGAGTTTCGGAAGCGACTCGGCATAGGTCGACTGGAGCTTCGCATGCTCGCGATATTCGCCGATCAGCGGGACGATCTCATGCGCGTCCTCAAGTTTTTCAAGCTCGGACGCAGCCGTCGAGAAGCCGCTGGTCGTACGTTTGATTCCCTTCGTTGGCAGTCCAAGTTTTTCGTACAGAATCGTCGCAAGCTGCGATGGTGAGTTGACGTTAAAATCCTCGCCCGCAAGCCCACGGATGCGCGCCCCGAGCTCGTCGATCTTTTTTGCGAGTACCTTCGAAAATCGTTCGAGTGCCTTCGTGTCCACGAGCACGCCGTTCGTTTCCATCTCGCACAGCACGGGAATCAACGGCAGCTCAATGTCGCGAAGAATCTTCTCCATCCCTCCCTCGCTGATCTCGCGAAGCATGTTGCGCGACAGTCCGGGAAGAACCGAGACGATCTGGCCGAGTACGCCAAGTTCCTTATCCGTACCGAATGATTCTGGAACCGAAACAGAAGGAACGACCGACGCAAGGTCATGTGAGCGCGACGCTGAAGACAACAGATACGAGGCGACCATGAGGTCAACGACGCGAGCATCTGATCCCCATCCAGTAAGATGCATGACGTGCTTCCAGTCGTGGGAGACGATGCACGCGGCCTTGTCAATCTTTTCCTTCGCAAGCGCAAGCAATTCCGCGTTCGGATTCGGAATCACGACCGTGCTAGATCCGTCCGAAAGCGCGGCGGCGGCAAGCCTGGAGCCGAACAAGTCCGGCGCCTGGTCAGCGACAAGGATCGCAAGTGTCTCATCACCGAGAGTCGCGAGCGAGGACACAACGTTTGCCGTGCCGCGAACAACCGTCACGCGAGGCGGGGTGCTGGGACCCCGCCGATGATCTCCTTTCGTCGTTATAGGCGGGTCTCCGCCGGAGGCGGACAGGACTGCACCCTGCCGTGCGTCCGTACCCATATCGTCGATCGGCGGCGCGTCCGACGACGAGTCAACAGGCGATAAACGACGCACAAGCGTTCGAAAATCCAAATCGCGATACAACTGAAGAAGACGCGGCAAATCCGGCTCAACAATCTTTGCGGATGCAAAATCAAAGATAAGCGGCACATCGCGGACGATCGTGACAAGCTCCACGGAATCTCGTGCTACCTGCTCCATGCCATCAAACTTCTTCGCGATCTTCGCGGGCAGTGTCCCTTCCTTTGATGTGTGAATGATGGCATCGACGGATCCGTATTGCGCAATGAGTTCCTTCGCGCCTTTTTCTCCGATACCCTTTACGCCAGGAATATTATCCGACGGATCACCGCGCAACGCCTTGTAATCAATGAGCTGCAATGGCGTAAAACCAAACTTCTCGACGACGGCCGCGGTATCAAACGTCTTTGTCTCCGAAATACCCTTGAGGAAATAGACAACCTTCGTTGTACCGTCGACAAGCTGCAGCGCATCCTGATCGCCTGTCACGATAAGCGTTTCCAGTTTCCTTGTCTTCGCCAGTTTGGACAAAGTCCCAATCACGTCGTCAGCCTCAAATCCGGGAGCGCTCACCGACGGAATGCCGTAGAGCGACAGAATCTCCTGGATAAGCGGAATCTGCGCATACAGCTCCGGCTCCTTTTCCTTGCGTTGTGCCTTGTATGCCTCGAACTTCTCGTGCCTGAACGTTTTTCCAGGCAAATCCCACGCGACCGCCATGTAATCCGGCTTGAACTCGCGCAGCATCTTGTCGAGCACGTTCGCAAACCCATAGGCCGCGTTCACGACCCGCCCATCCTTCGTCGTGAGCGGAGGAATCGCATGCCAGGCACGATGCAACAGGGCATTACCATCCAAAAGCAGCAGCGTTTCCGCATGTTGTAAAGCCATAGATACGCCTAGTTTACGCATTTTTTTACCTCTCGTCCACGAATATCAAATCACCCAACACCCGGTGTTGGGTTTCAGTTTGCCTCCCCGCACCCAACACCCGGTGTTGGGTGCGGGATGATCGAAAACAAACCGCGCCTCGGCCCTATGGCTGAAGCGCGGTTTCGGAATTTCCTTCGACGCTAATCACGACGTTGTCTACGGTATCGAATTGGCGAAGTGTTTCTTCAATCTGGCTGCGGATCGCGGTTACACGGCAGGAGCCGCCGCCCGGCTCTAGGCTGCGAGTAAAGTCGGCCTTTGCAGTTCGATCGCCAATCACGAGCGAATTCAGCGCGGTGTCAACCGGAATGCTTGTCGTATATCCCTGGGCAAGCTCCGCATCCGTCGGCCCTTTCAAAAGCTCCGCGATCGACGCACGTCCGATGGCCGCGGTCTCGGCAATTGTCCGCTCGACAGGAAAGACAAGGGAGCAGTCGAGTGAGGAGCTGCTCGATGATTTTCCGAAATACAGCTTGAACGTCGAGGGCTTCGTCGACAGGAGGTTCAGCGGAACGCTGACAAGATCCTGCTCACTTCCGTCACGAGCAGAACGATCGAACACGTCGAGCGAGAATGCAGTCTCCTCCATGGCCGGCAAAAAGATTTCGAACGCAAACGGGCCGAACCATCCCGCGTCGCGCGCGTCCGTCATCGCCGTTCCCTCGTCAAGAACGGCCCCAGACGGATCCTTCACACGCCAGTTGAACGTAGACTCGAAGACCCTCGCGAACCCCGAAACCTGGAGTGGGGAAGCGACCGTAGCTCCAATGCTGGGTGATGCGACCGTGATGTTCTTTTCCGTCATCATCGTCACGGATTTTGCAGACACGACAAGCGTCGACGGGTCGCGCGTGCCTGTTACCGACACGAGGTCTCCCAACGCTTCGACGGCTCCCTGCGCTCCGGCCGGCCACTCGACCTCCTCCGTTGTCCCAACCGCGACGCGCACGGATGCCAGATTCGTCGTTGCATCATACGCCTCCACCACACCCTCGATCGTTAACGTGGCAGGAACCACTGGAATAGTCGGCGGAGTCGAAGAAGACTCCTGAAACACGCATCCGGCGCCAATCAGCAAAAGCGCAATAGCCAGCGGAATAAGGTTCTTCATATGCAGCCATGGTACTTGAGTCTTGCCGCGCCCACAATCGTCTGCTAAACTCCGCTCTGCATGGTGCCTATAGCACAGGGGTTAGTGCACCGGGTTGTGGTCCCGGCTACGTGAGTTCGATTCTCCCTAACTAAAGACTTTCCACACGCGAAAGCCTTCCTAGGGATTCGATTGCTCGGTTGCCAGGAGTTCCTCAAATCAGTACAGTGACAGGACAGAAAACATGGCGGCTATAGCACAATGGCTAGTGCACTTGGTTGTGGTCCAAGCTATGAGGGTTCGATCCCCTCTAGTCGCCCCAGAAAAAACCCTCGTCATGCGCGAGGGTTTTTTCTAAAGTATAAATGCTTTTCGCATATGCCCGAAACACGCAACCAGCACATCATTCCGCAGATGCACTTGCGCCACTGGTCTGATGAGAAGGCGCAGGCCTGGGTTTGCGATGTTGTCAGTCAAAAGATATTTAAAACGAACATACGAAACATTTGCGCGCAACGGGACTACTATGAAATGAAACAAAACATTGATCTACCGTATCCGCTTGAAGAAGTATTGAGCGAAGAGATCGAGGGTCCTGCCGCCGAACCGTTGGCAAAACTCGCACAGGGCAACGTGACGGACTTCAAACGACAAGATCACGATAGTCTTTGCCATTATTTTGGACATCAAATCGGTCGCACGCCTTTCATGCACAAGCAGTTGGACAAGATCGCAATCAAGCTACAGCACGAGAGCGCAATGAAAGTACTGGCTGACGAAGCCAAGTTCCAAAAATTTGAAAAGGAATGGAAAGCCGAACATCCAAACAGAGCATGCCTCACGCGGGAAGAGCTAATTGACGCCATTCAAGGTGATGGAATCGTCTGGAAAACGAAGGACAACGATCACAACCTGACCACGATGATGATCCTGGGGCGAGTCATGGCGGAATCATACAGGTCGCAAAGGTGGACACTTCTCGTCGCCACAGCTGGAAGACAGTTCATCTGCAACGATCATCCCGTCGTCACGGTAACTGGGCTTTTACAATACGAACCGAGGACGGAAACAGTCATACCGATCAGTCCAAGAGCGTGTCTCTTGCTGGACAAAGGTGAAAGGTTCCGCGGCGTGAGTATTGTAACGGCACAGGCTCAAATGGTGAGGGACGTAAACAGGCGCATCGCAGTTCATACAGATCGCTTCCTCGTGGCAAATAACGAACCACTCTTATTGCGAATGGCGAAGGTACGCGAATCAGACCAATCCATCGTCAGCCAACTTCAGACACGGATCCCTGGTGATGCGCTCGAACATACAAACTTTAGATCAATCAGCAGAACTTTGTATCCAAGCCGGCACTGAAGCTACGACATATAATGCATTGTAGGTCGTACATGTTTGAAAAACCCGACAAAGTAAAAGAGTGAAAAACTATGGGTCAAAAAATAAAATGCCCAAACTGCCAAACAGATACCAACGCCGAATGGATCGAGAAGCAGAAGCAGTTTAAAGTTGAATACTCGGAGGGCTTAAAAAAATCCATCGGGAGACACTTGTTCAGGTTGCCAGTGCGGGTTTCGTGTGGTGCATGTCTCAAATCCATATCCATCACAATGTCACTTTCTGAAAAACTGCTTTGCTCATGCAAAAATGGAACCAACTCATTCATAGCAAGCGAGTCCGGGGAAGGGCGATTATCCAACGAATGGGTGCGGGTACGCCTTCAGTCAATTCAAAGATCCGTTGATTGCGGTGATACATGGGTAAGATGCAGCAACTGCTCACACGACATGCTTCTGTCAACAATTATGCGTGGAGGCAAGACACTCGGAACCCGCGACGACCGCATTGCGGCCTTTGACAGGCTTCTGGAAGAGAATGAACGCGCCGGTGGCCCAAGCGAAGGACTCTCTCATGACTACCTGTATTGACATCAAATTTTGACGAGGTAAACTATAGTCAATTGAAGAATGTTTTTCGACGGAGTCGTCCGGAAAACAAAAGTGTCGCAATGACGACGCTTTCCAGTGTGAACTAACAAATAGTTGTTGGTTTGCGGCGGAAAGCGTCGTTTTCTTTCATAAAGGCCGAGGCAATCCCGCCGCAGCCTTTATGTGTGGGAAGCAAGTCGAATCCAAAGAAAAAACAAGCGATCAGCGAAGCGGGCGCAACAAGCCTTGCCAAGTTTTTTGTAAAACTTTGGAAAGAAAACCCTCAATTCGGCAGGGCGTTGTTGTCCGATGACGGCGGGAAGCAAAACTCCACGGAACCACCGAAGCCCAGACCCCCGTGAGTCGCCACGCGGCACTAGCGTTGAAGTAAGGGCACAACTCGGTCAGAGCTAATAAGCAATAGAGTTGTAAAGACTTTTACTAAAAACGTATGGAAACTATTGAAAAGACACTCAACGACGTTGAGAAGACGTTCTCCACACCTACTTACGCCCCAGGCGGAGCGATGGTGCGTGAAAATCTTCTCCCCATGGTTACTCGCCTTGAGTACCGTGAGACTCCCCTACGCGACCGCCTTGCTCGCAAGTCCGGTAACGGTCAGGCCGCTTCTTGGAACGTGATGACAAGCATGGGTTCCGGTAACTCTGCCTTCGCTGAAGGTGGTACACCGAACGAAGACACAACGACCTACGAACGACGCTCTGCTATCTACAAGGAGCTTGGTAAGACCAAGAGCATCTCTGATCGCATGATCGCCGCAGGACGTTCGTTCACTGACCAGGAAGCAGAACAGCTCGAAGTCGGTATGCGAGAAGTGATCCAGGACGAAACTAATAACCATCGAACATATGCAAAAAGAAGTGCGGGTCGGGGACACCGTTTACGATTGCCAAGTTTTGGATGACGAGTTCAACAAACAAGGTCTTTCGATGCCAACAATTGGAAAGAATCGAGGCGCGAAGACACGAACCATCGAAATCGCCCTCAAGAAGTGTGGCATTTCAAAGAGGCGGGATGCACGAGTATTGAAGAAGGAAGAAATGTACAAGGACAAAGCCACGCTGGAGCGATTGATAAACGTTAATAAGCAAAATGCGTCGCAGATCGGCAAAGATTTCAATCAAGACGCTTCAACGATCCTGTGGTGGATCAGAAAGCATGAAATTCCATACGATGCCAAAAAGCTGGGCTATGAGCGGATGATTCGCGACAAAGCACTGCGTGCGGAAGCAAAGGCTGCACGGAAGGCGCGAGAAGAAGCTGCTCGGGTTGCGAAACTGAAATATCCAGGACGTGGAAAGGGTCGCGCTGTCTCAACGAAAGCGCGACTAAAACACTCGGTCAGCGGCGTGTTTAACGGAAAGAAAGCTTCAACACCGGAGGAGCTCATGTTGTGCAGCGTGTTGCGAGAATTGGGCTTCAAGTTTCGTCCAGAAACTCCACTAGCCTTCTTTCAAAATGGGAAATACGTCACCGCCCACAGAGTGGATTGTTATTTTCCACTCGGGAGTGCGAACAAGTCGCATCCGGTAATTCTTGCACTTGATGGCGTGTGGCACCACAAGTCGAAAACGAGGATCGAGAAACGCGACAGACTACTGAACACGGTGGCACAGCACGGCGGTATTATCGTTGCGCGTTTGTGGAACGATGAGATTGATCGGGAGGATCGAGAAAAGAATCTGAGACACGTTGATCAGCTTCTTGGCGCAGTCGCGCGTTGTGAGCCGGGTTTGGTTCGGTTCCATGTTGATTCCTCTGACATTCACTCCGTACAGGTGACCAACAAGCTGGAGAGAACCGCCTCTACCATTGGATCGCCAAGGATCCAATTCAAAATTATCACCAAAAAGAATCTTCCAAAGATTCAAGATGTGATCGGAAGAGGAGAATACATCGATCTGACAAAAACTATCGCGTAGATGATTACAGTCCGCGACTTAAAACGCATTTTAAGTCGTGGTATCTGTTCCAAAAATGACAAACCCCACGCCGAGAACGACGAGCATCCCCGGACGGGGCTTGTCGAACTCGCGTGGGGCGAGTGATCAGTGCCTGGACTTGAGCACGACCGTGTAGAGACTGGCATCACGCCAAGGAACATCGAAGTTGCGCTCATCCTCACGCAGCCGCTTGAAGAACACGACATTCGCCACGACTTTCGTCTCCCAGTTGGATGGATTGAAGACGGTAGTGCGATTGCCACCATCATGGTGTGCCCAGCCGATTCCGACCGAGCCATCGCCGTTTACCCCCCCCATACTCGATCCGTCCGACCACGTTTTCATCGGCGCGGTGCTCGATGATGGTCGCCCCTGGAAGGGCTTGCTGTACGTCTTTGATGTCCGCCATGGTGACCCCTTGTCGTTGAAACGCATCGGCTATCCTCGCCGCGAGGTTGTCAGTCACTTGAAAACCGACAGCTTACACTATTCCAAAAGGCAAAAAGACACAACCTTGGCGCACAGCAGGGGTTTGCATCTTGGGTCTCCAGACACTATAATGATCGTACAATTTGGCCTAAACGTCGTGAAAGCGACGCATGGCTTCATATACGAATCCCACGCTAATGCTGACGGTCTCACGACCGGCACCTATTAGCGTGGGTCTACATCCGAAAGGGTGTAGGGCGACTCGAAAGAGTTCGTCCGCCGAGTTCGTGGGACCTTTTGCGTCCTATGGATTCCTAACTCAAAACCCACGCTAATATGAAGAAATGTCCATTCTGCGCCGAAGAGGTGCAAGACGCGGCAGTGAAGTGCAGGCATTGCCAAGCAAGCTTGGCCACAAGACCAATGCATACCGCAACAACAACGACACAAACCAAAGGAAGCGACCCAACGCATCAAGTCATCAAAGCCAGCATCTGGTCATGCGTTGGAATCACGTATCTGGTTTTTCTAGCCACTAGTCCGCTCATTGCGGCGGCCATATTGGTGTTGGTTATTTGGACGGTAAAGGCTGGGTCAAAAGAGAAAATGATGGAGAAGCTGCGTGGATGGAAAACGCACAAGATACGTATCGGCTTTTCTGCCGCCGCTGTCGTATTTTCACTCTTCATGCAAGTAAGTCTGACGCAAGCGGCGAAACAAAAAGAAATCGTTGCCAGCTACCCAATTCCGACGATTACGATATTGAGCGACGTAAACAATCAAGGAACCAACACCGAATACGCGCTCTCCTTTCAAACGACCGATGCGGTTGCGGCAACAGTTAATAACATCGAACTTGCCCCAAATGAGCAGGGATTGATTGAGACAGTCATTCAGTTGTCAACGCCTCAAACGATGATCGAAATTGTCGCCAAAAACAAGTATAAATCCACCAAAGAAAGCATTAATATTGCACGAGACCAAACGGAACAAGAAGCTGTGACCGAAAGAGAAGAAGAGGCGCAACGAATTGCCAGCATCATCCAACAGGCTGCCGACATACGCGCCAAAATTCGAGCAGGATTTGGTAATTCAATCTTGATCCTCAGTACCATTCGCGAAGAAATCGACCAAATGCGATCTTGGCGGATAAATATCGACAACATGAGTAGCCACGCGGATGAGAGCGACCAATTGAAAGCGAGTTTGTCCTCGTTGACGAACGAGCTTCAATCTCTCCAACGTCAACGCTATCCCGTGTACCGAAAAGAGTTCGCCTCCCAAATTGACACGGCGCTGTGGGAAGACAACGTGGATGCTCGGGTATCCGGTACGGCAAACGGCACCATCATTTTGACAGGATACATGTTCGCGAACAACGGCAACGTGAAGGATGCACACTTAAAAATCGTGGATACGCTAAAGGAGCTGCGTTTCAGTCAGGCTCGGTATGAGTGGTACGAGGGCTCAGAGTACACATACTACGACCTAGAAACGCCAAACGACGGGGACGAAATAAAATAAAAATATGGAGGAAACAAAACGCTGTCCGTTCTGCGCCGAGGAGATCAAGGTCGATGCTGTACGATGCAAGCATTGCAAAACGGACTTACCCAACGTAATAGTAACCAACGATCAGCCAGCCATTTCCACAAAGTCTAGCAAAACCATTCAGGAAACACGATGCACGTGTCAGGCCTGCGGCAATGTATGGTTTTACGGCAAGCAGGACGTGAAGATGAATCAGGCCAATGCAATGGGGAACCTCGGCAAGTCCATGATGTGCTGCGGCGGCTGTTTGCCCGCGCTCCTCATACCAGACAAGAAGATCGTGGATCTCAACAAGTGTCCGAAATGCAACTCTGCCGCCATCACCAAGGAGCAGGCAGTGTATGAGGTTTAGCAGCTGGCTCCAACTCCTTGCCGTCCTGCTTATCGGTTTCTACCAACTTACATTGTCGCGTCTCTTGCGGCGTTGGGTCGTCTGCCGCTTCCACCCCACCTGCTCGGAATACGGCATCATTGCCATACAAAAGCACGGACTCGCGAATGGCGTCGGGTTAACGTGGCGGAGGCTGAGACGATGTAGACCAGATAATCTTGAAACGTGTATTGACTGGCCGTAGACAAAACCGCCGATGGTCGGCGGTTTTGTAATGGCTCTGTAACCTCGTAAAATGGCGCGTGACGGCTCGCCGTGCATTCCACCATACTTTCCACATCTTCACTTACTCATCAGCCTTCTGCTCATTGTAGGTTTCAACGAGAAACAATGCCGTTGTTCCTGCCAAATTGACTACAAATTCAGCATGTCGTGTTTTCGGCTTTATGAAAACCTTTCCCTTGCCATGGGCATCACCAAGTTCGTTCCTGACCTGTCCCAAACCGCTCACGACACCGGACACACTTCCCAGAATTCTTTTAAACAGGTCGTTGGTATGAAGTTCTGGTGCGAGTTGTAACAGTTCCGCAGTCTTCTTGTACAAGGCGTGAAGCTCGACGCTCTTGTCATCGTAGGTAACACCCAACTCATCCAGGATGTGTTTGCAAACTGACTCCAGCAGACTTTTCGCGGCGGTAATTGCGCCCTCGGGATCGTCAGTCCGACGGTCTAGAGCGCGTTGCCAAACGACCTGAACTCCTGACGTACTAAACTCCTTCAGCTTGTTTGATATCTGACCGTCCGCTGGCATGCCCTGCGTGCCTTCAAGACGTTCCAGCAATGGGGCGAAGGCACCGTAGATAAATTGTCGCCTTTCTGCATATGTGCTGAACTTATGCTTGATGAACGACCAAAATTGAAACAGATCTCGGTTTGTTTTGACACAGCCTGGCAACAAATCGTCCAACTGTTTTTGAGCGATGAAGAACGCTCGCTCACTTCGATATGTTTTATCGTCCGCAGAACCCCCGGTAGCATGTCCGATGAGATCGTTCTGCAGTAACGTCGCACGATCAAGTTGAGTGTATGTACTTCGATCATCCATACTATGCTTTGGATGCCGAGACCTTATTGTCATCACGCGCGTCGATCAAAACATAGTCCGCCGAATCCAGTACACCATTCGCCTTGAGAACTTTTTCCGTTTTCTGTCTCTGTTCCTCCGTAAAATACAAAATCACGGTGATCGCGTGCGGAGTTTCAGAAGCCTGCTTGTAAATCTCCACTTGTTTTTCAAGGTTCCTCGCCAACTGTGAGTTTGAAGCTAGTTTGAATTCTACCAACGCAGAATCCGACGAGCCGATAGACACCTTGAAATCAACTGGTCCACGACCGTTATTTACCTCGCTGTTCACATCAAACAAAGACGCGTACCACACCAACTTGAACATGATCTGTGCGTCCTTCTCTCTTCTGACCGGCTTGCCGTCAACAAAGAAGATTCGCCAACCGTCTTTCTTTTCAATGACATCCTTGAAGAATTGAATGCGCTTCATGCATTCTTGTTTCGACGAATCGCCGACATCGTAAAATCCTTCGGGCTTCAACTTGTCGATCAGCTCCCCGCATGATCGAATGAATAACTGTTCTGATATTTCCACGTTTTCGCCGCTTAACACGATCGCCTGGTCACCGTGATCCTCCTTGAGTTTGATGTAGAAGTCGATCAGCTCAGGGAATGCGCGAAGGGTATCCATGGCAGCCCGCTCACGGTCTTCCTTCTTTGGGTTCTGGACGAGCCGTCCTCGAAAATAATCGTTCACCGACTGCCGCAGTGCATCGTCTCCGATGGATTGTGGGATCGCCTCAAAGTCAGAAATGAGATCGCTTTTGTTGATCCACGTCTCGTCCCTCGTTAACAAGTCTCGCGGCACAAGCAAAACATAATCACCGTTGAAGAATGGGAGCGTAAAGCGTCTTGTCTCCCATTGTCCGGTCGTGTAATTAAACCTCGCGCGATTGACGGCGAAGGTCTTCAGATGATCCGGTTTCAGATGCTGCTTTGCAAATGTTTGCGTGTATTCCGTGATGTAGTTTCTGATCAGATTGAGGGTGAAATCGCTGATATTGTCCCGACCGACACCCTCTTCAATCAAGCACAGTTTTTCGAGATGGCTTTGCTGTGTCACGCGCTCCTGCCCAAAGTCCTTAAACAAATCGTTGAGGTTCGCATGGAGGGCGCGAGCAAACTTCATGCCAAGTCCACGACCATCGTTACCCGACTCCGAAAAGCCGAGCCACGTCTGTTTCACTTCGGGGAAGCAGTAATATGCTTTCGCCAAACCATTTGAGAACGTTGTTTGTGCTGCTTTGTCCTTCAGGAAGCGGAGGTATTCGATGATCTCGCCGTGCAACTCCTGATACTCTGGATTTTCACTATGGAAGAGAAGGAACGGATCAACAAAGAGCGGCAAGTCGGTCAAAAGACAAACATTAAACGCTCCGTACTCATCAAGTACGGAAGGCTCCACCTCAAAGATTTCAGAAAAATACATCTTCACAAGTCCTACGATGTCCGAAGAAGCTGTTCTATTTCTTCGATCTTGTACTTTCGATGTCCAACTTTCCCAACCCTCACCGCTTTGAGCTTTCCGTCATTGTCCCAACGTCGCAGCGTCTCCTGATGAACGCCGAGCATTTCGGCGGCTTCGCGGATTGTTATCAGTTTTGGTTCCTGTGTCGTCATATCCTCTTTGAGTTTAGATCAACAATATTATATAATTCTACACATAGGAAATCAACCATCGCGGTGTATGAAAGAAGAAAAAATATTGCCTGGAGCCGTTCGAATCGGCGTGATGTATCTCCGCGAATCGTCGGAGGAACAAGGAAAGGGTTACTCGCCCGATGCTCAACGCAGCGGCATACGCGACTACGCCAAGCGCAACAACATCAAGATCATCGGCGAGTACATCGACCTCATTTCGGGACGCACGGACAAGCGTCCCCAGTTCCAACAGATGATCGCCGACGCGGAGGCGGGGAAGTTCAACGTGCTTCTCGTTTTCAAAACGTCACGCTTCGCACGCAGTCGAGCAATCGCCATCAAGTACAAGAACATTCTTCGCACGATTGGTATACAAATTATCTTCACGTCAGAAGACATTGGCGCGGATTCCGGCGATTCGACCAAGAACCTAATGGAGGGCTTTTACGAAGTTCTTGACGAGCATCTTTCAAACCAGATCCGCGATTGGACGCGGGAAGGCTTCGTGCAGAAGCGCAGCGAGGGCTACCTCATTGGAAAGCCGCCGTTCGGGTATCGGCGAAAGAAGACGAAGAAGGGCGAGGAAAAGAACGTTCACGACGTCGTCATCGACAAGAAGAAAGCGGCGATCGTGCGGGAGATGTACGAAATGTACGGGACGGGCAACGTCTCGCTCCAGGACATCGCGGTCACAATGAACAAGCGCGGATTCGTCACACAGAACGGTCATCCATTCACCTACAGCGCGATCAAGTGCACGCTCCAGAACCGCACATACCTCGGGCTGGTTCCCGCCTCCAAGCCGGAGCAACAAGAGCTAGCGGGGAAGCACAAGGCGATCATCAGCGAGGAACTCTACGACCGCGTACAGCTCACGTTCGCGTCGCGCACCAAGACGAAGGGTCGTCCGCCCGCGAAGCATCGTTTCTACCTCCTCCAAGGGTTAGTCTTCTGTTACCGTTGTTACGACCGCATCAAGGGCAAGGAGGACGTTCCGCACACCAGCAAGATGCTCCCGACGATGTACTGCGAAACGCAGGTGAGCAGGGACAGGCAGGAACGATACATGTACTGCTGCAAGTTCCATCGAGAGAACAAGTCGTGCGTCCAGAAGCCCGCGCCGTGCAACGTCATCGACAAGCAGGTGCTCGAATTCATCTCCGGCATGGAGATGCCCGACTCGATCATCAAGCAGGTGCTCAAACGTCTGGAACGGGCATATGACGTCGAGATGCTCCTTTCCACGCCACAGCCGAAGGACGAACGGGAAGTGTTGAAGGCGAAGCTCGACAAGCTCAATCACGTCTACGTCCACACGGAAGCCCTTTCGATAGAGAAGTACAACGCGGAAGCCGCCAAGATCACCAAACAGCTCAACGCGCTCGTCAAAACCGACAAGCCGCTCGGTTTGCGACAAATGGACAAGGAGGCGCAACTCAAAGCCACAGAGAAATACCTCCGCAACATTCCCTACGCCATCGCCCATGAGATGTACCCGCCACAGGAAATGCAGGCGTGGATTCGTGCCATTATCAAGAGGATATGGGTGAAAGACAGGAAGGTTATTGCGATTGAACCCCATGACGACTACAAGGGTTGCTTCGCCGCTACTCGGAAAGTCTTGGGTCAACGCTCACTAGGCACCCCACAAAAAATCCTGCCGATGGCAGGATTTTTTGTCGGAGGATCAAAAACAAAGAGCGCGTCCGACGCGGGAGCCAGAGGCTCTTTGCCGCGCGGACGCGCAGTTGCTTTTAGACGAGAACCGGATTGTTCCAGCCTCGCCCGATGTACTGGAGCCAAGCTCGCTGCGCCTCCTCGGGCGTCAACCGAACGCGGCTGAGGACCCAGGGAGACAGGTCACAACCCGAGCTTGGCACCTCGACGCGGTACACAGGGGATCCGCATCCGACTTCTTCCTCAAAACGCTGTGTCGTCTTGAATCCCCGCTGCCTCCAATCCCGCGTGATGATGTACGCAAGCCTCTCCTCATCGACCTGGCCTAACATCCAGGTGTCGAGGAACACGTACTTGCCAGCCGCGAGTTCGTCGAGCGTGACCGACTCGAGATCGACCAGCTCACCTGGGAGCATGGAGACCTCCACCAGCCAATCTCGCTTCCGACGCTTCTCGGATGACTTCTTGATCGCGGCAACCACTGCGACCTTCCTGGTCAGAGGTGCACGAACTTCGCGAGAGGTGATCCGCAGGCCGATATGGCGACTGGTCGCGCCGACCCACTCTTCGCCCGCGGTCAATGGTGAACGAGTTACCATCGAGCGCGTTCGCTCGTCGAGCGTCTCGCCCAGGACCACCGCGGCCCATCCCACGTCGTCTTCGAGCTCAACGACAATGGAGAGCCGCCGGAGACCGAGACTGATCGATATCACGAGCGCGGGAAGCACTTCCGCCTCGAGAAACGCCTTCGCGTCCCCGAAGCCGCCCCAGTGCCGGAAGTTCCCGGCGAGGGGCACGCCCACGCCGCGGAACATACGGTGTCGCTGACCGAAGGATCCGTTCCTCCAAGGGGAACTATGGATGAGCTCGACTCTTCCGAACTTGGTGCTGAAAATCATTCCAACCTCACTTGCGAGTTGGCCTCGCAGCCGTTTCCCGGTTGGCCCGGGCGCCGTCCCTGATGGAAATGATGAAAGCCACCATCCAATTCAGGCGCATAAACATAGCATAAATGCCCAATTTGTCAATAAATTCCGAATAGAACCACATAACATTATTACGTCGCGATCATTGACAACATCCGTATTTTTGCTACCATCCCTCTCCGTAATGAACGAATAAACGGAAAGGAACGTCCCGTATTTTCCGCTACCGCCATGGCGTAACGAAAAACACGGGACGCTTCGTTCCCACCACCAACGGCCGCGCACCTGGCGCGACCATTTCCCCGACGAGGTTCCAATGAACCGATTCCTTGCTCTCTGCCTCCTCCTCGCCGCGATTCTCGCAGGCGCGTGCAACAAGACCGGCAAGACCATGGACGATGGCGGTACCACCGCGATCTCGCCCACGGACGACTTTCCCCACTTCGAGGACACGGGCAACCCGGCGGATCCCGACGAACATGCATGTGAGTACGTCACGAGCGCCTGGGAAGGCACCGTGATCCTCGCGAACCAGCTCCTGGTTTCGCTTCACGACCCCCAGCCCGAGCATGAGGCATCCGTCGAGGGCGGAGTCTCGGACGTCCTCGGCCTCGACTTCAAGGCTGCGGATCCCAACTGCAGCGACCTGCTCATCCCCGGATTCTCCCTTCGAATGACCTGGTCGGACAACGCCGACACGGGCTGGCACCCGAGCTGGGTCGGGACGACCATCGATGGGCAGCTCATCGATGGTGTGACGATCGGGGGCGGCGTCGGCGGAAACACCACGGCCTACCCCAGCATTCTCGAGCCGTTCATCGTTCCGGCGGGAACCACGGTGACCGCCACGTTCTCGGCCGAGATGAACGGAGCTGAGGTTGGCGACTCCATCGTCTCCGGCCTCTACGTCGGTTCGCTCATGGTCTACGACGGCGAGATGCTCGTGACCCTGAACAACCTGGGCATCGACGGCCCAACCATCTACTTCAAGTAAGCACTCGCCAGGGGTGCTTTTTTCATTTTCAATCCTCACAGTGTGTGTTTTCGCATTCCTCATCCATCCTTTTCATCCCCCTTCAATTCATCTAGGATACCTTCGGCCTGGACGCGAGGGGCGACAGGTAAATACCCCATATTTTCGTCCTTTTCGAGGTGCATCAATGGACAGAAATCCGACCAATCCCAAGGACCGCATCATTGTCGCGCTTGACGTGGACTTGGCCGAACAGGCCGAACGGCTCGTGAGGAACCTTCTGCCGTACGTCGGCGGGTTCAAAATCGGGCTGCAGCTCATGACGGCTATGGGCGCGCCGCAGGCCGTGGGCCTGGTGCGTTCGCTCGACGGGCGAGTGTTTCTCGACGGCAAGTTCAACGACATCCCGAACACCATGGCGGGCGCCGCGCGCGCTGCCTCAGGACTCGGAGTCTGGATGTTCGACGTGCACGCCTCCTCCGGGCTCTATGCCATGCGCGCCGCGGTCGAACACAAGGGAGCTTCCCTCGTGCTCGCGGTCACGGTGCTCACTTCCATGGACGACCTCGAGGTTGCGCGCGTGTTCGGGTGCCAGGCTGAGAACGCAGTAAAGCGTCTTGCCAAGCTGGCCGCGGACGCCAAGTGTGACGGTATTGTCTGCTCGCCGAGGGATCTCGAGGCTCTCAAGGACGATGACCGCTTCGCCGGACTCCTCAAGGTGACGCCCGGTGTGCGGCCAACGTGGGCACAGAACAACGATCAGCAGCGCGTGATGACGCCAGGCGAGGCAATCGAGGCCGGAGCCGACTACCTGGTCATCGGCCGGCCCATCACGAAGCCTTCAGCGCACGAGGGGCGCATACCGTCGCTCGCGGCACGGATGATCGCCGAAGAAATCCAGGCTGCGCTCGCGAAAAGGGGGCGGCGATGATTCGGCTCTCGAACAATCGTACCCTCGAATACGTAGTCGCGAGCGAAGCCCTGGGCTTTGACGGGAACGGATGGCCCTGGGAACGGCCACTGCGCTGGCTCGGACTTCTCGATTCGTCGCTCTTCACCGTGGTCGCGAAAACCGTCACGCTCAAGCCGAGGCAGGGCAACCTGCGCTGGTACGATCCGCTCCGCTGCGTCCGGTTCATCCCGGATGGCGTCGTGAACGCGGTCGGCCTGTCCAACCCTGGCTTTGACAGGTGGCTCCGCGACGTAAATCCACGAACTCGACGGCTCAAGGTCCGACTCATCGCGTCGATCCATGGCCGCGCGGACGAGCTTGCGGACATGGCCTTTCGCTTGAATGGCCTAGACCTCGTCGCAATCGAGATCAACGTCTCGTGCCCGAACGTCGGGGACGGAGACCTGCCGGACACCGAGGCTGTCGTCGAGATGTGCTCGGCGATCAAGTCCGCGTCCAACCTGCCAATCATCCTCAAGCTCTCGGTTGCGCAGGACGTGGACGCAACGCTGCCAAGGGTCGCGGGACTGGCCGAGGCGATCGCGATCAACAGCGTTCCTTGGTCCATGGCGTTCCCTGGAAGACCAAGCCCACTCGCACGATTCGGCGGCGGGGGCGTTTCCGGAAAGGCGGCGCAACCATTCACATGGCCGCTCGTCCGAAAAATCACGGCCGCGGGCACCATTCCGGTCATCGCGCCGAGCATCTGGGACTACGCGGACATTGCGGCAGCGCGTCGTCTCGGAGCGCAGGCTGTGAGCTTTGGCTCCGTGTTCCTGCGCTACCCATGGAGACCAACGAAGTTCGTGGACAATGACATGCGGGAAGGAAGGTAGGAATGGACTCACGACGCATTCTGGCACTCATCGCGGAAACCGGAGCCATGGTGACAAACACCCACGTGGTGTACACCTCCGGACAGCATGGCACGACCTACCTCAACAAGGACACGATCTATGTGCACGTGAAGCTCGTCCATTCCCTCTGTGAGGACATGGCCGGACACTTCGGAGCCGGACAGGTGGATGCGGTCCTCGGTCCAGCCACGGGAGGCATCGTTCTTGCCCATTTGACCGCTTCGAGCCTCCAAGAGTTCACTCCTGATCGGGAAATCCTTGCCTTATACGCGGACAAGACCGAGGACGGAGGATTCGCGCTCAGGCGGGGATACGACAAGCTCGCCGCGGGAAAACGGATCCTCGTAGTCGAGGACGTGCTCACCACGGGCGGATCCATCCGCAAGGTCATCGAGGTGGCGAGGCGCGCGGGAGGACACGTCATCGGCGTTTCCACGCTCTGCAACCGCGGCAGCGTGACAGCCGAAAGCCTCGATGTCCCGGAGCTGCGCGCGCTTGTGAACCTTTCGTGGCAAACCTGGAACCGCAAGGACTGCCCGCTGTGCAGGCGTGATGTTCCGATCAACACCGACGTGGGAAAGGGCAGGCAATTCCTTGCCCAACTCGCGGATGACGACTAGCCCCGAGTCCTGAGAAGGCCGGGGATTTTTTGTCCGCTGAAACGTGTGCTATACTTTTGTCCTAGATGACAGTCATCACATACAAGGGAGGATGCAGATTGCCAAGCGGGTTCATGTTCGCTCCCGTTCGTTTCCTCCCCTCATCATCCCGTCGACAAATCCCCTCGTGAGAGGGGATCTTTTTTTACTCATCCCTCATCGGCGCAACGCGCCACGTCGTCCTATGCCAAACGGATGTCTCAAGGAACTCATCCTTATCAATTCGGCCATGAGCCGCGCATTTCGAGACCATTACGAAAACGCCGGACTGACCCATGTGGAGGTTCCGCAAATCGTCGGCGTGACCGGAGCATGTGAGAACGTCGATACCCTGTTCCGCGTTGGCAACCGGCTGGGGTGTCCCCTGTATTTCAGCCAAACCGGGCAGCTCTGCCTCGAGCAAGCACTTATGCATTTCCCGGGTGTCTGGACCTCGATGCACAGCGGGCGCGACGAAGAGCTCGAGGACGCGCGGCACCTTCGCCAATTTCTGCTCACCGAGGAGGAATTCGACTGGAGCATGGCCGGCGGAGAAGGACGGGTGTACGACTAGGAAGAAATGTACGAGACTATGCTCAGGCGCATCGAATCCGCGGTAAAGGCGGCCTGCCGAGGAGTCGTGTCAGCGCGTGGCGACTTACTGGCCAGGTTCGGACGCGACGCGAATCGCCTTGCCGAGAGCCTCAACAAGCCGTTCCACAGGATCAGCTACGACGACGCCGTGGATCTCCTTGTCCAAAATGGATTCGACGACCTGAAGTGGGGCGACGACCTCAAGTCCGCAGAAGAGGCTGCCATCGTCAGGATGTTGAATGAAGGCGAGGACATTTCGCGACCCGTGTTCATCATGCGGTACCCAAAGGAAATCAAGTTCTTCAACATGAAGGTATCGGAAAAGGACGACCGCGTGGTGCTTTCCGCAGACCTCATCTTCCCAGGCGCCGGAGAAGGCGTCGGTTCCGCGGTGCGCGAGCATGACGGCGCGAAGCTCGAAACACGTCTGCTCGGATCAACCATGTTCCGACTACATACCGAGCGAGGAGGAACGCTGGACGAGTTCCGCTGGTACCTCGACTTGGTCGCGTCCGGCGAAACTAAGCCGCACGCCGGCTACGGCATCGGCAACGAGCGAGTGCTCCAGTACCTGCTCGGCCAATCCGACATCCGCGACTGCTCCGTGTTCCACCACATGGCACGTCAAACCGACGATTGGAAAGTCGTGCCGACGCAGACGAAAGATCAAGTGCTCGCCTTCGAACCCGCCGCAGCATAAGCGAACCAACGATCAAAAAAACCTCCCGCGCGGGAGGTTTTTTGATCGTTCCTACTTGAGTCGAAAAGTTCGGACAACCGCGTCGGCCTTGTTCAGAAAGTCAGCCGTCGACGCCTGCGTGTTCGTCGAGACGTCGAGCAGATACACGCGGTCCGGGGCGTCGATGAAGTAGAGCACATGTGTCTGCGCCGCGCCTTCGATATAGCACGGCTTCAGGCATTGAAGCGTATTGCGCTTCGCGACAAGGCCGTTCACCACATCGTCCGCCATGTCGACCGTCACGTCCGCCTCGGAAAAGTCCGGAAATGCCTCGGCCGCTTCCGTGCTCATAAACGAAACGATCTCCGTCACGTCCACCGCGTCCCATGCGTTCGCTGCGACGATTTCGTCGAACGTGTTTCCGTCTTTCAAAATATCGTAAGGATTGATCTGCACCACGTCGGCATCCGACATGTCATCCGGCTGCACGTTGTAAATCCAGCCATACTGAAATTTTCCATCATTGTGCCGATCCGTTTCCTTCGTGCTGATCACCACCCAACCCTCCGGCACCTTGAGCGTAAACCGATCCGAAGCCACGGTCTGCGTCCCGTCCACAAGTGACAGCAGCTCCCCATCCTTAGGATCCTGCATGTCCGAAACCGAGACATTCTCCTGCGGCGCATTTTCATCCGTAGGCTCCGGCGGAAGATAAATGGCATTCTTACGAATGATATTCTCGACCGCCGGTTCTGCGTCATGTCCGGAATAAATGACGAATCCAAGCGAGGCAGCAAGAACGATCAAGACAATGGCCGACAAGGCAATCATCGGATGTTTGGAATTCATAGGGTCAAGCAAGTAAACAAATGCACGCTAATTACAGCACGTCCGGACAAATCGATAAAGGCCCAAATTAATGGGCCATGCCATTGACATTTTCGCTAAAAACTGATATCAAATACGCGTCCAATCACAGAGGAGAGGACCATGTCAGATGTCATGAGAAGGATCGGCAGATGGCGGAACGACGAACAGCCTGGAAAGCAAGGAAAGGTGCTCGGAGCCCTCTACTGGACAATGGCCGAGGATGCCTTTGGAGGGGAACGTGGGTACACGACCCATATCCTCCATGTCGTGAGGTTCGGAGAAAAAGCGCGAGGCTTCACTCCCTGCGTCCGACACCCGACCAGCACGGAAGAGACGCTCGGCGAATTCCACCCAGGTATAGCCATCTCAAAACAAAACTTCCGGTTTTTGGTACAATGCAACCATGAGGAACGAAGAAATCAATGAGGAGGAAAAAGGATTGCTGCGACGGTATAATAAAGCATCGCCCGTCACGC